>Ga0307508_10006916_pt1 | contig 10602 bp, 13 predicted proteins | sample 9_EM_MG_FD_203089 | JGI IMG/M metagenome (GOLD analysis project Ga0307508, IMG submission 203089) | Populus trichocarpa ectomycorrhiza microbial communities from riparian zone in the Pacific Northwest, United States - 9_EM | ecosystem: Host-associated > Plants > Roots > Unclassified | place...
GCCGTCTTTACTCAAAAACACCATATTAATCCTACTAAAAATTTCAGCACAAGCTATGTATTTCGACTGGGCTCAGGCAGCGCTCCACTTTTTAGCAGTCATCTATTGCGAGATCAAAAGAAAAGTGAGGAAATGTCAACTCCTGCCAACGATGACGTCACATCTGCCCCTAAAACCCTTACCTTCGGTAGCGGGAATAAAATCTCCAGTGCAGGGGGCTGCGCCCCTGGCAAGCTCTAGATCCGCCGCGACTTAAACTTGCAATGCCGACAACTGTTACCTTGACTTCCCCAGGTCCTCTTGACCTCCAACCCCTGGTAGATACCACCCGACTTTCCATAGCGATGCTCAAACCATGGATCGCTCAGACTCCACAGTTGAGCGACTTCCCAGTCTTGACCGAACACTCCACTAAACCCGTACCTTGCAGATCCGATAACGCAGTTATTGCAGCACTGGCTAACCAGGCACCGAGATATGCTGACGCCATCCAGTTGACTGTGGCGGCCGCATGCAGTGGTTTTATTGTCGCCAAGGATGTCCTATATCTTGCGCGCATGCTTGAGGATTCTAAAACAAAGAAGACAGACATTAGTGAATTTGCTGCTGGAACGCTCACGTTGGCTATGGAGTCCAAATAAAAAGCCACGACGGCGTTGAATGCGTTGCGAGATGTTCGGATAGAACTCATGAAGGTATCATCCGATCAAGTTCATACCGGGATAACATCGATACATGATCACAGATACAACAAGAACTTGTTCTCGAGGAAAACAACGCCGAACTTCACACAGTGTGCCATTCTCGTCTACTTTTTACTTTTCACAATCTAATAGTTCCAATGGGCAGATGAGCCACGTCTCCGTTCCGAACTCCTGAAGGCGCTCAGTGCATTTTTTGACCAAGTCTCCCTTTTCGTTAAATGGTGGGATTGGATACAGACAGAAACTAATCTCTTACGTGAGAAACAGCCCATCGAGTACCAGTTGGATGCTTTGCGTGACAGTGCAACTGCTGCAAGATGGAAGGAGATGGAGGTGAAATACATGTCCTACAACAGAATGGTTGGTCTCTTTCAATTTCTAGTATTCAGACGAATTTCTGACGTCCGACTAGATATCAATCATGAAGACTGAGGACCCCGATTTCTTCCGTCTTTCATCGACTGAAGTCGTCAAGAAGCAATCCTCGGCAGAAATTGGTATGGTGAGAATATTTTATGTTTAGTCCTTTGTCTGTCTCAGTCACCTTAGGTTTACACTGATCAGCCCCACCATGAGGGTCCTGAGGGTCTCTGGGCGAAAGCAATTTCCCGGATCTATCACCTTGTGAAGTAGCTCCATCGTTCACGGGTTCTGGAGTGGTTTGGCCACATCGTCTTTCTGAGTCACTACAGTAGTTCTGAGATTGTTCATTTCTAATCACAGCACGGAACTGCTTTCCAATCTCTATTGGTGAATCGATCCATCTGTCGTTCTGGACCTTGTATCGGGTAGAGCAGAAATATGATTTACATGAGCGGAAGCCGAAGAGTATGCAAAATGATTTAGGGAGTGGTACAGTAACGATCACCCTGTGTTAAGACGCGGCGTAACGATGCAAGAAAAGCCATTGACAGCAGAAGGCATAGAATGCGACTGAGCCCCCAGATGCCCCGGCCGCATAAACGGGTTTATCGCGGACAATGGCTGATAATCCAGCGACTTGACCAAGACCTGCAATTTCTCCAACCCTAAGAGTTCACTCAGTTTTCTGTCCTTGACCGTATCTTTTGCGAAGGTTTCATAGTTGGATTGATCTTCCAAAAGTGAGATTCTGCTGAATTCAGTGATGGCGAAGGGAATCGAGAGTGCACGAGAAGCAGAAAAGACAGGGCCCCATGTTTCGATGTACGTTGACATGCCTGCATTGAGCCCAATAATAACATCCGGGATCATCTGCTGTGGGAGGATGTCCACTGGATCCCAGATCGGAGACGTTTTGTAGAGCTGAATGCGAATTGACCCCGATCCACACTGATCTGAGGCTCGATATTCATATGCATATTTTTGAGCAGCAAGGGCGTGGGGTTTAGCTTGGTGAGCAATATCATAAGGACATTTTCCAAACATCAGGATGTCGATATCTGTGTTGGGGAGTAACAGAGCCAGTTCGCCGAAGCTATAATCAAACAAGTGAGAATCAAAAAGAGGACCAGGGCATGGAAGCATACACAGGTAGGGCATTTAGCTCGGCCTGAAATCGATATCGTGTTAGGCTAGCGGCCCATGAGGTTTGAAGGTCTTACCTCGATACCAAGACAATGAATGTTTAACTTGCGTCGTTCACCTCCATCAGTTTCCGAGGGTATGAAACCCAGTAGGTATAACAGGCGATAGATGCTCAGCGGCCAATGAAGAAGTAGAACCGCAATAGATTTGAGTGGTAACCCTCGCCACTCGTAGTAACTCGTCCAATTATGCTCGAACACTGGAGGAAACGACGGTGCCGCCCGACCTTGACCAAAGGAGAGCCATGGTATCTCTTCTTCGCGGAGCGCCCATCCGGACTTCTCATCGAAGTGTTTGTCAGAGAGTAAGATGCTTCCCCAGGCAAGGGTAGGCGGGCGGGGGCGACCCGTGGTTAAGATAAGCTGTTTCATAGTGAGATTGAGATCACGTTCTTCCATGGCCCACCAGCCGAAGTTAGGGCCCTTCCCAAGTAAATGGCGCATGGCAAGGGCCAATTCATAGCCAAACCCGCCGTCCCCCTCTATTCTAGCCCAAGGGAATTGCCTCAAGGTTGCTTGTATCTCAGGCATCTCCGCCGCGAACACCTTCCAGAGAAATTCCGTAAGTCAATATTTAACAAACCAGATGGTGTTTGTAGCGCACCTTGATTTGTGCGCATTCATCTTTATGAGAATATCCAAAGTATCCTCCCTGGGCAGATGTACCTTTCCAAGCGAGTCGTTGGCAGGTACGGCTACAGTACCTGATGCAGTGGCAGGCGGAGCATTGAAGAACCTAAAGAACTGGTTCAGGATAGACTGATCGGTCAGTGATGAATGGGGTACTTTGTAAGGATTTGTAGGTTCGCGACAGTAGGCGCAGTGGGTAACATTGCGTGGGTTGGGGTTATTACCCTTGCGGATAGCCGAGGCGTATGCGTATACGTTAGAAAACATTATTCGTTGTGGTTTCTAGTCGTTGTTATCGATCATGATCATCGATCAGTAGCGTCACACGTTACTCGTCCAATCCCGTCACGTGGACCCTTGGAAATAAATCAAAAAGGTCTGGTTTTGCCTGTCAAGATTGTTTTCTAAGTCGAATCTTGCTTTGCCAAAAAGAGTGGTGGGAAATGGAACCCAAAAAATAAGTAGAGGATTGGACTCATTAAAATCACCATTAGGCTTCATAATGTATAGTACACTATATCGGCAGGGTCATACCACACAAGAGAAATAAGTGTTGCTTAAGCCGCCATACCACCACCCAATTCCCTGTTACGTTTGCCTTCCTCTGACTTGATGCTCTTCCACTCCACAAATATTGTCGTCAACACAGCAGCAGAAGCCAGTCCGACCGAAACTCTAAATGCATCCTTTAAGCCAACCATGTAGACTTTCAGTACTTGAGGCAACTCGTCTTGCTTTCCGATCTTCGTCAAAACGTCTCTCAACTGCGTTGCCCCTGTGGCTAAAAGAAGTAGTGGGTCGATTTCCGGTACAAGTTCCTTTGCGGCACGGACAACACCATTTTGGAAGACGGTCTGAGCCACAGCGATGAACAATGCACCACCAAGGGTTTGAAAGAATATGATGCAAGCCGTGCCGATGGGGACGTCTTCAATGTCAAGGACGGCCTGAACAGCCAAAAGCGATACTTGGATGCTCATACCAGCCCCTATACCGGTAAGGACTTGGTAGCCAAACCATTTAGAAAAGGATGTGTCGACATCGAGGGTCGAAACAAGCGCAGAACCGACAGCGAGGGCGATGCTGCCAACGATGATGAAGGGAGTGTAGTAGCCAACGACTGTTATTAACCCGCCGGCTACAATTGAGGCGACGACATTGGACAGAATGAGTGGGAGAACGTCAATGCCTGATTTTGTTGCGGAGACCCCTTTTATACTCTGGAAGTAGAGTGGGAGGTAAAATATGAGGACGAAGAATGCGCCGCCAAACAATCCAGAAAAGCAGGATGTGGCTGCAACAGTGCGTTGAGAGAGAATACGAATGGGAAGGGTGGCGCGTTCGCCCAGCTTTATCTGACTGTAAATGAACAGGAGCATAAGACAGCCGAATCCCACGAATAAACCAATGATGCGAGAGTCATTCCAAGGATAAGTGGAACCTCCCCACTGGAGGGCCAGAAGAACGCAAATGACGGCCGGAATGAGGATCGAAGCGCCAATGAGATCTAGATCTGATATACGCTCCTTGATAGATAGATCCTTTGGATTCGCTTTAGGCGGAAGCTTGAGAATGAAAGCGATAACGACGACTGAAAATGCACCAACAGGAAGACTGCAAACTTGTTAATGCTAATTCGTTGACGTTAGAGAGATACTTGCTTGATGTAAAAACACCATCGCCATGAGAGATGATCTGTGAATACGCCTCCTAATAGGGGACCAGCGACCGAAGCAACCCCCCACATACCGCCCAATAGCCCAAATATGATGGGCCGCTGCTGAAGAGGCACTGATCAAGGGTAAATAATAGCACGAAGAGAGAGTCTATGGTACAGACCGGTATGCGCAATAATCACGAGGGCTCCCGAAAATAAGCCTCCCACACCAATTCCAGCAATGGCTCTGCCAATGATGAGGACTGTGCTGCTTGATGCTAGAGCACAGATTAAGGAACCGATTTCGAAAATACAGATTGCAGCTAAGAATGTTCCCTTGATCTTAAGCGCGATGTCAATGAAAGATAAGGAAGACTGAAGCATGACATACACTAAAAGTTTTGTAAAATCGTCCGAAACTAGGTTGTAGAGAAGTAGACGTCAAAAAATAGGCCTAGGATAATGTGAGTACTACGGTAAAATGTAAAGATTACGGACGTACTGCGCCATACCAACCAATGTCTTTGACGCTTTGAAATCTATCGGTAATTCTGGGAATCGCAGTTGCGATGATAGTTTGATCTAGGGCAACTAAAAATACGGCGAGGCATAGAGCGAGGACGATAGCTGCAAGGACGAGGCCATTGGGATATACGATCTCTTCGCCTTCTGGTTTGGTATCTGCCACTTCGATAGCATCTTCACGGGACGCTTTTTCACTATCTATGATGTTGGTGTCGGGGGTGGAAGGTTTCGCTTTGGCCTCGGGTTCTACCTTGCGTTCGGGGCTGGGAGATTCCATGGCTGTGGGACGACCCTCCTTGATTTCTGACATGACAGGAAGAGTGTTGCCAAGAAGTGGAATCAGCGACTTTTTAGCAGATTTTCCCTTTGTGAGCTGACATAATCCAGCCGTGAGGTATGGGTCAACGCGTCAACCGGCCTGCCTGGTGGAATCAGCAGAACATAATGATAATCCAGCCGTGAGATACGTGTCAACCCGGCAGTACAAGCGCGAGGACCGTTTACCACGTCGCTGACATAATCCGAGAGGTACGCATCGCCGCCGTGAATTGAGTATCTGCAATCACCTGGAAAGTTGAACGTTGACTGAAAACCGGCTCCGAGGTGGACCGACAAAATCCGAGATCTCAGAAGACTCCGGTACGTTAAATTTGCCGCCCTAAAAACAGAAATCTGTAGTGTTCCGCAAGTGTGACGGCACATTTTTTCTATTGCTCTCGTGGGCCAGCACAAACACAAGTTCCAGTGACACTAAGATAAGGCAACAGACTGCGTGCAGCACCAATGTTAACATGCCGTACAAGGTTACTAGTGCCTTCGCGTACTTGTCCACCTGAGAAGAAGTCCCAGCCAAAATGGATGTGAAAGCTGTACATTCACTTGGGGTCAAGTCGACCAGTAAATCAGCCGCATGGCAAACTCACGCATTTTGCCAAGGCCGCCACACACAAAGTCCGAATCCGAATCGAGATTGTGGATGATAGACTTCCCGCGTCCGTCGCACAATTCAGAGTCGCAACGGCTGGAACAACGGGCTCAGCAAACATCCCAATTTCCAAAAGATGTAATACTTTACCTTCCCCTACAGCGCCGACAGCTTTGCTGTGCCCAAATGTTTCCCAAATCCAGTGGATAGTGCGACCATTGCAAGAGCCTTCACATGGTGAATCGCATCAAACATCGTAAGTAGATTGCTGGCCCTCGAAACGACGACATGCAATAATCGGCTGACTCCTACCGATGTTTTCACTATCAGCGTAAACCTTCCGTCATCCCAGTCCAATACGCCCAGCGATGAGGTTTCCAAAGTGGATATAACAAACACCTGAATGTTACTTATATACAATGAAATCAGCTTGGATAAATCATAAAGAGATGTGCATACCAAAGACGCATATATTGACTACATACTAGTACTTGGAAAAAGTACGCATTCCTCCTGGGCTGTGGCAGCTGGTTCCAAACAGGTCACAAGTGACCTTGCTCTCCTCTAAAGAACTCATACTCCAGGCAGAATACATGGCACAGGCCGCACGAGGTGTGTTGGGTGGAGGGCAGGATGGGGAAGATGAAGACCATAAAGGATTTGTTCCGATCCAGCATCCACAACCCTCGGGAATTGAACGACATAACAACGACAAACATGGGACTTCAGATCTTCAGAAATAAAATCAAAGTTCTCACAAGACATTACGTAACTACACAGAAAAAAATCGGCAAGTACAGAAGGACTCAGATTCGTGCAGAATCACCAGTTTCTCACAGACATCTTCAGAGGGTACCGGAGCCGGTTTTTACTGGAAACGTTGAACATTGATATTGAGGTGCGAAGTCCGCTGTTCGTCGAGACAATAATCAGGCCTCAGGCCTCAGGACTCCAGAATACCATAACGTGATGTTGATGATAATTGGATAATGGTTTTTCTTTCCTCTTGCAAGACTATAAACGCAGAACGCTACACTGAATATCGCAATCCTTCACTTCTCTTTCTTCCAGAATTTGATTCCGATCACACCGGTGAAGCTTTGAAGTCGTTAAATAGTCTCTCCTGAAATGTGTATCTTGGACATACCCCCAAGGCAAAAAAAAGACATAAGGTCTTCCAAACTGAACGGTATCTCGTCGAACCAGGACATCCCTGTAGTTCAAAGTTAGACAGATGGACCTAGGGTGTGGAAGAGCAAATAAAACACCCAACGAAACCATGAATCTATTAACATCAAGATCTACAAATAAATATCCCCAAGATGTTTGGGCGAAATAGATTACCCGAAGAACTCTAATACGAAGGTATATCAAGCGGCAGCATATTATTAATGACTATGATTGCTTCCTGGACTTCGGCTGGGCGTCGCGCCAGTCACCTCTTTCATCTTTCTTCTTCACGGTAAAGCACGCGATGCCCAGATAATTCGTGATATCCTTGATGACGAGAGTCACGAACCGAGCATACGAGCTGAGTGACAAGGTCAAGGTGATCCAGACAAAGACTGTTGTATGTTGATTGGATCGCTGGATGATCGGAGATCTGTATGTCTATCAGTACGTGCCTTCCAAACAGAAAGGACAGAGCCTTACAGCCCAAGGAGTGGCAGGTTCGCATCTACCGCACCTAACAAGCTCCAAATCCATACCCAATGCCAGACGGGGAAGTCACTCTTTGTGACGTGGGCCAAAATTATTCGACCTACTTGGTGAGCAAACTGGAAGCCCCAGGCACACAAGAACGGCACGAAAGCAGTTGAACCGATGATCCACGAGTCGTTGTACCTCGGATGCGAGAGCCAGGCAACTTGGAGGAGTGCAGAGAACACGAAAGGTAGGAGATAGAGAAGAGGGCGGAGATGGCTTTGCTGTTGTTTATGCATCGCAACACGGACGTTGTAGTAGGCATGCCAAATGTTCAACCCAAGACCGAAAGCACCAAAAACCATGAAACATTCATTGAGCTGGAGATTAGGAAGCCTAGAGATGACCGGGAATCTATCCAGGCACAAAATTGTCCAAAAACGCTGGGACCAAACTTCTGGCCCTTGAGTTTGTAGTTAGTTTCAGACGAAAAGTTAGAGTAGAAGCAGTGACAGCCCACCAAAATAACCGCTGATGAGAAATATGGCGACGATCATGAGAATGCCTTCAACAGGGCCGGAGAAATAGCTAAGATAGAGTTGTCCTGGAAATTATTGACTGGATGAGTGTCATCGAGGTGACAACCACTCCGATCAACGAACCAGTATGATATTCTTCCCAGGTACTTAAGTAAAAGTTGGCCAACGTTGCAATTTGCGAGGTAACGGTCCACCATGAACGGCCGAGACCGAGTGCACGAGCAGCAAGAATGACTTCGAGCTGTATTTTAAACAGTAAATTGAGGAACATGGAAAGTAGCAATTTGCGTTAACCATACCGTAGTATTGAGCGCGTCACAACCTGCATCGAACTGATCAGTGTTTGGAAATTAGATCTGAAGTGCATTATATACCATGATCGAACAATTCTCCGAGGGGACCTGCCATATTAGTTCTCCTTGCTTGTTTTCTTGGCTGAGATCAGATTTTCTGAGTCACACTAGCTGCTTAGAGAAAACTGACCCGTCTATACCATCTAGACTTTGATATACGAACAACCCTGCAGCCCATCTGAAAGAAATTCATCGTCTTGTTCCATATACTTGGAAAAATCAAGTACTCACGTGTAGTATATCCATGCTGGGGGATCACTGAAGCTTTCTTTCTCCGTCAAGTACAAGGGATCGTAGAACAAAAGCGTGCAGAAGTTGAAAAATACTATCCCAAGGCCGGTCAAAGTGATCTGTATAAACGGATGCGTTACTTCGCGAAAAGATCTGATCAAAGACAAGCATACTGTATTTGGTGCAACCCAGAGAGGCCATAATGTCACAAACCAATTCCAGAAAGGATTTAGCAGGTAGCGAGAAATAGGGGACCTAGACAACATGTTACAATAGTACCAAATCCCTTGATCGATTACTTACTTATCCACACCCTTGTACGCGTACTTTCTTAGATTTTCTAGAGATTGTTTGGGGATGTAACCCATGCTTTGTTGATGCTACGTGGCTTCTGGGGGTGTTGTCCGAGTGGCTAAGCCTAGAAGGGACAAACGGGTATCTATTTTACAGAACGGTGACATTGTCAAGATTCAAGCAAGAAAAATCATGAGTCAACTCACCTTCCTCTGTGTGTCGGGCAGGCTCGGTGAAGAGGACCTGTGGAAGGGCCTTTAAGGAGGTCTAACAGGTGCCAAGTCATGACGAACGTGCTCAAAAAAGATGACAGTCATGTGATATTATCTCCAGCAGGTTTCCTGAGGCAAGAAAAATGAGCACTACTGTAGTTGTTTGAAATGATAAATTGGCGGAAAGACTGCCAGACCACCGTAAATGTTGCAGTTTTGAACGAGTTGTGGTTTCCGAATATGCCTCCGCAGTCCGAAAACCGACATCATAAGGCACGTTTCAATTAGTGATGTCATTCTCAACAATTGAACGTTGGCGAGCAGCTGTCCACTTGCATCTGGACGTCTTTCGATTTTATCGGTAAATAACCAGAGCGCATAGTGAAGTTGCTTTTGGAGCACAGTGAAGGAGCCATCTTCCCGCTGAAGCAAGTTACAATTAGATTCAAAAAAAGGTCCAGACCACACATAGACTCGGAGTTATTGAATGGCGTATTTCTGCACCATAGATGAGTGCAGTTCAGCTTCGAGCAGACTTAACTAACATATAACCATATAACCGTGATACATTTGGCTCTTTGGGTCTGGGTCTGGTTCCACTACATTGTCTCTTTTTATTGCGGTTGAGAGGGGTTCGGAAGGTAGTATCATCCCGACAATTGTCACCATGAAGAGCAATAGTTGAAACAGCTAGTAATAGATTTCTGTACAACTTACCAACGGCATTGACTAAACAATAATATGTACCGCAACAGCTCGATAATGTGAAGCCAGTCGGGGTTATACTTTCCCAAAAGACAGTCGGAAGACATCGAGTATATTGGGCATACCTTACAGCCGCATGCTGGTGGATGACCTAGACGAGTACAGAGGGTCAGTAGCGAAACAAGATGATTGGCAGATAAGACAAGGGATAACTTGTCTCAAGCCGCAATGGCAAAACAAAGCGAGAGTCAATGCTTTGAGAGTAGCGTCGGAGTGAGACAAGCTGTGTCGGCGGTACATTCCGAATCAGGCAAGTCAGGCTCTTCCACCAAAATGTCTTTCATCGTCCACCATCTTCGGGTGGTCCTGGGTCCCCAAACAAAATTCTGTGCATAGCCAGGATGAATGTGAGAGTATTGCAAAAAGAATCAAAGAATGCGGGGCAGGAGAAGGGGAGATATAAAAATAATGAATATTTGACCAATCTTCCGAGCCCAAAATCGCTCAGAATGCGATGGCTCGTGCGCCTAGTGCAAGCGTGAGAACTTGAAACGATTGTCAAGGGGAGTTGGAACTTTCCCTTTCTTACCCTCCCTCCGCCCCTCCTCAGACACAAAC
>Ga0307508_10006918_pt1 | contig 10595 bp, 4 predicted proteins | sample 9_EM_MG_FD_203089 | JGI IMG/M metagenome (GOLD analysis project Ga0307508, IMG submission 203089) | Populus trichocarpa ectomycorrhiza microbial communities from riparian zone in the Pacific Northwest, United States - 9_EM | ecosystem: Host-associated > Plants > Roots > Unclassified | place...
GGTGGCCAGCTCCCGGTGCGGGCGATCGAAGAACTCGCTGGCGTACGCGTCGACCGCCCCGTCCCGCGCGACGCCGGCCAGCGGCGGATACCAGCTGTACCCGGCCAGGATCTCGTCCGCGCCCTGGCCGGACTGCACGACCTTGACCTGCTTCGACACGTCCTCGCTGAGCAGGTTGAAGGCGATGCAGTCGTGGCTGACCATCGGCTCGCTCATCGCGGCGACCGTACGGGCCACCGCGGGCAGGAACCGGTCCTTGCCGATCCGGATCTGGTGGTGCACGGTGTCGAACTGCTTCGCGATGATGTCCGAGTACGCGAACTCGTCGCCGCTCTCCCCGGCCGCCGCCTCGAAGCCGATGCTGAACGTGTTCAGCCCGCGCTGCCCCTGCTCGGCCAGCAGCGCCACGATGTAGCTGGAGTCCAGCCCGCCGGAGAGCAGCACGCCGACCGGAACGTCGGCGACCATCCGCCGCTCGACCGCGGTCCGCAGCTTTTCGTGGACCGCTTCGGCCCATTCCGGACGGCTCAGCGAGAGCGTCCGCGTGAAGGACGCTTCCCAGTAGACGTTCTCGGTGCTCGTACCGTCGGATTTGATGATCCGGACCGTCGCCGGCGGCAGCTTCCGGACGCCCTGCACGATCGTGCGCGGCGCCGGCACCACGGAGTGGAACGTCATGTAGTGCTGCAGCGCGACCTTGTCCAGCGAGGTGTCGACGTCCCCGGCGGCGAGCAACGCCGGCAACGTGGACGCGAAGCGCAGCCGGCCGGGCGTCTCGGCCAGATACATCGGCTTGATCCCGAGCCGGTCGCGGGCCAGCATCACCGTGCCGGTGGCGTGCTCCGCGATGGCGAAGGCGAACATGCCCAGGAAATGCCGCACGCAGTCGGCGCCCCACCGGTGGTACGCCTTGATGATCACCTCGGTGTCGGAGGTGGACGCGAAGGTGTAGCCGTAACCGCGCAACTCGTCGCGCAAGTCCTGGTAGTTGTAGATGCAGCCGTTGAAGACCAGGGTGAGCCCGAGCTGCTCGTCGACCATCGGCTGCGCCCCGGCGTCGGAGAGGTCGATGATCTTCAACCGGCGGTGCCCGAACGCTATCGGCCCGCGCTGCCAGTGGCCCTCGCCGTCGGGGCCGCGCGACTCGAGGCAGGGCAGCATGGCCCGGATCGCGTCGGCGTCCGCGGCACGCCCGTCGAACCTCAGCTCGCCGGCGATTCCACACATGGTCGGGACCTCCCTGGGGCAGTCGGAGTCGCACCCCAAGGAGGACCAGGGTGTTGGTCCGAGATTTCGGTTCTGTATCCGAGCCGTAACGCTATTAGCCCAGCAGCCAAGTGTCCTTCGAGCCGCCGCCGCGGGACGAGTTGACGATCATGCTGCCGGCGGGCGCGACCCGGGTCAGGGCGGCCGGCGCGACCACCGACTGGGTGCCGGTGAAGATGAAGGCGCGCAGGTCGACGTGGCGCGGGGCGAACTGGTGGCCGTCGAAGACCGGGGCCGTCGACAGGTTGACGACCTCCTGCGCCACCCAGCGGTGCGGGGCCGCCAGGATCTGCCGGCGTACGGCCTGCAGGTCCTGCACGGTCGCGTGTGGGCCGATCACGATCCGGTCGCCGCCGTACCCGTCGACCGGCTTGCAGACCAGCTCCTCGAGCCGGCTCAGCACCTCGACCCGCTGCTCGGGGATCCCGCACAGGTACGTGGGCACGTCCGCCAGCAACGGCTTCTCACCCAGGTAGTACTCGATCAGCTTGGGCACGAACGCGTACACGGCCTTGTCGTCGCCGATGCCGTTGCCCAGCGCGTTCGCCAGCACGATCGTGTCGGCGTGCAGGGCGGCGACCAGACTCGGGCCCAGCGGCATCCCGTCCGCGCCGGGGGAGTGCACGAGGCTGTCCTCGCCCATCCGCAGATAGATCACGTCGACCCGGTTCTTGCGGCCGTTCCGCAGCCGGAAGACGGTGGCGTCGTCGACCAGCAGATCGGTGCTGCGGACCAGCGGGACGCCCATCTCCTCGGCGAGCATCCGGTGCTCGAACCAGGCCGAGTCGTCGGGGCCCTGGCTGAGCACGACCACCTGGGGATCGTCGCCGGCCGCCGGGCCGCCCGCGTCGAGCAGGGCCCGCTTCAGCAGCGCGGGGGCGTCCTCGGGGCTGAGCAGGTTCGCCGGGCGGGGCAACTCGGGCAGCACGGCCTCGGTGAGCCGGCGGTTCTGCATCGCGTAGCCGATGCCGGACGGCACCCGCAGGTTGTCCTCCAGCACGCACCAGTTGCCGTCGCCGTCGCGGACCAGGTCGACGCCGGCCACCTGGGCGCGCACCCCGGGCCGGCGGACCAGCGCGCCGCTGGGCCGCAGCTCGGGCGAGCCGGCGATGACCCAGTCGGGCACGATGCCGTCGTGCACCACGGCCCGCTCGTTGTAGACGTCGTTGACGAACGCGTCCAGCGCCCGGACCCGCTGCACCAGCCCGGACTCCAGCTGCTCCCGGTCGTCGGCGGAGACGATCCGCGGCACCAGATCGAACGGGAACAGCCGGGTGGCCGCCTCCCCGGCCACGCTGAAGGTGATCCCGCGGGCGCGCTGTTCGTCGGCCTTGGCGTCCTCGCGGCGGCGCAGGCCCGCCGGGCCAAGGGCGGTCAAAACATCCAAGATGCCCGCGTACGCCGGGGAGACGTCGCCGCCCGGGAACGCCTCGTCGCCGGGCACCGCGTACGGGGTGAGCCCGCCCGGCACGGTCTGCCCGTCGGGGCCGATCCCGGTCGCGCCGCCCCGGGTGTCGGCGACCACCAGGTCGACCACGTCCGAGATGCGGCCCCGGCGCTCCATGGCCCGGCGCTGCCGCGCGGCGGAACTGCCCCGGCTCAGCTGCTGCACTGAGAGGTCGAACACCTGCTCCCAGTCGCCCAGCTCGTCCAGCTGCGGGCGCAGGTCGGCGACCAGCCGCTCGACGGCCACCGCCGCCGGCACCGGCACGGGGGAGCGGGGCAGGTCGAGCAGGTCACCCTCGAGCCCGGAGCGGGCGGCCCGCCACATCGCCGCCCGGTGCAGCGGCGGCCGGGTCAGCGTCACCGGCAGCCCGGCCCGATACTCCTGCCGGGCCCGCAACACCAGCGCGCGGAACAGCCCGGCCAGCAGCACGACCGTGTCGGCGTCCGGGCTGGAGTCGGTGACCCGCAGCTCGACCGTCGGCAGGTGGGCGGACGGGCGTACGTCGAAATAGACCATCTTGGGATCGGTGATCGTGCCGGACGCGATCAGGTCCGCGACCAGCGCGTCGTGGTCCTTGGCGGAGGCGACGCCGCCGCTGTCGCCGGCCGTCGGCCAGCGCATCCAGATCAGCGACCGGGCGCTGGCATAGCCGGAGTCCTCGCCCATCCAGTACGGCGAGCTGGCCGAGAGCGCGAGCAGCACCGGCAGCGCGGGCATGACCCGCTGCGCCACCGAGACGGCCTCGTCCCGGTCGGGGATGCCCACGTGCACCTGCGCGCCGCAGATCAGCTGCTCGCGGACCAGCAGCTGATAGTCGTCCAGCATCCGGCGGTACCGCGAGGTCGGCGTCACCTGCAGCGACTCGAGATCGACCAGCGGCACGGTGCCCGCCGCGACTAGGCCGAGCCCGAGGGACTCGGCGACCCCGATGGCCCGGCGGCGCAGCGCCACGATCCCGGCGCGCAACTCGTCCAGAGTGTCGGCGACCGGGGTGTTCGTCTCGACCACCGAGCGATGCAACTCGGCGGAGTAGCTCGCCTCCTCCAGCTGGTCCAGCACCTCGGGCGCCCGCGGCACCAACTCCCGCGTCTTGAGGTCGACGACGTGCAGCTCCTCCTCCACCCCGAGGGTGAGATCGGTACCGGCGCTGCTGTCGCTTTCCTCCGTTCCGCCGCCCTGCGTGACCTTGAGTGACTCCGTCATAACCAAGACCGCCTATGTCGTCGTCCAGTTGCCCGGAGCCTCGCCAGCCCGTGTACCGAACATGTCACGTGCCCGTTTCGGCCGTGGAGCAAGCAAGTCGATGGTGACACGCCGTCTCATGAACATCGGTGCGTAACTATTTCCTGACGGATCGTAACAGTACGTACCCGATAGGCTCCGGATCATGCGAGCGTTGATCGTTGGCAACAGTGACGGCATCGGGCTGGCGCTCACCCGCCGGTTGCTCGCCGCGGGCTGGGACGTGACCGGTTTGTCGCGAAGTCCCTCGCCCCTCGGCGAGCACCGGGTGGTCGACGTGACCTCCGCCGCGTTCCCCGAGGCCGTCGCCGCCGTCGGCGACGTGGACCTCTGCGTCTATGCGGCCGGGACCGGTGAACTGCTCGACGGTCTCGCCGCGGGCGATCTGGCCGCGCAGACCCGTTCGTTCGAGGTGAACCTGCTCGGTGCCGCGCGGACCCTCGAGGTCGTGGTGCCGAGGATGCTCGCCGCCGGGCACGGGCACATCATCGGCCTGTCCAGTCTCGCCGACGCGCTGATCTCGGCCGAGTCGCCGGGCTACGCGGCGTCCAAGGCGGGTCTGACGTCGTATCTGCTCGGCCTCGACGCGGCGCTGCGGCCGCACGGTCTGCCGGTCACCACGGTGCGGTTCGGGTTTGTCGACACCAAGATGGCGAAATCTCCGGTTACGCCCTTGATGATCTCGGCCGAACGGGCGGTAGATGTGCTGATGCGGTGCATCCGTACTCGTCCGGCGGTGGTGTCATACCCGCGCCGGATGGCTGTATTGACCGGCACGCTCGGTCCATTGCTCCGTGCTGGTAGATATCTACGCAGGTCAAAGGGGTAGCGTCGGGCCGCGAACCGCCCAGAGCCGCATTGGAGATCGGATGACCGCCGCCCCCTCCGACGGCCCCCGGCTAAAACGCCGTGGGTTACTCACTATCGCTGCCCTTGCCACGTTGCCGGCCGCCTGTGGCCGCGACACCACTGCCGCCGCTGACGCCGCACCCTTGCCGGCGACCGTCCCGTCGTCCGGTCCGGTCTCGAGTCTCGCGCCGGCCGTGACCGCGTCGGCGCCGGCCTCGGCGTCGGCCTCCCCGTCCGCGTCGGCGGCCGCCAAGACCGCCAAGGCCGCGCCCGCCTCGCACGGTGGCGGCCCGGTGCCGTTCAAGAGCGGCCAGGCCCGGCTCGGCGCGTGGCTGGCCCTGAGCGGGAAGTCGCTGTCCCAGAGCCTGGCGCTGCGCCGGCAGCAATTGGGCCGTAGCTACGACATCGTGCACATCTTCTGCGCCTGGAACGAGCACTTCGAGCGGCCGTCGTCGATCGGCGACAGCACGCTGATGATCTCGTGGACGGGCGTCAAGTACGACCAGATCAACAACGGGTCCAACGACAGCGTGATCGCGGCCGCCGCGCGCAACCTGGCCCGCCAGGGCAAGCCGACGCTGCTGCGCTGGGGCTGGGAGATGAACGGCAACTGGTTCGAGTGGGACGGCAGCCACAACGGCCAGGACACGGCCGGCTTCGTCAAGGCCTGGAAGCGGATGCACGGCATCTTCCGCGACGAGGGCGCCGACAACGTGGCCTGGAACTGGAGTCCCAACTGGAACTCGGGGCCGAACGTGTCCTGGAACAAGATGCAGCGCTACTACCCGGGCGACGCGTATGTGGACTGGGTCGGGGTCTCGGCGTACAACTTCGACGGCGAGACGCCGCGGACGCTGCTCAACCCGATCGTGAACGCCTACGGCGGCCGCAAACCGATCATGCTCAGCGAAACGGCATCAATCGACCACGGCGGCAACAGCAAGGCGAATTGGATCGGCGACCTTTCCGCGTACGTGAAGGCGACGCCCCAAATCGGCGCCCTGTGCTGGTTCGACACCGACACCCAGTCGGACAGCGAACACAACTTCCGAATCGACTCGACCAGCGCCTCGCTGGCCGCCTTCCGGACGATGGCCCGCACCGCCCGCTTCTCCGGCTGACCCGCCGCCCAGACCCGCTGTCGGGTAACCGGCAGTGGGTCTTGGGCCCGGTGCGTCTAGATTGGACAGCATCCCCCCGACCTCGTGCCCGTGGCGCCAGGTTGACATTTGCGTCGGCCGCAACGGGGACGGGTGAGGACAGATGGCGGGTCCAGACAGGCAGCGCTCGGACGAGGTTGAGCCGTCCGTGTCCGCGCCGGCGCCGAGCGGTCCGGCCCGGGCCGCGCCGGTGTCCGGCCCCGACGCGGTGCTGGCCCTGCAGCAGTCGGGTGGCAACGCGGCGGTCGCCCGGATGTTCGACGACCAGGAGCAGAGCTGGGCCAACCCGTCCCGCGCACCGGCCGGCGCGCCCGCCCTGGTGGGGACCATCTATTTCCGGACCAAGGATCGGGCCACCGACGCTCAGGACGAGGCCGTGCTCAGCCTGCTCGCCAAGGCCTACGCGCCGTGGGCGATGCGAAACGCGGTGAACAGCGGCGCGGAGCGCGGACTGCAGGGCCAGATCATCGGGTACGCCGACCCGCGGCCCTCGGTCGAACCGGACAATGCGACGCTCTCCGCCGATCGCGCGGACATCGTGGCGCGCCGCCTGACCCGGGAGCTGATCGGCGCCACGCACGGCCTGATCGAGGGCGACTTCGATCTCAAGCGGGAGGCGGGCGGCGTCGCGCAAGCGGATTCCGAGCTCGCTAGCGGGCCGGAGAACCTGACTCCGCTCGGCCGGCTGCGGCGCGCCGAGATCTACCTGGCCGGGCAGGCCATCGAGCCCGAGCCGGCGGAGCACGAGGAGCCACCGGAGATCAAGGTGGTCCCGCCCGACGACGGGTGGGAACGCTGGATCCCCCTGATGGAGCAGGGCGAGGTGGGGATCACGCAGGGCGTGGCGGGCCAGATCTACGGCTACCTGGCGTACCGGGGCAGCCTGATCCGCGAATCGCTCACCAATACCGGGCGGGTCCCGCTGAAGGTCAAGGCCGGCCCGTTCAAGAAGAAGATCGAGTTCCACTATGGCGACGGCGGCGGGACCCTGCCGTTCAAGCCGGTCAAGCCGCCCTGGTGGGACGCTCGCACGTCCGGCCATCCGGTGTCGGCGCTGGGCCGCCGCGCGCTCGACCCGCAGGCCGTCAAGCGGCAGGCCGTGATCGAGAAGTCGCTGCTGATGGTCAGCGACATGCGCCGGCTGAACGAGCTGATCGACCAGACGGTCGGCGACGAGTCCAAGGCCTACCTGCTGTTCATGACGGAGCTGCGCAAGGACCAGCCGGACGTGGCGAAGCTGAAGGAATACGCGGTGCCGATCCAGCACCTGATGTTCGTCTGGGACGCGCTCAAGGCCGAGTCCGTCGAGGTCATGACGCTCAGCGACAACCTCTGACGCGGTGCCGGGGCCCGTGCCGCACGCGACACGGGCCCCGGTGAAACCGGCTAGTTGCGGGTGATGGTGAAGGTTGTGGTCGGGTTCTCGATGTCCTTGAAGTTGTCGCTCAGGGTCAGGTTGGTGAAGGTCACCGTGCCGACCGCCGGGCCCTGACCCGCCTCCGGCAGCGGATTCGCCCAGACGCCGAAGCCGGACTTGGCGTCGTACGCGTCACCGCTCTTGTGCGCGCCGGTGATCGACACGTTCGTGAAGATCGTGTCCTTGATCGGGAATTGGGGCGTGCCGCCCACGTAGTTGGTCTGGAACATGATGCCCGAGTAGGTCGGGTCGACGATGTCGACGTTGCTCACCCGGATGCCCTGGAAGACCTTCGACGCGGAGAACACCCAGATGCCCGGGAACGTCTGGGCGCCCCAGAAATGGCCGCCGGCGCGGACGATCGAGATGTTGTCGAACACGGTCGGCGGGTCCGCGCCGAAACCGTTCATCGGGTAGCCGAAGTCCAGCGAGCTGATCGTGATGCCCGAGTAGACCAGGGTGTCCGCGATGTAGATGTTCTTGAACGTGTTGGCGTAGCCGCCGTAGACCGCGATGCCCGCGGCCCGCCAGACCAGCGTGGCGGACAGGTTCTGATAGGTGTTGTTGATCTCGTCGCTGCCGCCCGCGTCGATCGCCGAGAACAGCGCGAAGCTGTCGTCGCCGGTGGCCCGCGCGTCGTTGTTGTCGACGAGGTTTCCGGTGCTGCCGTTGGTCATGTTGACGCCGTCGGCGAAGGTGTCCCGGATCCGGGAGTTCTTGATTACCATGTTGTCGGTGTTGGCGCCCCAGTAGAGGCACACCACGTGCTCGGTCCAGATGTTGTCGATGGTGATGCCCGAGACGTTCGAGAAGTCGAACACCTTGCCCGGACCGTCGATGCGGATGTTGTAGTTGCCGAAGAACGCGAAGTTCTTGAACGTCGAACCGCTGGAGCCGCTCTGCGCGGAGAAGCCGGCGTCCGTGTTGTTCTGCGTCTGCGGCGTGTAGAACCGGGTGTACCACGGTCCGGCGCCGACGACCTGGATGGCCCGGCCGTACACAGTGAACTTGTTCTGCGTCTGGTAGTCGCCGGCCGGCAGGTAGACACCGGTCTTGGTGGTGTCCTGCCGGGCGGCGTCCAGCGCGTTCTGCACCGACTGCTGGTCGAAGCCGGCCGGCACGACGAACTTCGACGGGTCCGGGTTGGCGATCGGCGCGACCTGCTCGGTGTTGATGAAGTCGATCGCGATGTTGCCCGGGTTGCCGCCGTCCTTCTGCAGCTTGATCACGCTGCCCGCGTTGACGGTGCCGTTCAGCAGAATGTTCGCCTCGTCGTAGATGTGCCGCGGGTCCGAGCCGGAGTTCTGCGGCGCGGTCTCGTTGCCGTACAGCCAGGCGTACTTCGAGTCGAGCGGCAACGTCTTGTTCAGCGTGCCGTCGACGTAGATGTTGATCGAGCTGGTGGTGTTGTCCGGGATGGAGAACCGGGCGACCAGCGTGTTGGTGCTGGCCTTGGCGGTCCACTGGACGTAAGCGCCGGTCGCGTTGAGCGTGACAGCCTTGCGGCCGGACGCCTCACCGGCGAGGTCGCCGATGGTCCGGTTCGGGCCGACGACCGTCGCGCCGCCACCGACCGTGCCGTCTTCGGCCTCGTACATGTCGTACGGCATGTTCGCGCCGCGGCCGACGAAGAACGGCTTGTCGCTGGTGTTGTTGGCCTGCTTGACCGCCAGCTCGTTGGCGTCGACGGCGACCACGGTGTGCACCGAGTACTTGCCGTTCACCGCCGTCCAGGTGCCCATGTTGATCGCCGGCGCGGACGCTCCGGCGGCCAGCGCGCCCGAGTACGAGCCGGTCAGGGTCTTCACCGTGGTGGTGCCGTTGAGGATCGTCACGGTGACGTTGTGTGCGCCGCCCGCCGAGGCGATCGTGCCCTGGTTCTTCAGCGTGACCGAGAAGGTGACCGTGTTACCGGCGGCAGGGTTGCCCGGCGACCAGCTCACCGCGGAGGCGATCAGGTCGGAGCTGGCGACCGGGGCCACCACCAGATTCGCCGGGTTGGTGTACGAGTTGTTCGCGTCGTTCTGCTCGATGACCGTGTTGGCCTCGTCGACCACCGCGCTCAGCGAGTAGGTGCCCGCGTTCTGGGCGCCGATGTTCGCCGTGACGGTGCTGGACGCGCCGGCCGCGATCGCCTCGACCGCGGCGGTGCCGACCTTCGTCGTACCCAAGTAGAAGTTGACGTTGGAGGCCGGGCTGGCCGCCGTGCCCGCGTTGCGCACGGTCGCCGACAGGGTGACCGCGTCGGTCTCGACCGGCGCGGCCGGGGAGAACGACATCGACGTGATCGTGAGGTCCGGGTTCGGCGCCGGGGTGCCGATGACCTGGAACTCCGCGACCTGGCCGCTGGGTGCGCCGGTGTTCGCGGTGAAGCTCAGCCGGATGTCCGCGGCGGTCGCGCTGACCGGGATGGTCACCGTGTTGCCGGTCGCGGGATTGAAGCTGTACGTGGCGGAGGTGACCAGCGTGCTGAACGTGGTCGAGCTCTGCTCCCGGCCCAGGATCGAGAACGTCTGGGTGCGCGCGCCCCAGATGCTGTCCGGGTTCAGCTTGACCACAACGGACTGCGTCGTCGCGTTGGCGCCCAGCTTCACCGTGAGGTTGGCGGGATAGGCACTGCCTTCCCAGTACGTCGCGGTGTCGTTGTCGTTGGCGTTGGCCGCGACGAACGTGAAGACCGTCGACGACGCCTCGATCGGCTTACCCACGGCGAGGTTTGAGCCCGGGGTGATCGTGCCGGTCCGGGTGACGGTATTGCTGGCCGCGGAGATGTTGCCGGCCGCGTCCTTCGCCTTCACGTAGTAGGCCACCGTCGCGCTCGCCGGCTGCGTGTCGGTGTAGGTCAGCGTCGTGCCGCCGCCGCTGGTGAGCAGCGCCCCGTTGAGGTAGATGTCGTAGCCGGTGACGGCGACGTTGTCGGTCGACGCGCCCCAGGCGAGCCGGATCTGGCCGGTGGCCGGCTGGGTGTACGACAGCGTGCCCGGTGTCGTCGGCGCGATGGTGTCACCGGAGGAGCCGGTCCGGGTCACCGTGTTGCTGTTCGCCGACGCGTTGCCCGCGGCGTCCTTGGCCCGCACGTAGTACGAGACCGTGGCGCTGTCCGGCTGCAGGTCGGTGTAGGTCAGCACGTTGCCCACGCTGGTGAGCAGGCTGCCGTTGGCGTAGATGTCGTAGCCGGTGACCCCGACGTTGTCCGTCGCCGCGTTCCAGCTGA
>Ga0307508_10006919_pt1 | contig 10594 bp, 6 predicted proteins | sample 9_EM_MG_FD_203089 | JGI IMG/M metagenome (GOLD analysis project Ga0307508, IMG submission 203089) | Populus trichocarpa ectomycorrhiza microbial communities from riparian zone in the Pacific Northwest, United States - 9_EM | ecosystem: Host-associated > Plants > Roots > Unclassified | place...
CGCAACGCTCGGCGCCTCGCCCCAGCGAATGCGCGTCCCGGGGTCGTCCACGGCGAGCGTGTAGGTTCCGGCGGGCAGCTGCAGCTGGTAGTGACCGGTCCTGTCGGTACGCGCGGTCAGCTTCGTGCCTTGCGCGCGAACGACGACCCCGGCGCGGTTCGACAGTTCGCCGGTCTCGCCCTCGACCGAGACCGTACCCTCGACGGTCGCGAACGTGCGTTCGGGGATCGCGTGGGCGTAGGCTACGTCGGCGCTCGCGTCGGCAAGCGGGGCCGTGCGCGAGCACAGGCTCGAGTGCCATTGCCCGTTGCGGTCGTCCGCGTAGACCAGATACGGCTTGCCGGCTTCGAACACGGTGCCGCACACGCCGCCGCCGTTGACGACGACGGTCGTGCGGGAGAGGCCGCCGCGAAACGTCTCGTCGACCGCGAACGTGGCTTCGATCGCACCGGAGGGCCCCGACGCCACGCTGGTCACGGTGCCGGAGAACACCGCGCCTGCGGCCCAGAACGCCTCGCACACGGGCGGCGCCGGCTGGCAGCTGCAGGCCTCGGCGGGGCGATCGGCCGCGAGCAGCGCCATCGCCGCGGCGAGCAGGACGACCGACTTCATCGCCGTGCCGTGCGGCGCCGGCGCCACAGCGCTCCCCGAGCGCACGGGCGGATGACATCGCTCGGCTCGAATGTCCATGTTCATCCGCGGTGAAGCTCCTGCATCGCTCGGGACAACGCGTATCCGCGGTTCGACATTCGCACGACCGGGCGCGTACGCAAGTGGCTCCATCGAACAGGTTCGCCGTGGTGATTCGCGTCAGCGCAGCTTTCCTCGATCGCGCGCCCTAGCCGCCGGATCCCGGGGGGTCCTTGCCCTCGACGGTCTTGATGGGGCCGTCGCCGCCGAAGCTCAGAAGGCCGCTGATACCTTCGGACAGGCTCTTACCTTTGCCGTCCTTGTTCACGCCAAAGATGCCGCCGTTTTCGTTGGCGCCACCGAGCAGGCGTCCGATATTGAGCTTGCCCCCGCTGAGCATGTCCAACCATCCGCCACCGGTGACGTTCTCGAGGGTTTCGGTCTGAATCGTCTCGAGCTTGGTGTCTTGCATGACAGCCCTGGCTGCAGGGCGGATGCCACCACCAAGTCATCGTGACGACTGGCCGGCCACACCGGGGGACGTCTACCCGCCGTTACAGGGTGCCTACCGGCTGCCGAGCACGTTCCGCGCGATCACGATGCGTCCGATCTGTTCGCGGACTGCTGCCGGGCTACTCCGCGCCGCCGAGCAGCTCGCGGCCGATGGTCACGCAGATCTCGTGGACCTCGTCGACCACGTGGGTCAGGAGCTCGTGGAGCCCCAGGCCGTCGAGCGGTTCGCCGCGGCGCGCGCCGACCCAGGTGTCGAGCACGCGGAGCCGCTCGAGCGCGATGCCGCCGGGCAGGTCGTGCGACTCCGGCGGCCGGATGTCGCACAGCCGGCTATAGGCGGAGTGCACGCAGTAGGCGATCGAGCGCGGGAACGCCGGCTCCGACACCAGGAACCGGGCGACGCCGGCCGGGCTGATCCGGCCCGCCGAGCGCTTGAGGTAGGCCTCGCTGCCCGACAGCCCGCGGAGCAGCGACAGCCACAGCGCGGTCTCGACGACCTCGTGGCGGCGCAGCATCTGGGTGAACGCGTGATGGTGGACGTCGAGCATGCGGGCGGTCTGGTTGACGCGCTCGAGCAGGACCCCGAGCCACACGAAGTCGAGCGGCTCGTCGTGCAGCATCGTCGAGCGCAACAGGCCCAGGGACAGCTGGGTCGACCGGCGGATGTGCTGGTAGAACGCGTCGCGGCTGTGCGCGTAGGTCGCCGGCGCCGCGTCGTCGCGCATCCACAGGTGGAGCTCGTTGACCGCCTCCCAGGCCTCGTGCGACAGGACCTCGCGGATCGACCGCGCGTTCCATCGCATGCCCTGGATCGATCGGGTGAGCGAGACGCTGCTGTCCTCGTCCCACACCAGGAAGCGCTGGACGAGCTCGCCGTCGCCCCACGCCGGGTGATCATCGGCGTCGCCGGCGATCCGGGCCAGGAACCGCGGCTCCTCGCCGGATACCACGACGATCGGCCGCCAGACCTGGGCCGGCGGCAGCTCGGCGTCGAGCGCGAGCGACACCGACGCGGCCAGCATGCGCGCGGTGGCCTCGGCGCGCTCCATGTAGCGTCCGAACCAGAAGCAGTGATCGGCGACTCGCGAGATCATGTCACGCGTCCTTCATGACCCAGGTGTCCTTGCTGCCGCCGCCCTGCGACGAGTTCACGACGTAGCTGCCGCGCTTGAGCGCGACGCGGGTCAGCCCACCGGGCAAGACCCACGGCCCCTCGCGCGAGGTCAGGATGTACGGCCGCAGATCGATGCGCCGGGGCTCGACCGCGCCGCGCTCGGCGATCCAGGTCGGGCAGCTGGACAGCTCGATGCGATGCTGCGCGATGTAGCGCCGCGGCTCGGCCTCGATCCGGCGGCGAAACTCGTCGCGCTCCTCGGCGGTCGACTGCGGCCCCATCAGCATGCCGTAGCCGCCGGCCTCGTCGACCGCCTTGACCACCATCTGGTCGAGGTGCTCGAGCACGTACTTGCGGTCGTCGTCGAACAGGCACACGTAGGTCGGGACCTGCTCCAGGATCGGGGCCTCCGACAGGTAGAACTCGATCATGTCGGGGACGAACGGGTACACCGCCTTGTCGTCGGCGACGCCGTTGCCCGGCGCGTTGGCGAGCGCGACGTTGCCGGCGGCGTAGGCGCGCATCAGCCCGGGGATGCCGAGCATGCTGTCGGGGCGGAACACCTCGGGATCGAGGAACGCCTCGTCGGTGCGGCGATAGATCACGTCGATGCGCCTGGGGCCGCGCGTGGTCCGGCAGTACACCTTGTCGCCATCGACGAACAGGTCCGGGGCCTGGACCAGCTCGAGCCCCATCGTGCGGGCCAGGAAGCTGTGCTCGAAGTACGCCGAGTTGTAGGTCCCGGGTGTCAGCACGACCGCGTTGACGTCGCCGGCGGCGCCGGTCGCGCTCGCGCCGCTCTGCTCGGTCGGCGACACCGAGCGCAGGGTCTCGGCCAGCCGGGTCGGGTAGTGATCGACGCGGTGGACGCGCGCGGCGTCGATCAGGCGCGGGAACATCCGCTTGCTGATCAGGCGATTCTCGACCACGTACGACACGCCCGACGGCGTGCGCAGGTTGTCCTCCAGCACCCGCCAGGTGCCGTCGGGATCGCGGATCAGATCGACGCCCGAGATGTGGATGCGGACGCCGCCGGGCGGCTTGATCCCGCGCAGCATCGGCCGGTAGCCGGCGGCGCCGAGGATCATCTCGGCCGGGACCACGCCGGCCGCGAGGATCTTCTGGTCGCCGTAGATGTCGTCGAGGAACATGCCGAGCGCGCGCAGCCGCTGCGCCAGCCCGCGCTCGAGCCGGCGAAAGTCGTCGGCCGCGACCAGCCGGGGCAAGAGGCAGAACGGAAAGATCTTCTCGGTGCCGCGCGAGTCGCCGTAGACCGAGAACGTCACGCCCTGCTGGAGCAGCGCGGTCTCGGCGAGCGCCTGAGCACGGGCCAGCTCGTCCGGCAGGAGCTTGGCGAGCAGCGCCGCGACCCGGGCGAACGGTGCCCGCGCGGCCGCGCTGCCATCGAACATCTCGTCGTACGTCCCGGCCAGCGCTGGATAGCTGTCGAACAACCCCACGCCCGGTCCCTGGGATTGGGACTGGCTCTGCGTCATCGCTGCATCGTAACGAAAACCGCCACGCCGAACAGCGATCGAGGTACCCTCATGCAGGATCATCGGTCATCGGCGCGCGCTGGAGGCACAGGCGCGCGGCACGGGCCCGATCATCGGCCGGGGCGTCTTGGTGCTGGCGGGTGCGACGCGGGGTCGTTATCGTGAGCGGAAGATGTTGTACCGACTCTATCCCGTGCTTGCAGGCATCGGCCTCGCCTCGGTTGCCTGTGGCGACAACGCGAGGCTCGCGACTCCGGACGCTTCGACGCTACCCGACGGGTCTGCGACGCTCGATGCTCCCCTGTCTCCCGACGCGGCCACGCGCGTCGATTTCACGGAGACCTTCAACGCCGGCTCGATGGATGTCGGCAACTGGGGACTGACCACGGAGGCGTCGCGGGCTCGGATGATCCGGCCGGACGGCGGAGATCCGGACGGGTATCTGTACGCCGAGGTCAGCACCTCCATCCCGACCTGGGCGACCGCGTCGCCGCGGTTCCAGCCGGGTGTCGGCGACGGCGCCAAGCGCGATAGCACCTTTGTCGGCGACTACTACACCAACGATATCAAGTACGTCAGCGCCGACCTGCAGATCTTTCAGGTCGGCGTCTGGACCCCGGATCGGGGGCTGACCCTGCACCTCATGAGCTGGGACGACACGACCAACTCGGTGGCGTTCGACGCGTTCTACGTCCTGACCGACCTGCCCGAGATCCCCGTCGGCTGGAACCACCACGCTATCGAGGTCGACGCGCGGTCCGCCACGGTGCCGCCGGGCTGGGAGTTCACGCGGGGCGACGGGACCACGGGTACGGACGCCGACTGGGCCATCTTCATGCACCAGATCGACCTCGTCGGGTTCGGGCTGTGGAAGCCGCATTTCGGCTACCCGAACCGCGGGATCTGGCAGCTCGGGATCGACAATGTCCACGTGGGGCCGCAGCCGTAAGCGCGGTTCGTGGCGAAAATGACTTTCGCGACAGGCAGATTGTAATCTTCACCTGGTCGGATCCTGGCGCAGGGAGGTGTGATCCGGATTTTGTGCGATGCGTCAAAGGTTCATCGCTGAGAAACCTTCGCGAAACACGCGGCGCGTCACCTTGCAGGGTGTGACGACCTCCGATTCTCCTGATGCCGGGTTGTCCCAGCGCTGGAAGCGCCGAGCCACCCTGCTTGGCTGCTTCCTCCACTTCGACTTCAGCTTCATGCTGTGGGTGCTGTTCGGCGCGCTCGGCATTCCGCTGAGCGAGGCCGCCGGGCTGTCGCCGTCCCAGAAGGGCTTCGTGGTCGCGCTGCCGATCCTCGTCGGCTCGCTGCTCCGCGTGCCGATCGGCCTCCTGGTCGACCGGTTCGGTGGCAAGCGGGTCGGTGTGTTTTTGCTCGGGTTCCTGTTCGTTCCGCTCGGCCTCGCCGCCGAGATCTCGCCATCGCTGCCGAGCCTGATCGTGATCGGCGCGATGCTGGGCGCGGCCGGCGCGTCGTTCGCGGTCGCGTTGCCGCTGGCGAGCCGGTGGTTCCCGCCCGAGCGCCAGGGCCTGGCGATGGGCGTGGCGGCGGCCGGCAACAGCGGCACGGTGGTGACCAACCTGGTGGCGCCGCGGCTCGCGGTCGCGATCGGGCTGGGCGCCACGTTCGGCGTGGCGATGCTCGCGCTGGTCGTCGTCCTGGTGGCGTTCGCGATCCTGGCGCACGAGCCGCCGCGCGGCGCGCTGCGCTCGGCGCGGCCCGGGCTGCCGTCGCTGCGCGAGCCCGACCTGCGCTGGATGTGCCTGTTCTACGCGATCACGTTCGGCGGCTATGTCGGTCTGGCGAGCTTCCTGCCGCTGTACCTGCGCGACGGCTATGGCGTGACGCCGGTCCACGCGGGCTACGTCACCGCGGGCCTGGCGTTCCTGGGCAGCTGCGCGCGGCCGATCGGCGGGCTGGTGTCCGATCGGCTGGGCGGCGGTCGTGTGCTGGCGTTCCTGCTGATCCCGATCGCGGTGTGCTACGGGCTCGAGGCGGAGCAGCCGGAGCTGCGCGTGATGATCGGCGTCCTGGGCGTGTCGATGATCTGCCTGGGGCTCGGCAACGGCGCGGTGTTCCAGATGGTGCCGCAGCGATTCCAGCGCGACATCGGCGCCGTCACCGGTGTGATCGGGGCGATCGGGGGCGTCGGCGGCTTCCTCTTGCCGACGCTGCTCGGCAGCGTGCGCCAGTACGCCGGATCGTTCGGCTTCGGGTTCGCCACGCTCGCGGTGGTCGCGGCGGCCGGGGCGACCTGCCTGCGGCTGCTCCTCGCCGAGGGCGGGCGGTGGCGCGTCCGGGGTCCCATCCCCGGCGAGCTGGCGTCGCCGATCGCGCAGACGGAGCTGCAGCCGTGACCGCCGCGGTCCCCGGCGCCGCGAGCCGGATCGTGATCGTCGGCAACGGCATGGTGAGCCACCGGCTGTGCGACAAGCTCGACGGCTATCGCAAGGCGACCTCCGGCGCGGCCGTCGCCGAGCACATCGTGGTCCTGGGCGAGGAGCCCCGCCCGGCCTACGACCGCGTCCACCTGACCGAGTACTTCACGCACCGCTCCGCCGACCAGCTCTCGCTCGGCAGCGCGGCGTGGTACGCCGAGCGCGGGATCGAGCTCCAGCTGGCGACCCGGGCGGTGCGGATCGCGCGCGACGAGCGCGTCGTGATCACCGATCGCGGCACCGAGCTGGGCTACGACGTCCTCGTGCTCGCGACCGGCTCGGCGCCGCTGGTCCCGCCGATCGCGGGCGTCGACAAGGCGGGCGTGTTCGTGTACCGGACGATCGAGGACCTCGACGCGATCCTCGCGCGCTGCGGGACCGCGCGGCGGGCCGCGGTGATCGGCGGCGGCCTCCTGGGCCTCGAGGCTGCCCGCGCGGTGCTCGACGCCGGGATCGAGACCCACGTCATCGAGGTCGCGCCGCGGCTGATGCCGCGCCAGCTCGACACCGCCGGCGCCGCGCTGCTCGAGGCGAGCATTCGCCGGCTCGGCGTGACGGTGCACCTCGGCGCCCGGGTCCAGGCGATCGGCGGCGGCGACGCGGTCGAGTGGCTGGAGCTCGCCGGCAGCGACACGCTCGAGGTCGACCTGGTCATCGTGTCGGCGGGGATCCGGCCGCGCGACGAGCTGGCGCGCGCCGCCGGGATCGCGGTCGGGCCGCGCGGCGGGATCGTGGTCGACGACGTGCTGCGGACCAGCGACCCGCACGTGTTCGCGGTCGGCGAGGTCGCGCTCCACCGCGAGACCGTGTACGGCCTGGTCGCCCCCGGTTACGAGATGGCCGACGTGCTCGCCCGCCACCTCACCGGGCAGACCGCCGCGTTCGCCGGCGGCGATCAGTCCGCCAAGCTCAAGCTGCTCGGCACCGACGTCGCGAGCTTCGGCGACCCGTTCCGCGACCCGGGCTCGGCGCACACCATCGTGTACGAGGATCAGGTGCGCGGCCGCTACGAGAAGCTCGTGGTGTCGCGCGATGGCACCCAGCTGTACGGTGGGATTCTGGTCGGTGACACCTCGGACTACGGCCGGCTGGTCCAGCTGGCGCGCGGCACCCAGGTGCTCGATGCGACGCAGCTGCCGGCGTTCGGCCGCGGCACGTCGACCGCGACCGCGGAGCTGGCGGACGACCTCGCGGTGTGCTCGTGCAACGCGGTCTCGGCCGGCGCGATCCGCCGATCGATCCGCGGCGAGGCGCTGTCGACCGTGGCGCAGGTCAAGTCGTGCACCAAGGCGGGCACCGGCTGCGGCGGCTGCATCCCGGTCGTCAACGAGCTGTTGTCGGCCGAGCTGGCCCGCCGCGGGGCCGCGTCGCGGCGCGTGGTGTGCGAGCACTTCGCCCACACCCGCCAGGCGCTGTTCGAGATCGTCGCGGCGCGCCGGATCCGCACGTTCGCCCAGCTGATCGCCGAGCACGGCACCGGCACCGGCTGCGAGGTCTGCAAGCCGATCGTCGCGTCGATCCTGGCCAGCCTGCACAACGAGCCGATCCTCGACCAGGCGCACCAGCCGCTCCAGGACTCCAACGACCGGTTCCTCGCCAACATCCAGCGCGACGGGACCTACTCGGTGGTGCCGCGGATCCCGGCCGGCGAGATCACGCCCGACCAGCTGCTCGCGATCGGCCACGTCGCCAAGAAGTACGGCCTGTACACCAAGATCACCGGCGGCCAGCGCATCGATCTGCTCGGCGCGCGGGTCGAGCAGCTGCCCGAGATCTGGCAGGAGCTGGTCGCCGCCGGGTTCGAGAGCGGCCACGCGTACGGCAAGGCGATGCGCACGGTCAAGAGCTGCGTCGGCTCGACCTGGTGCCGGTTCGGCGTGCAGGACTCGACCGCGCTCGCGATCCGCGTCGAGCATCGCTACAAGGGGATCCGCGCGCCGCACAAGCTCAAGAGCGCGGTCAGCGGCTGCATCCGCGAGTGCGCCGAGGCCCGCAGCAAGGACTTCGGGCTGATCGCGACCGATCAGGGCTGGAACATCTACGTGTGCGGCAACGGCGGCTCGCGCCCGCGCCACGCCGACCTCCTGGTCGCCAACGTCGACGAGGACACCGCGATCCGCTACATCGACCGCTTCATCATGCTGTACATCCGCACCGCGGACCACCTGACCCGGACCTCGACGTGGCTCGACAAGATGGAGGGCGGCATCGAGCACCTGCGCGACGTCGTCGTCCACGACTCGCTCGGGATCGGCGAGGAGCTCGAGCGCCAGCTCCAGCGCCTGACCGAGAGCTACGCCTGCGAGTGGCGCGGCGTGCTCGAGGATCCCGCGAAGCGCGCGCGGTTCCGTCACTTCGCCAACGACGCGGCGGGCGACGACACGGTGACCAGCATCGAGGAGCGCGGCCAGCGCCGGCCCGCCGATCGCCGCCCGCCGGTGCGGCTGCCGGTGATCCGGCCATCCGAGCCCGCCGCGCCGGCCACGCCGCAGGCCGTGTTCGTGCGGCTCGCGGCGGCGCGCGACGTCGCGCCCGACACCGGGATCGCGGTCAGGTACGGCACCGCCCAGATCGCGATCTTCCACCTGCGCGGCGCATGGTACGCGACCCAGAACGCGTGCCCGCACACCCGCGCGATGGTGCTCGCGCGCGGCCTCTTGGGCGACGATCACGGCACGCCCAAGGTCGCGTGCCCGCTCCACAAGAAGACCTTCGATCTGGCGACCGGAGCGTGCCTGTCGAACGACGCGCCGGCGATCGCCACGTTCCCGGTCCGCGTCGCCGACGGCGAGGTCTGGGTCGAGCTGCCGCCGGCCGAGCTGCTGCCGGTTGCGGCCTGCGGTCACGACGGAGCGCTGGCCAGCTGACGAACATGGCGACGCCATCCTCGCGACCGGGTGCGGCGCAGCTGCGGCTGCCGCTGCTCGACGACTATCTCCGCGAGCAGCAGGAGCTGACCGCGGTCGAGCGGTTCGCGCAGGCCGCGGCCAGCCGGCAGGCCGTTCCGGACGCCACCGCCGGGGCCGGGCGCCACTATCGCGAGCTCCTGCCCGCGAGCCCGCCGGCCGCCGGCCAGCAGTACGCGTTCGAGGTCGATCTCGACGTGTGCAGCGGCTGCAAGGCGTGCGTGACGGCGTGCCACAACCTCAACGGGCTCGACGACGGCGAGACCTGGCGCGCGGTCGGCCTCTTGCACGGCGGCACCGCGGCGGCGCCGGTCAAGCAGACCGTGAGCACGGCGTGCCACCACTGCCTCGATCCGGCGTGCATGACCGGTTGCCCGGTCGGCGCCTACGAGAAGCACCCGATCACCGGGATCGTCAAGCACCTCGACGACCAGTGCATCGGCTGCCAGTACTGCACGTTCACCTGCCCGTACGAGGTCCCGCAGTACAACGCCAGGCTCGGGATCGTGCGCAAGTGCGACATGTGCAGCGATCGGCTCGCCGCGGGCGCGGCCCCGGCGTGCGTGCAGGCGTGCCCCAACGGCGCGATCGCGATCACGGTGATCGACAAGCGCCAGGCGCTCGAGGATGCCCAGGGCGACGCGTTCCTGCCCGGCGCGCCATCGCCGGCGATCACGGTCCCGACCACGGTGTACCGCAGCGACCGCGCCCCGCCGCGGAACCTGTTACCCGCCGACTTCTTCCAGATCGCCCCGGCGCACCGCCACGCGCCCCTGGTCGTGATGCTGGTCTTGACCCAGCTGTCGGTCGGCACGTTCCTGATCGACGCGCTCGCCAGCCGGTTCGTGGCCGCGGAGGTCCGCGCCGCGCTGCAGCCGACCTGGTCGCTGGTCGCGCTGTCGGTCGGGCTCGTGGCGCTGGGCGCGAGCGTGTTCCACCTCGGCCGCCCGCTCTACGCGTTCCGCGCGGTGATCGGGCTCCGGACGTCGTGGATGAGCCGCGAGATCGTCGCGTTCGGTGGCTTCGCGGTGCTCGCGGTGGCCTACGCTGGCTCGGCGTTCTTGACCCCCGGCCCATCGCTGGCGGCGCTGCGCGACGCGCTGGGCTGGACCGTCGCGGCGCTCGGCGTCATCGGCGTCGTGTGCTCGGTGCTGATCTATCACGCCACCCGCAAGGCGTGGTGGAACGCGACGCTCACCGGCTTCAAGTTCTTCGCGACCACGGCGCTGCTCGGGCTCGCGACCACCCTGGTCACGCTCGCGATCGCGCCGGCCCGGCTGCCGGACGGCACCGTCGCCGTGCTGTCGGAGCTGGTGATCGCGATGAGCGTGATCAAGGGCGCCGGCGAGCTCGCCGTGCTGATCCACCTGCGCGACAAGCGCTACACCGAGCTCCGGCGCAGCGCGGTGCTCCTGACCGGCGACCTGCGGCGCTGGCTGGTCGGCCGGCTGGTCGCGCTCGTCGCCGGCGGCGTCGTCCTGCCGCTCGCCA
>Ga0307508_10006920_pt1 | contig 10594 bp, 10 predicted proteins | sample 9_EM_MG_FD_203089 | JGI IMG/M metagenome (GOLD analysis project Ga0307508, IMG submission 203089) | Populus trichocarpa ectomycorrhiza microbial communities from riparian zone in the Pacific Northwest, United States - 9_EM | ecosystem: Host-associated > Plants > Roots > Unclassified | place...
ACCCTGCTCGCCCACAACCCCGGCCTCCCGCAGCACCGGCTCCCCGTCTCCTGGCGGCTCCCCGCCTCGGCGGCCCCGCTGATCTCCGACGCCTTCTATCCGTACACCCCCTTCCGCAGCGGCACCGACCACGGCGACCGCCGCCTCACCTTCGGCGTCCCCTGCGACGGCACCGGCCCCGACCGGGTCCTCGACGAGGCCGCCGCCTCCGGCTGGGGCCTCCTGGAGCTGCCGGCCCGGCACACCCCGCGTACGGACCCGGAGGCGGTACGGGCCATCGCCCTGGTCGTCCGCCGCCTCCTCGACCGCGGCGGCGTCGCCGTCTCCGAACGCGGCACCTCCCCCCTCACCCCCGACCGCATCGCGGTCGGCACCGCCCACCGAGACCAGGCCGCCGCCGTCCGCGCCGCCCTGGCCGCCCTCGGCGTCACCGGCGTCGCCGTCGACACCGCGAACCGGCTCCAGGGCCGGGAGTTCGACGTCACCGTGGTGCTGCACCCGCTGTCCGGACGGCCCGACGCCACCGCCTTCCACCTGGAGACCGGACGGCTGTGCGTGCTCGCCTCACGGCACCGGCACGCGTGCATCGTGGTGTGCCGGGCCGGAGTGGCCGAGCTGCTGGACGAGCATCCCTCCACCGAGCCGGTCCAGCTCGGCGTGACGGTGAAGTTCCCGGACGGCTGGGAGGCCAACCACGCCGTGCTCGGGCGACTGGCGGAGCACCGGGTCCGGTGGGCCCCTTAGGGCCTACCCCCGGACCGCCCGACCCGGGACAATAGAAGGCGCTTACGAACTGGAGGTACCTACATGACCGTCGAGAAACGACGGCTGAAACCCGCGCAACTGCTCTTCGAGCCGGCTGCGGCGGTCGAGGACGACGAGCACTTCTTCAGCCTGGAGCAGTACGACGACCCCGGGCAGCTCCTGGAGCGCTCCACGGAGTTGGCGGTCGCCTTCAGAGCGGCCGCGGACCGCGCGACGGAGTACCAGGCCATAGCGGCGGCCCAGCTCGCCGACCCGAAGCGGTTCGACCGGCTCACGGCGGCGGCGATCGCCGAGCGCGCGGGCTGGACGGAGGACTACGCGAAGCGGATGGTCGAGTTCGGCGAGGATCTCCTCCGGGACGGCGGGAAGCCGCGAGAAGACACGTAGACGAGCCGTAAACGCTCCGCTGGCATATGCGTTCGGGTCAAGATAGCCGCCTCTGGACCGCCGTGCCCCGGATTTGCCCGATTCACGGTGACGACGTGCTCACGCCAGGTAGTCGTAGACGTCATGAGACCCGATTCCGGCCCGTATCCGCGTCACACCGAGTACGTAACCCCCGACGGAGCCGCCTGGCTCGCCTCCGCCAGCGCCTTCCCGCGCAGCGTCCAGGCCCTGTGGTCCGTCCGGCCGACCGCGCCGAGTGTCCTGCCCTGCGGGACCGCCTTCGACGTGGTGAACCTCTCCGTGGTCTTCGGCCGCGTCGTCCTGGAACAACTGTGGGCGGCGGGCACCGGCTCCGGACCGGCCGCCGTACACCGCGGGCGCGTACTCCTGCTGGTGGCGCCGGGCGTCGCACAACGCCTCCCCACCCTGCTGGCCTGGGAGGAGTGGGGGCACCGCCCCGTCCCGCCCCTGATGTGCCACGGCGCCGGCGACGCGGTGACCATACCGCCACTCCAGGGCGCCGCCGGCCAGTCCCGCTGGCTGGTCGCCCCCGACTCCCGGCAGCCCTGGCTGCCGGGCTCCGACGTGCTGCTGTGGGCCTGCGTCCGGGCCGTCCGGGCGGCCGCGGAAACTGATTTTTCTCCCTCCGCGGTCGGATGCTAATCTCTGTCATGTCAGCGAGCGCCGCTAGCTCAACTGGCAGAGCAGCTGACTCTTAATCAGCGGGTTGGGGGTTCAAGTCCCTCGCGGCGCACCATCTGTGACCTGGGCGTTCTTCCTCTCGGAAGAGCGTCCTTCGTCATTTTCAGCCCGCATGGAAGGCGACCCGCACGCCGGAGCCGGCTGGGATGACGAGGACGTCGCCGTCACGCCAGGTCCAGTCGTCCGGGATGAGGAACATCCGGTCTCCGGACTGGGCCAGCAGTCGCATTCCTCGATAGCGGTAGCGGAAGTGCTGGGCTGAGGTGGTTTCAGGAAGGGAGGTCTCCTCCAGGCCACTCCACGGCAGGTAGAAGCGCTCAGTGGTGTCCAGGACCACCGCCGGGCGTAGCCAGAGGTGCGCCGCGAGGTGCTTGGCATCGCTCTGTCCTTTGAGTTGGGCGAAACTATTGGTCGCCCAGAAGGAGCACAGCGCGATCAGGGCCGCGGTGGTCGTAAGCACTGCCTTCTCGCGGGCCAGTGGGTAGGGGGCACCCGTGCAGCGCACGGCCAGCAGGTGCGCGTACACGAACAGCGCCAGCGCGCCTCCCAGCAGCAGTGGCGCCGCCATGGGTGAACGTCGCCAGAGCACGTTGAGGCCGGCGAGGAGGCCCAGAAGAAACACCGCTGGGGCGAGCGCCATCAATGCGTAGCAGACCCGGCGGGCACGGGGCAGTAGGTCAGACTGCCGGGCTACGAGGAATTCGACCGTGGAGTGGCAGAGCACAGCGACGAGAGCCACCGACAGCACCACGGCCGCAGGCAGAAAGAGCGCTGCGGAGCTGCGCAGAAGATAACCCTGAGTGGAGAACGCCAGGGTGGCGGCATCGATGCCGAAGTATTCGTACAGAGAGTCGGTATAGGCGAACCCGAAGAAGATCAGCAGGGCCGTGATGAAGGTGGTGGGGGCAACGAAGGAGGCGAGCGTCTTGATCCACGAGGTCCAGGAGCGGTCGCCTGCATCGCCCTCCGCGTTCAGGGGGTGCTCCCGCTCCCGGAGCCGGGAGTACTGCCCCCGCTTTGGCCGCCTTGGTCACCCTCCCCGCCCTGGCCGCCCTGATCGCCTTGGCCTCCATCGCCGCCCTGGCCGCCCTGATCGCCTTGGCCTCCATCGCCGCCCTGGCCGCCCTGATCGCCTTGGCCTCCATCGCCGCCCTGGCCGCCCTCAGGGGGCTGGGGGCCGTCGATCTTGCCACCGAACGTCACGAAGTGGCCGGCGGTGTCGTACAGCCGAGCGCAGAACGTCAGCACCTTGAAGTGGAGCGAGTCCCTCTGGGGGAATACAAAGGTACGGTCCCATTGCGATCCGGCACTGCGCTGGAATGTCTCGGACTTGGCGGGCGCGGCCGTCAGACCAGGAGCGCCCGGCGTGCAGAGAACGACATTTCGAACGGTGCCGGTGAAATTCCCCTTTTCGACCTCCACAGTGATTTGCACAAAGGGATATTGGCCACTGCCATGGGGAGAGACGTTTGCGGCATTGCTCAAACCCCCTCCCTGGACGCCACCGGGATCACGACGTCGTTCCTGCCGTCGGTGTCCGGAACCTTCAGCCGGCGGAGAAGAGCCGGGATCCCCGGCGGTGGCCTGGTCTGTGCTGGACCTGGACAGGTCGGCGGGAGACCCAGAGGATGAACAGCCCGCGAGGACGACGGCCACGGCAGCGGCGAAGCCGGTCACCGTACGAATCCTGGCGTGGTTGGTCCTGGCTCGCTCGGCCATGCTCTTCTCCCGCTGGGAAGCCTGATGTCCTCGTGATCATTGTGGTGTGAGAGGAGCCAGTGTGCTCGTCGAGCGCAGTCAGGACCGTACAGGTTTGCCCATCTGGTCCACGCCGGGCGGCAAGGGCGTGGCCTGGTGGTAGTACATCCGCCAGCCGGCGGAGCCGTCCCCCCTGCGCCAGATCGAACTGTGCCCGCGGCGAGCAGCACACCCGAGAAGGCCGAGGGCTCGAAGCGGGGAGCGTCCGGCGAACTGCCCGGATGGCCGGGCAGTTCGGCGAGCATGGTCTCGTACGTCCACCACCGCCCGGACCTGCCGACCTCCACGAACTCCGGGTCGAGGAGCTGCCCGGCGCGCTCCCGTCTTCGGCACTGTCCATGGACGTGCCGTCACCGCCAAGTCCCGGTCAGCGCCGCGCAATCCGCACCGTCCAGCCCCCGGAGTCCGGGTCCCGGCCCAGTATGTCCACCGTCAGGCCGGCGTCCGGGGCGCGGAAGCGCTCGCCGGCGCTGAAGGGGGCGTCGTTGAGGGAGTTGAAGGCGCCGCTGCTGTACTCGCAGGCGCCGGTGCCCGGGTGGGCGTCGCGGACCGTGACGGGGCCGTGGCCGGAGCCGATGTCGGTGTGGACCTCGTAGACGAGGACGCCCTCGCGGCAGGCCTCGTCGTCGTTGCCGACGGCGGAGCGCGCCTCTATGACGTAGGCCCGGGTCGGCCCGAACGGGACGACGGCTGCTTTGCGGCCGCCCGGCGCCTCTATCGGGGTCAGCGTCAAGGTGTGCGGGCGGCGCCCGCGTACGCAGGCTATCTGGGCGTCGTCCAGCCAGCCGAGGCGCCATTTGTGCCAGGCGAAGAGGTCGCCCTGCAGGCCCCAGTCCAGGGACATGCTGTCCCATTGGCCGGCGAGGCGGTCGGTGCGGGGGAAGTCGTGGGCCGCGTAGAGGTCGGGCAGTCCGAAGGCGTGGCCGTTCTCGTGGCTCAGGACACGGGCGCCGGACTGGTCGCGGCCGTAGACGACCGAGACGCGGTCGAGGTGGGCGCCCTCGTCGGTCGTGGCGGCGGAGGCGCCGGTCCAGGTGACGGACAGGACGGCCTTGTCCGCGGGCGGGCCGGCGTTCGGGGTGACCAGGAGGTTGACGAGGTCGTAGCCGCGGAAGTCGATGCCGCGGTCGGCCACCCGCAGGAGGTCGCGCATCATGGCCTCGTGCGCGCGCCAGCCGTAGCCGCGCCCTATCCCGTACGAGGCGAAGGGGCGCGGCATGCGTATGTACCGCATCACGGGCGTCGACTCGTAGCGCAGCCGCCCGTAGCTCGCCCTGGCGAACCACTGGCGCACCGCGGGGAAGAACTCCCCGTACCGCTCGGTCGCCGCGTACGGTGCCCGCGCGTCCGGGAAGTCCACCATCAGCGTGAGCGCCCGCACGACCCCCGTGGCGCGCGCGAACTCCCGTCCGCCCCTGCCCTGTTCCCCGAAGCCCTCCGACATCGGCACCCCCGGCACCGCGCGCAGCGCGCAGGGCCGGGAGGCGGGCGGCGGGGCCGGGGCGGGGGCGCCGGTGCCTCCGCTGCCGCTGAGGCCGGCCACGGCGAGCAGCGTGGCGGCCATCAGGCTCAGCGCCTTGAACAGCCGGCTGGTGGGCAGGGCACCCCTGCTGGCCACGGCGGCTACGCCTGGTCGTCCGTGACCTTGACGGTCCACGAACCGTCCGCCGCACGGCCGGCCACCGTCACCCGGACCGTGCTGCCGTCCTGACCGTCGTACGAGAAGCTCTCGCCGACCCCCAGCGGCGCGTCCGCCAGCGGCGGATAGACGGAGGTGTTCGCGCAGGCGCCCGTGCCCGGATGCCCGTCGAGGACGTCGATCGGCCCGTCGCCCGAACCGACGTCCGCCCGCACCTCGTACAGCAGCACCCCGCGCCTGCATGCGCGGGCGTCGTTGCCGGCGCCGCCGCGCACCTCGATGGCCAGCGCCGAGTCGCCGCCCGTCGGGACGACCAGAAGCCGCGCCGTGCCGCGGGGCGCCGCCGCACCCGCGTCGGACGGGCTCAGCTCGTACCAGTGCGCGGCGCCGCTGTGGCGTACGCAGCGCACCTGCCCCTTGCCCAGCCACCCGAGCCGCCACTTGTGCCACGCGAAGGGATCCGGGGCGAGCCCGAACTGGCTGCCCATGAGATCCCAGTCGCCGACATGCGTGTCCCAGTCGGCCGTGCTGCCGGCCGGCGGCCGGTAGTAGAGATCGGGCAGGTCGAAGGCGTGGCCCGTCTCGTGGGCGAGCACATTGCGGTCCGGCGGGTGGTGCTCGAAGACCGTGACCAGCCGCCGCAGTGACACCCCGTCGGCCCGGATCGGCCTGGCGAGGTTGACGACCTTCGTGGCGTCGGAGTCGACCCCGGGGGCGTCCGGGTCGGCCACCAGGTACACGACCTGGTACTTCGCGAAGTCCACCGCCTTGTCCGCCACCGCGACGGCGTCCCGCAGGTAGCGGGCGCGGTCGGCGTCGGCCCAGTCCCGCCGTATCCCGTACGAGTACGAGGTCCCGGGCATGCGCAGCCAGCGATGCGCGGCATGCGCGTGCAGCCGGAACCGTCCGTACGAGGCCCGCGCGAAGAACCGCGAGGTGGCCGGGAAGTGGTCGGCCTCGACGGCACGGGTCGTCAGCTTCGGCGGCGAGTCCGGGAAGGAGAGGAAGACCATCACCGCGTCGAGGTCGCCGCGCGGCCGCGGATAGGCCCGGTTCCAGCTGCTGGCGCCCTCGGAGTGGTGGGCCCGCGTACGGACCGGGACGCAGCCCCCGCCGCCCGGTGCGGCGACGGCCGGGCCCATGACGAGGGTCCACGCGACGACCGCGCCGAAGACGCTCGCCGCGGCCGCGACGGCCCGCAGCGGGTGATACCGCCACTGTTCGCGATGCGCACGTTCGGGTAGTCGGGACACCCATATCACGTTGCTATGCTTTGCGGCGGTTTGCCCTGCTGAACTGCTCCGGCCGGGTTACCCTCTGATCACTACAGTGCGTAATGAGTGACGCTTGACGATCAATCGGATCCACTACCGGTGCGAATCCGATCGTACGAAATCTCACGTGCCGAGAATCACCACTACGGCGGTGGCCCGGGGATCGCCCGAGCCTCTATGATCGCCACATTTCCAGCATGAATGGCGGCTTCGGGCGGTCATTCGTTCCCTCGAAGACCAGGTGTGCGAGACGACTGCGATGCGGGAGCCAGCTATGGGCGGACCACCCGAAATGCCGGCGCCGACCGTCACTCACCGTGACTCTCTAACCCCTGATCTGACCCCTGATCTGCGCGACCGGTCGGATCAGCGGGACCAGAACGACCAGCGCGACAAACGCGATCAGCGCGACTACCGGGCCGCCTTCGCCATCGCCCGCCTCCCCATGGCCCTGGTCGGCCGCGACGGCCGCGTCCTGGAGGCCAACCGCGCCCTCGGCGCCCTCCTCGGCGCCGACCCGGTCCGCCTCAACGCCCTCGCCGCCGCCGAACTCGTCGGCCTGCACGCCGACGAGCGCCTGCGCGCCGAGTACGCCGACGTACTCGCCGGGCGCAGCGAGCAACTGCGCTGCACCCGCCCCGTCCGCGCCCGCGACGGCCGCACCCTGCGCGCGGAGGTCACCGTGACCCCCGTGCCCGGCGGCGTCCTGCTCTCCGTGGAGGACCTCGGCGAACGCCACGAACTGCGGGAGCAGTTGCGCCACCTGCGCATGCACGACCCCGTCACCAAACTCCCCAACCGCGCCCTGTTCTTCGAACGCCTCGCCACCGCGCTGGACCGCGCCGCCGAGTCCACCGGCCGCGTCGGCCTGTGCTACCTCGACCTCGACGGCTTCAAGGCCATCAACGACACCCTCGGCCACCGCATCGGCGACCGCCTCCTCACCGCCGTCGCCGGCCGCCTCACCGACTGCGCCGCCCGTCTCGGCCGTGGCCACCACCTCGTCGCCCGGCTCGGCGGCGACGAGTTCGCCGTCCTGGTCGAGGGATCCACCGGCACCGGCCAGGCCACCTCCCTCGCCGAATCCGTACTGGCCGCGCTGCAGCGCCCCTTCGACCTGGCCGGCCAGCGCCTGGCCGTCTCCGCGAGCATCGGCGTGGTGGAACGTGAGGCCTCCGGCACCACCGCCACCGGCATCATGCAGGCCGCCGACACCACCCTGTACTGGGCCAAGGCCGACGGCAAAGCCCGCTGGACCCTCTTCGACCCCGAGCGCAACGCCCACCGCATGACCCGTCAGGCGCTCTCCAGCACCCTGCGACAGGCCGTCGAGCGCGGCGAGTTCGTGCTGGAGTACCAGCCCCTGGTCGCCATGGGCAATGGCAGCGTGCGCGGCGTCGAAGCCCTGGTGCGGTGGCAGCATCCGCACTTCGGCCTCCTCGGGCCGAATCGGTTCATCTCCCTCGCCGAGGAGAACGGTTCCATCGTCCAGCTCGGCCGCTGGGTCCTTGCCGAATCGTGCCGCCAGGCCCGCCAGTGGCAGAAGGACTACCCCGACGACCCCCTCTTCGTCAGCGTCAACGTCGCCGTCCGCCAGGTCTGGGACTCCGACCTGGTCGCCGACGTGGCCGAGATCCTCGACGACACCGGCCTCCCGCCCGAGCTCCTCCAGCTGGAGCTGACCGAGTCGGCCGTCATGGGCTCCGCCGGACGGCCGTTGCAGGCCCTTCACGCCCTCCACGAAATGGGCGTACGGATCGCCATCGACGACTTCGGCACCGGCTACTCCAACCTGGCCTACCTGAGCCGCCTGCCCGTCTCCACCCTCAAACTCGACGGTTCCTTCGTCCACGGCTTCCGCAACGACCAGCACCCCAACCCCGCCGACGAGACGATCGTCGAAGCCCTGGTCCAGCTCGCCCACCGGCTCGGCCTCACCGTCACCGCCGAGTGCGTGGAGAACGCCGAACAGGCGGAACGCCTGCGCCGCATCGGCTGCGACACCGGCCAGGGCTGGCTCTACTCCCGCCCCGTCGCGCCGGAACGGATCGCCGAGCTGAAAGGCCGCCAGGCCCCCTGAACGCCCCCCGAACACAGTGAGGGCCCGGCGGAATCCGCCGGGCCCTCACTGTGTACTTCGATCCATCTTCAGTAGCGGGGACAGGATTTGAACCTGCGACCTCTGGGTTATGAGCCCAGCGAGCTACCGAGCTGCTCCACCCCGCGCCGTTGATGTGAACTGTACGGCACGAACCCGGCTACGCCGAATCGGTTATCGCGGCGGGTCCTCCCCCACGAGCCCGTCGACGGACTCGCGGATCAGATCGGCGTGCCCGACATGCCGCGCGTACTCCTCGATGAGGTCGACCAGGATCCGCCGCAGGCTGGGCGCCCTGCCGTCGGGCCACGTGAGCCGGACCGGCTGATCCAGGCCGCCCTCGGCCAGCGCCTGCCGCACATTGGCCCGGGAGCGGTCCACCGTGTCCTGCCAGAGGGCCATGAGCTGCTCCGGGCTGTCCTCGGCGGCCGTACGCCACTCCCAGTCCGGGTCGGAGTCCCAGTCCACGGTCGACCACGAGGGCTGCAGTTCCCGCCCGAACAACCGCCGGGAGAGGTACTCGTCCTCGACGAAGGCCAAGTGCTTCAGCAGCCCGCCCAACGTGACCGACGACGCGCCGACCGTCGCCCTCATCCCCGCCGCGTCCAGCCCCCCGCACTTCCACGCCAGCGTCCTGCGCTGGCGCTCCAGGGACCCCACCAGAGTGTCGGCCTCGTCGCCCGCGACCGGCGGCTCCCACAGAATCTGCTCGCTGCTGTTCTCGCTCATGCCGGGCAGGCTAGGGTCCGTTCCGGACGATCCACTGCCGGAATCTGCTCTGAATTCAGGTGTTCAGGAACTCAGGTGCTCGTGCCGCATCCGCCACTCCCCGTCGTCGCACCTGACGATTACATTCGTCCCGCGCCCCCGTCCCGACCGGGGCCGCCCGTCGACCACACCCCGCCAGGAGAACCGGTACTGGCACACGGCGTGATCCGCGACCAGCACGATCCACTCAAGGTCCTCGATCCCATAGACCCCGTCCTGGATCGTCGCAAAGGTCCGCTCGATCGCTCCCCTGATCGCACCCAGCCCCTGGTAGGAACCGTCGGAGAACCAGTACGTGGCATCCTCGGCGATCAGCGGCGTGACCCGGTCGATGTCATGGCTGTTGGTGGCCCGTTCGTACCGCGTCATGAACGCGGTGAGCTCGGCTGCGAGATCTGACATGGCGAGATCGTCCAGCACCTCGCACGGGTAGGTCGCGGCGCGGCATCCGAGGTGGGCGGACCGGATGCGATCGCGGTCTGGCGGCAGCCCGGGGGGCTGCCGCCAGACCCCTCCCCGGGCTCGGTCAGTAGTACATGAACGCCGGGTAGACGCCGTTCAGGTAGTACGTGATGAACTCGCCCGCTCCGGCCCCGAAGCCGTTGGCGGCGGCGGTCACCGTGTAGACGGTCGCGTAGTTGCCCATCCAGTGCCAGGACTTCGGGGCCTTCACCCCTGTGTTCGCCGCCGCGCATGCCTTGAAGAGCGCGGTGCCCTCCTCGGCGGTGAGCACTTGGTCGGCGGCCGGCGTGTAGCAGCCGGCACGTGCGGCGGCGGGGGCGGCCGATGCCGGGGCCGCCAGTCCGATCAGCAGTGCGGTGGGGGCGGCCGCGAGGGCGAGGGCGGTGCGGATGCGGTTCATGGCGTGACCTCCCATGAAAGGGTCAGGTGTTCGAAGAGCCGGACACCCGAAGCCACGTTAGGACGGGCCTTCCCCCGCACGCCCATCCGGCGCGGCCATCCGGGTGAAGGCCCCAAGTCCCGCGCGGGCGTCAGCCGCAGGCGCCCTGGTCGGACCAGACGCCCCATTCGCCGGTGGTGCCGGGGATCTCGTTGGTGGTCCACCACTTGGCGAGCCAGTTGTGGCCGGCGTAGGAGACCTTGTCGCCGTTGACGTAGATGGCGGAGCTGCTCCAGGCGGTGGCGCAGGTGGTGGCCGTCGCGGTGGGGGTGGGGGTGACGGTGGGAGTGGGAGTGACGGTC
>Ga0307508_10006921_pt1 | contig 10592 bp, 8 predicted proteins | sample 9_EM_MG_FD_203089 | JGI IMG/M metagenome (GOLD analysis project Ga0307508, IMG submission 203089) | Populus trichocarpa ectomycorrhiza microbial communities from riparian zone in the Pacific Northwest, United States - 9_EM | ecosystem: Host-associated > Plants > Roots > Unclassified | place...
CCGGAAGCGCCTACGACGACGCCACCAACCCGCCCGCGAAACACGGCAACGCGTACCTGTCCAGCATCGACATCCACACCGGCAAGCTGCTCCAGCAGAAGCGCACCGAGGCCGGCTTCTCCCTCACCTACCGCGAACCCGAGGGGATCGCCGTCCGCCACAACGGCACGCCGCGCCTGTGCATGGGGTTCGCGTCCGGAGCGGCGGGGGCCCGCAGGTTCAACATCTACTACAAGCCCCTGCCTAAGAAGTCCGCGTAGTCCGGGCCGACTTCGCGTCCATCACCGGTACGTCCTCGTCCGGCACCTCACCCAACCCCGCCAACGCCTCCCGGGCCGCCCGTGCCCCCAGCGGCGAGAAGTACGGGTTGATCCGCAGCGCCTCCTGGAGGTGCCGGCGCGCGGGGCCGTACTGCTCCAACTCCCGCTCGATCAGGCCCCGGTGATACGCGTACAGGGCGCTGCGCACCCCGCCCCCGTGCACCTTGTCCGTCGCCACCGCGGCGTACCGCAGCGCCTCCTTGGCGGTTCCCGCCCGGAGCAGCGCCCACCCCAGCGCGTCCGCCACCTCGATCCCCGGCTGCCGTCGCCACTCGGCCCGCAACCGCCGTACGGCAGCCGCGGGATCCCCGTGGTCCGCCTCGAACCGCCCGAGCACCAGCTCCTCGTCCACCCCGGCCGCCGCCGCACCGCTCACCTTCGCCCGCAGCAGGTCGTACTGCACCCGGGCCGCCTGTCCCAGCCCCAGCGACTCGTACAACTCGCCCAGCTCCAGGGCGTATTGCGGCAGCGGCTGCTTCGCCAGCGCCATCCGGTACGCGTTCAGGGCCTCCGTCGTGCGGCCCAGTGCCGCCAGCGCCCGTCCCTGACCGGCCTGCGCGGCCCGCTGGTCGGGGTCGAGACGGACCGCCTCCTGGAAGTGCCGCAGCGCGTCCTCGCGCTCGCCGCGCTCCCAGGCGAGCTGCCCGGCCCGCTCCAGATACGCGGCCCGCTCGGCCGGCGCCTCGGCCCCCGCCGCCGCGTCGGACAGCTGCGCCGCCGCGTCCTCCCGCCAGCCCCGGTCCCGGTACACGGCCGCCGCCCGCGCCATCACCGCCGGACCCGACCGCAGCTCCGTCAACCGCTCCAACGCCCGACCGGCCGCCTTGTAGTCGCCGAGCCCTGTACAGGCGTCGATCAGCGGCGGATACGTCGTCCACCGCTTCGGCTCCAGCTTCCGCGCGGCCTCGCCCCAGGTCCGCGCCGCCCGGAAGTCCCGGCGCGCGTTCGCGAGCGCGGCCAGACCACCGAGCGCCTCCGCTCTGTCCCCGGAGGCCTTGCTCCCGGAGACCTTCAGCGCCGTCCGCAGCGCCGCGTCGGCCCTCGGGAAGTACGCCGGGTCCGCGGTCCGCCGCCCCTGTTCGACGTACGCCGTCCCGAGCACCGCCCACGACCGCGCGTCCCGGGGATGCCTGCGTACATGGCTCTCCCGCTCGCCGATCAGCACCGCCAGGTCGGGCAGCGCGGCCGGCACCCCGGCGGCCACCGCCGACAGCGCCTGGGCCCCGGGAGCCGGCGCGGGAGCGCGGGTCGCCGGCGGCTCCGGGGGCAGCAGCATCAGCGTCGTACCGAGCACCGCGCAGCCCGCGACCGCGGCGATCACCAGGCGTCCGTGCAGCCGGGAACGCCGCTTGTCCTGTGGGTTCTCCATGGCGCTCACTGTGCGTCAATACGACGACCACACCTCGGCACGGGACAGCTGCCGCAGGTGGGGTTCACACCGATGGCCCCCGGTGCGACGCTGTGATCATGAGCCGTATCGAAGCGCCCCGCGACGAAGCGACCGGCAACCTGCTGGACCGTCTGCTCGCCGGGCTCCCCGCCGAGGCCGTCCTCACCGACCCGGACGTCACGGCCTCCTACGCCAACGACATGGCGAGCTTCTGCCCGGCGGGCACTCCCGCCGTGGTCGTCCTGCCCCGCACCGTCGAGCAGGTCCAGCACGTCATGCGCATCGCCACCGAGCTGCGCGTCCCGGTCGTCCCGCAGGGCGCCCGCACGGGCCTGTCGGGCGCGGCCAACGCCTCCGACGGCTGCGTCGTGCTGTCCCTGACGAAGATGGACCGGATCCTGGAGATCAACCCGGTCGACCGCATCGCCGTCGTCGAACCGGGCGTCATCAACGCCACCCTCTCCCGCGCGGTGGGCGAACTCGGCCTCTCCTACCCGCCGGACCCCTCCAGCTGGGAGATGTGCACGATCGGCGGCAACATCGGCACCGCCTCCGGAGGCCTGTGCTGTGTGAAGTACGGGGTCACCGCCGAGTACGTCCTCGGACTCGACGTCGTCCTCGCCGACGGGCGGCTCATGTCCACGGGCCGCCGTACCGCCAAGGGCGTCGCCGGATACGACCTGACGCGCCTCTTCGTGGGCTCCGAGGGCTCGCTCGGGATCGTCGTACGGGCGATCCTGGCACTCAAGCCGCAGCCGCCCGAACAGCTGGTGCTGGCCGCCGAGTTCGCCTCCGGGGCCGCCGCCTGCGACGCGGTGTGCCGGATCATGGAGGGCGGGCACGTGCCGTCCCTCCTCGAACTGATGGACCGTACGACGGTGAAGGCCGTCAACGACCTCGCGCACATGGGACTCCCGGAGACCACCGAGGCCCTGCTCCTGGCCGCCTTCGACACCGCCGACCCGGCGGCCGACCTCGCCGCCGTCGGCGCGCTGTGCGAGGCGGCGGGCGCCACGCAGGTCGTCCCCGCCGACGACGCCGCCGAGTCCGAACTCCTGCTCCAGGCGCGCCGGTTGTCCCTGACCGCGCTCGAAGCCGTCAAGGGCACGACGATGATCGACGACGTGTGCGTGCCCCGCTCGCGGCTCGGCGAGATGCTCGAGGGGACCGACCGGATCGCCGAGAAGTACCAGCTCACCATCGGTGTCGTCGCCCATGCGGGCGACGGCAACACCCATCCCACGGTCTGCTTCGACGTCCAGGACCCCGACGAGTCCCGGCGCGCCCGTGAGTCCTTCGACGAGATCATGGCCCTCGGCCTGGAGCTCGGCGGCACGATCACCGGCGAGCACGGCGTGGGCGTACTGAAGAAGGAGTGGCTGGCGCGCGAGATCGGCCCGGTGGGGGTGGAGATGCAGCGGGGCGTGAAGGACGTCTTCGACCCGCTGGGCATCCTGAACCCGGGCAAGCTGTTCTGACCTTTCGCGATACGGCTCACTCCCCGTCCTTGGACTCGTCGCTCGGCCACGGGTCGCGCAGCCACAGGTCGTCGGCCGGGGTGGGGGCGAGCAGCTCGGCGAGGCCGTCGTCGATACCGAGCTGCTCCGCCTCAGAGCCCGGGGGGACCGCCCTCAGCGTGCGCTCCAGCCAGGCCGACACCTGCGGGGCCGGGGCCTCCAGGAGGGCGTCGCCGTCGGGGGAGCTCAGCGCCATCAGGACGACGCTGCGGCCCGCGACCTTCGTCGGCCACACCCGCACATCGCCGTGCCCGCACGGGCGGAACACCCCCTCCACGAGGAGTTCGCGGGCGAAGGTCCAGTGGACGGGGTGGTCCGAGCCGGTGTGGAAGGTGACGTGGACGGCGAAGGGGTCGTCGCTGCGGTAGCTCAGCCGGGCCGGGACCGGGATGCTGCGCTCGGGCGACAGGATCAGTTTGAGCTCCAGTTCGCGCTCTACCACGGTGTGATGCATGGCGTTCGTGTCCTCTCTACGGCTCTCGTACGGGTCCTGCGGTGGGCCCGTACGAGTGGAGAGCGGCGAGGGGGCCGAAGCATTACGCGGGTTCGGCGAACTTTTTTCCGGCGGTGCCGAGTGCCGGTGCCAGGGGCCGGTATCACGGGTCGGTATCACGCTCGTGCTCAAAAGGGGTGGGTCCGGTGGGACTGGCGGTGGGTGTTGCGCCGGTCTGATAGATGTGGAGCCCCCTCTATTGACCCCCGAGCAGATACGGGACGACGGACATGAGCGCCCCAACCCCGGCCCCCGGTGACGACAGGCCCCGCGAAGGGTATTACCCGGACCCGTCCATTCCTGGATATGTCCGGTACTGGAACGGTGCCTCGTGGGTACCGGGCACCAGCCGCCCCGCTCCGGCGGACGGCGAACCGCTCGCGCCTCCGGGGGGTGCGCCGGCTCCGGTGGAGGAGACGGGCCCGCACTTCTTCGACGAGGACCCGGCCGACGCCCAGCACGGCAGCCGCCCCGAACCCGCGACCGCCTGGACCGCCGACCGCGCCCACCAACAGGGCTTCGGCGGCGACCAGGACCGGCGGGTGTCGTGGGGGTCCCCGCAGGACCCTCCGGGGGTGCAGCAGGGTGGGCCGCAGGGGGCTCAGCAGGCTCAGACTCCGCAGGGCGGGGCGCCGGGTGCGCAGGGTGCGCAGGGTGCGCAGCAGGGCCCGGCACAGGGCGGGCCTCAGGGTGCGCAGCAGGGCGGGGCCCAGGGTGCGCGGCAAGGTGCTCAGCAGGGGCTGCCCCCGGCTGCCCAGCAGGGCGGGCCTCAGGGCGCCCAGCAGGGTGGGTCTCAGAGGGCTCAGCAGGGCTCGCCGCAGGGTGCGCAGCAAGGGGTCCAGCAGAGCGGACCTCAGGGCACCCAGCAGGGCGCGCCGCAAGGCGTTCAGCAAGGTGCCCAACAGTCCGCCCCCCAAGGCGCCCAGCACGGCGGCCCCCAGGGCGGCGCCCAGCCCGCCGTACCGCACCAGAACGCGCAGGGCGCCGACCCGAGGGTTCCCGGTGGCAACCGGCCCGCCGACGGCTCCTCCCCGGCGCAGCCGGACGGTCACGCCGCCCGTACCGACGGCACGGCGACGATCCCGCCCGCCGAGCCGGACGAGGACGGCGGCACCCGCGTCTTCCGCAGGACCCCGGCCGGGGGCGGCAGCGGACCCGGCGCCGACGAGGGCACCATGAAGTTCCGCGCGCTCTCCCCGCGCACGGCGCAGCAGAGCGGGGGGCCGGGGGCGCAGAGCGGAAGCACGCCTGGTCCGGCGTATTCCGGGCCCACCGCCGGGCCGACCGCTCAGGGCGCGGCCAACAACCCCGGTGCCCCGGGCTTCGGTGCCGGCAAGGCCGCCGCCGAGCGCGCCGCCGCGGCGCCCCAGGGCCCCGCCACCGCCCTCTCCGGCCCCCAGCAGTCCGCCCCGGCCCCCGGCCCGCAGCCGGCCCCTCCGGGCGTACCGCAGCAGGGCCAGCCGCAGCAGGGCCAGCCCCACCAAGGCGTCCCCCAGCAGTCCGCCGGAGCCCAGTCCGCCGCCCCCATGGCCGCGGGCCCCGGCGGTGGCCAGCCCTCCTGGGCGCAGCAGGTGCACCGCCTCGCCGGGCCCGACGAGGAGCAGCCCGCCCCCTGGAAGCCGCCGGTCGAGGACATCTTCCAGGCGGCCGCCCGCCGCCAGGCCTCCGCCAGACCCGCGAGCCTCGGCAAGCGCCTGGCCGCCCGGCTCCTCGACACCCTCGTCGTCGGCGCCGTGACCGCGGTCGCCGCCGTCCCCCTCGGCACCAAGGCGGCCGACCACATCGGCGAGAAGGTCGACGCGGCCAAGCTGTCCGGCGAGACCGTGACGATCTGGCTGCTGGACGGCACCACGTCGGTGTACCTCGCCATCGTGGTCGCCGTACTCCTGGTCACCGGCGCCCTCTACGAGGCGCTGCCCACCGCCAAGTGGGGCCGCACCCTCGGCAAGAAGCTGTTCGGCCTGGAGGTCCGGGACATCGAGGGCCACCAGCCCCCGACCCTCGGCGGAGCCCTGCGCCGCTGGCTCGTCTACAGCGTCCCGGGCCTGCTCGGAATCGGCCTCGTGGGCGTCGCGTGGTGCCTGTTCGACAGGCCGTGGCACCAGTGCTGGCACGACAAGGCCGCACATACGTTCGTGGCAGGCTGACCGGCTACCGCAAACGGCGCACACGATTCGGTACTCCGGACGGCCGCTCGCCGGATGCGGAGCCGGGGGGTTCGCGGTCGACTCGGGCCATGAGCAGCGAACCGCCTCCGGGCTCCGGTCAGCAGCCGCCGGATGACGACCCGTTCAGGAAGCAGCCCCCGCCCGCGGAGGGCTCGGGATCGCCGTACGGCACCCCCCAAGGCTCCCAGCCCCCGCCGTACCAGGGCGGAGCCACCGGCGGTGACCCGTACGGCGGCGGCTCCTACCCCAACGATCCGCTGGCCGGGATGCCACCGCTGGCGTCCAGTGGCCGGCGCACGCTCGCCCGCATCATCGACATGATCCTGGTGGGCGTCGTCGTCTGGCTGCTCACCTGGGGCTTCGGGGTGAGCGAGTACGACGTGGACACCGACAAGGTGCAGTACGGCAAGTCGCTCGCCCAGTCGCTCCTGGCCGCGGTGCTCTACATCGCCTACGACACCGTCCTGATCACCCGGTCCGGGCAGACGCTCGGCAAGAAGTGGCTCGGCATGCGGGTGGCGAACCTCGACAACGGCTCCACGCCCTCCACGCAGGCCACGCTGATCCGCTCGGCGGTCCTGTGGATCCCGTTCGCCTTCTGCTGCGCCTGCATCTGGACCGCGATCTCCGGCGGCTGGAGCTTCTTCGACAAGCCCTACAAACAGGGCCTGCACGACAAGGCGGCGAAGACGGTGGTGGTCAGCACCGGTTGACCCGGGCGGGCCCGGCCGTCATCCCAGGGCGCGCACGGTCGATGCGGTCGGCGGCCCCAGGCCCATGCGGCGGCCGGCGCCTGAGCCGTTTCCTCGGGACAGGCCCATGGGAGCGTCGGCCGTTCACCACTGATGAAAACGCGACCCCAGGCCCGTCTCGACTCGACGGCCCTGGGGTCGAGCAGGAGCACCCGGCTCAGCGAGCGCAGCGTTCAGGCAGCGGTCCTGGTCTTGGTCTTGGAGCCCGTGGCCACAACCGGCACGGGCTCCTCCGCTGTGCGCGCGGCGGGCTTGCGGAAGGCGACCACGCGGGGCTTGGGCTGCGGCACGGTCATGGCGACCAGCAGGCCGAGGGCGAGCGCCGAGACGGCGATGATCGCGGTCCCCACGGTCGAAGTCGTCTGTGACAGCAGCAGCATGGCGAGCGTCGAGAAGATGACGGTGATCGAACCGTAGGCGATCTGTGCGGCAGTCGGACGAGGCATGGCAATCGGTCCTCGGAATTGGGGGTCCACGGGGGATGTCGGCCTGGCATTCCGCCGACATCCGGGCGTTCCGCCGATCGACTCTAATCGCCAGCGTGCCCGAGCGGAACGAACAGTAAGCGTGACCTAACCAACAGTGCCGGAGCACAGGGGGCGCACGGAGTCATGGCGTCCACCAAGTGGACCTTTGTGCGCGCCTGTTGTGTTGCGGTCATGTGTCCGCAATGCGAACACCGCCTCCCAATAAAGCAATTGACGGGTTCAAGTCAAGGTCTGTCTTTTCTCGTAAACCAGGAGTCAAATGTCGTCACTTGACTACACGCGTATAACGCGTCTAGGGGAGGCATCAAGTGACAGGCAGATCATGGACGTTCAGAACGGCCGCCACGGTCGTCGCCCTCGCGGCGGCCTCGGCCACGTTCTCGACGTTCGCCGTGGCGCAGGCCGCGGACAAGTCGGCGGAGACACCCGCGGTCGACTCGAACGACCCGCAGCCGGCGAAGGCCCGGGAGCACGACTTCGACGGGCCGTTGACCAAGACGCAGGAGGCGCAACGCAAGGAGGCGCTCGACCAGGTCATATCCGGCGCCGCCACGGTCAAGAACCGTGACGGCTCCAACGTGGTCGAGCTCAAGAGCCGCAAGGGCGACAGCAAGTACGTCGAACTCGGCCGCGAGCAGACCGACAAGATCTTCACGATCCTGGTCGAGTTCGGCGACCAGGTCGACCCCCGCTACGGCGGCACGGTCGGCCCGCTGCACAACCAGATAGCCGAGCCGGACCGCGCCCAGAACAACAGCACGGCCTGGCAGGCCGACTACAACCAGGCGCACTTCCAGGACCTGTACTTCGGCGACGGCAACGCCTCGGTCAAGTCCTACTACGAGAAGCAGTCCTCGGGCCGCTACTCGGTCGAGGGCGAGGTGACCGACTGGGTCAAGGTCCCCTACAACGAGGCCCGTTACGGCTCCAACGACGCCGCCACCGGCGCCTGGTACGCGGTCCAGGACGGCGTCAACGCCTGGGTCGCCGAGCGCGAGGCCGCCGGTGCCACGCCCGCCGAGATCTCCGCGGAACTGGCCGAGTTCGACCAGTGGGACCGCTACGACTTCGACGGCGACGGCGACTTCAACGAGTCCGACGGCTACATCGACCACTTCCAGATCGTGCACGCCGGCGAGGACGAGTCCGCGGGCGGCGGCGCCCAGGGCGCGGACGCCATCTGGGCGCACCGCTGGTACGCCTTCGGCACCGACGCCGGCTCCACGGGCCCCGACGACAACAAGCTCGGCGGCGCCCAGATCGGCGACACCGGCATCTGGGTCGGCGACTACACCATCCAGCCGGAGAACGGCGGCCTGGGCGTCTACGCCCACGAGTACGGCCACGACCTCGGCCTGCCGGACGAGTACGACACCTCCGGCGGTGGCGAGAACTCCACCGGCTTCTGGACGTTGATGTCCTCCGGCTCCTGGCTCGGCACCGGCAAGGACTCCATCGGTGACCTGCCCGGTGACATGAACGCCTGGGACAAGCTCCAACTCGGCTGGCTCGACTACGACGTGGCCAAGGCGGGCAAGAAGTCCACCCACAAGCTGGGCGTCGCGGAGTACAACACCAAGAACGCCCAGGCGCTCGTGGTGGAGTTGCCCGACAAGACGGTCACCACCGAGGTGGTCGCCCCCGCCGAGGGCGCGACCCAGTGGTGGAGCGGCAGCGGTGACGACCTGCGCAACACCCTGACCCGTTCGGTCGACCTGACCGGCAAGGCGTCGGCGGCGCTGACCCTCGACGGCTGGTGGGACATCGAGCAGGACTACGACTACCTCTACACCGAGGTCTCCACCGACGGCTCCAACTGGACGCCGATCGACGGCACTCTGGCCGACGGCACCGCGATCCCGAAGGACGGCAGCGGCAAGCCCGCCCTCACCGGCACGGTGGACGCGTACCAGAAGCTGACGTTCCCGCTGGACGCCTACGCGGGCCAGAACGTCCAGGTGCGCTTCCGCTACGCCACCGACGGCGGGGTGGCCCAGAAGGGCTTCGCGGCCGACGAGATCACGGTCACCGCGGACGGCGCGACGCTGTTCTCCGACAACGCCGAGACCGCGGACGCCGCCTGGACCGCCAACGGCTTCTCGCGCATCGGCGCGTCGATCACGGACGACTACGCGCAGTACTACATCGCCGAGAACCGCCAATACGTGTCGTACGACAAGGTGTTGAAGGTCGGCCCGTACAACTTCGGCTTCTCGACGACCCGTCCGGACTGGGTGGAGCACTACGCCTACCAGAACGGCCTGTTGATCTGGAAGTGGGACACCTCGCAGGCGGACAACAACACCAGCGAGCACCCCGGTACGGGGCAGATCCTGCCGATCGACTCGCACCCGGCGCAGCTGAAGTGGTCCAACGGCACGCTGATGCGCAACCGCATCCAGGCCTACGACTCGCCGTTCAGCCTGTACCGGACGGACTCGATGACGCTGCACAGCGCGGACGTCGCCGCCAAGGTCAAGTCGCAGCCCGGCGTCTCCGTCTTCGACGACGGCAAGTCGACCTACTACGACACCTCGAACCCGACGGCCGGTGTCAAGATCACTGACACCAACACCCGGATCAAGATCGTCAAGGAGCCGCTGAGCGGCTCGACGGTCACGCTCCAGGTCGGCCCTTCGGCGAAGTAGTCGGTAAAAGCGCAGGTCAGAAACGGATCGGCGGTGACCCCCTGGCGGGTCGCCGCCGATCCGTGTTTAGGTGCGTCCTGTGCTTGGCTTATTGACACCGACCTCGACTTCGACCCGCCAGGGGGTGTGACCGCATTGTCCGCAGGAGGTTTCTGCAGGCTGCCGACCGGCAGCGTGGTGGTGGCGTTGAACCTGCCCAGACCCACCGCCCAGGGTGACGGCTGCGTCCGTGTGCTCGTCCATGCCCGCAACCGCGCCCGGGCCCTGACCCGGCTCCGCAACCTCGGAATGCGGGCCGTCTACCTGCGCGGCAACGCGGAGCCGCCGACCCCGGACGAGATCACGGCGGTCCTGCACCACCCCGACGGCCTGATATGGCGCACGGCACCGGCCCCTGACAACGCTGTCGTGATCCCGGGGCCGGAACTGCCGCAGGAGCTGTGGCATCCGATCAGGGCGCTGCTGCGGAGGCCCGCGGCGTCGGCGTGAGCGGTTCTTCTCCCGCCATCCCGTGACAGGGGCCGGGTGAATCGCATTCTGCGCCGTCAGGTTCTTTCAGTCCCATACCCAGCTGCCGGTTCCGTCGGTGGGGGGAGTTGTGATGTCGGCCTCTGTTTCCGCCGACGCTGTGGGGATCGTGAATTGGGCGGAGTGCTGATGCGTCGGCACCGTCAAGGCGATGGCGAATACGAGCGCGGCGGCAGGGAATGCCCAAGCGGTGCACTTCTTGATGGTGCGATTCATTTTGTATTCCCCTCGGGACCTGTCGGTCGATTCCTCTTTCTCTTTCACCTGTGACGGATCATGCAGGATGTT
>Ga0307508_10006922_pt1 | contig 10591 bp, 9 predicted proteins | sample 9_EM_MG_FD_203089 | JGI IMG/M metagenome (GOLD analysis project Ga0307508, IMG submission 203089) | Populus trichocarpa ectomycorrhiza microbial communities from riparian zone in the Pacific Northwest, United States - 9_EM | ecosystem: Host-associated > Plants > Roots > Unclassified | place...
CGCTGTGTGTTTGTGAATGCGACGCGAGTATTTGCTGCGATGTTCCGTGCCTTGACAGCCAGCGTAACCACGGTGCCATGACACGCGTCGTCCGGATGCCATTTGCCCTGACACGGCTGCGTCCAGAAGGAAAATGCCCTGACACGGCTGCGTCCAGAAGGAAAATGCCCTGACACGGCTGCGTCCAGAAGGAAAATGCACTGACACCGTGCGTCCAGAAGGAAAATGCCCTGACACTGTGCATCCAGAAGGAAAATGCCCTACCACGCTCCATCCGGTAAGCAGATGCTGTGGTGAGCTGCGTCCGAATTCACATTGCCTGTGCGTTTTGTGTTGGGAGCGGTATGTGCGCTGCCAGGGTGCGTCCAGAGCGTCCCGAGCGCCTGGTGCGTCAGGACGCAGCCTGTGCGTCCGGACGCACATTTTTTTTCCTGATGAACCTCGGAGTCATTAGTCGACGACCGGCAGCGAGTCCAGAAGCATGCTTCCATGTCCACACGAAAGAACCCCCGTCAGCACCCCCGGGGGACCCAATGGATTTAGACGCCACCCGACGATTTAAGTTTGCACAAAGAGCAAACCGGTTCCCAAGACCACCACCAACGGATGAGTGCTACAATTGCGGGAAAAAGGGGCACTTCGCGAGGGAATGCCCCCAGCCGAAAAAACCACGGACCACATGGGGAAGGCCATACCAGGCAGCTGAAGCCACGTACGAAGAAAACATGATCGGTATTGAAACAAGGGAAGAACCCGAACCGGCGGGAAATGACAGCCCTCGGGAATAGGCCTAAGCAACAGCCACCCAAGGGAGAAACCAGTTGCAGAACCAGACCCACCCTACAGGATACGAACGACCAGGTACGCCCAAGAAGAAAAAATCATGATCAAAGTCCGAATCATAGGAGCCGACGGGAATGAACACAACACCACCGCCCTAGTCGACAGCGGAGCCTCCGAGAACTTCATCGACAAAGCCTACGCAGAAGCAAGCGGAATTCCCATGCAGCAAAAAGCAACACCAAGATGGGTGCTGACCGTAGACGGGAGCAAGGTTACTGGCGGGCCGGTAACCCACAACGCACAGGTCCACCTCACAATCAATCATCACGAAGAAGACATCCGGCTACACTGCATCACGATCGGAAACGCACCAATCATCCTAGGACTCCCATGACTCAAGCTCCATGACCCGGTGATAGGATGGAAGAATCATACTGTGAAATTCCACTCAGACCACTGTGCCGAGAAGTGCTTGCCTAGCTCCCCAAGAGCCAACACGGTTCCGGAAGAAAAAGCCACCGAACAATATTACAGGAAAACACCGGAAGAAGAAGAAAATTGGGAGATCGGCGAAACAGACCCATGGGAAGTATGTCAGACTGTAATCAACAAAATCAAGGAAACCTCCAAAATGAGCAAAAATCCAGTTCCACCGGAATATCATGAATTCATCGAAGTGTTCACCGAAAAAGAGGCTATGGCACCTCCGCCCCACTGCACTCAAGACCACCATATCCCACTAGAGGAAGGGAAGATGCCCCCGTATGAGCCCCTGCGACCCCTGAACGAGGAAAAAATGAAGGCTCTCAAAGAATACCTTGATGTCAATGGGAAGCGGGGATGGATCCGCTCATCCACCTCCCCGGCCGGAGCACCGATACACTTCGTAAAGAAAAAGGATGGAGGACTATGCCTATGTGTAGACTACTGACAACTGAACGAAATCACAATCAAGGATCGAACACCATTACCACTGATCGGAGAGTCCCTCGACCAACTATCCAGCACCACCATCTACACTAAGCTTGACATCCAGGACGCCTATTACAACCTCAGGATTAGGGCCGGAGACGAGTGGAAAACAGCGTTCCGCACCCGATACGGCCTTTACGAGTACTGTGTCATGCCGTTCGGGCTGACCAACGCACCAGCCTTGTTCCAACGATGGATGAACGAAATCCTGAGCGAATACCTCAATTTCTTCTGTGTGGCATATTTGGACGATATCCTCATATTTTTGCAGAACCTGGAAGACCACCGGAAACACGTCCGAACGATACTGAAGCGAGTCAAGGAAACAGGACTGACCCTGAAGGCCTCCAAGTGCGAATTCCACACCAAGGAGATCGAATATTTAGGATACGTGATATCTCCACAAGGCTTGCGCATGGACGAAGAGAAAATCCGGACGATCAAGGAATGGAAAGAACCGACGAAGATGAAGGGAATCCAGAGCTTCTTAGGATTTGCCAACTTCTACCGAAGGTTTATACAGGATTACAGCCGGATCACAACACCCCTCACCCGTCTGACAAGGAAAGAAGTAGACTGGGAATGGGACAACGAACAACAGACGGCCTTTGAAACGCTCAAAACAGCAATGGTGACAGAACCGATACTACAACACTTTGACCCGGAGCGACCCGTCACAATCGAGATGGACGCCTCAGACTATGCCATCGGAGCCATTTGCTCACAACCCGACGACAACGGAACTCTGCACCCAGTAGCCTACTACTCCTGAAAACTCAAGGATCCGGAGCACAACTATGATATACACGACAAGGAACTACTGGCGATCGTAGACGCACTACGAAAATGGGACACATATTGCAAGACAACGGGGCCGAAAATCACGATTCTTACGGATCACAAAAACCTCGAATACTGGAAGACAAAGAAAGACCTCAACCTGCGGCAAGCCTGGTGGGGTGAGCGATTAGCCAACTACGATTTTACGATCAAATATCGACCCGGGAAACTGGCCTGTAAACCTGATATCCTCTCTAGAGAGTCAGGAGACTCTCCCTGGGAAGGGGATATGAAGTATTGGCAGAACCAAGGCCGAATACTGCTACCCGGAGAAGCCTTCGAGGCGCCCCAGGATGATAACGAAATGCCCGGCGCCACGCTCTACACCCCCGGAGTACTCCAGGCCAATACAACGGAAACCATCAGCCTTCAGATAGACAAAGACCTCCTGAACAAAATCCGGACACTAAGTGCCGCAGATAAAGAGATCCAAGAAATCTGGAGGAAAAAGGCGAGCGGGACCACCCGCGACGGGAAGATCGCGCTAGGACTATGCGAGGAAATCAGCAGGTTGCTAATGTACGACAGTCTCATATGGATCCCTGACAACAATACCCTGCTACTTCGCATATTACGAGACCACCACGACGCGCAAGCCACGGGACACCCGGGCCGGGCAAGAACCCTGGAACTCGTTAGCCGAAATTTCTACTGGCCGGGTCAACGAAAGTACGTCCACAGATACGTCGACCATTGCGATACCTGCCATCGCATCAAACCAATCCGACACGCCTCCTTCGGACTGCTAAAGCCACTGGAACTCCCACACCGACCATGGGACACAATATCAACGGACTTCATCAGCGCGCTACCGACAAGCCAACAAAGCACAACACCCAGACCCAGTACTAAACCCAGGCGACAAAGTCTGACTACGACGAAAACACATCCGGACAACCCGACCATCGAACAAACTGGACCACAAGCAGATAGGCCCGTACACCATCCTGGAGAAAGTAGGCTCACACGCCTATAAGTTGGACCTACCGGCCACTGTCAAAATCCACCCAGTCTTCCACATCAGCCTCCTCGAACCCACAGCCAGCACCGAACCTATCCCAGGACATCACCAACCGCCACCACCTCCCGTAGTCATCCAAGAACAGCAAGAGTGGGAAGTAGAAAAGATCCTCGACTCCCGACGCCATAGAAACCAGATCCAGTATCGAGTCAAGTGGACTGGTTTCCACGACCCCGATCGCACCTGGTACCCCGCCCGCAATTTCGAAAACTCTCTCGATCTCGTCCAGCAGTTCCACAGGGACTACCCTGAGAAGCCCGCCCCCCAAAACTAAGAAAAATGTCCACCACCGCCACGGTCGACACCAACGAAGGCTGGACCTTCGCCGGCCACAGCCGGACCTCCAAGTTTCCCACCACGACCCCCGCTGATAACGAACAAGCCAAACCAACCAACGATTGGGACCTCGCCGTCCAAGCGATGACCACGGATGGCTGGAACGTCTGTTTCTTATCTCCCACCTAGACTATCTGATCCGTTCCCAGACATCCTTAGTCCTTCGTACCTTTCCTCCCAGCTTTCAAATCTTCGATATCTTGGTTCCAGTGTAACAACTGCACACAGGATCACCATATTCCATTGGTAAAAGGAAAAACGCCCCTGTATGAGCCCCTTTGGCCCCTGAACAAGGAAAAAATGAAGGCTCTCAAAGAATATCTAGATGTCACTGAAAACAAGGATGAATCCATGTATCCACCTCCCTGGTAGGAGCACCAATCCATTTCGTCAAGAAAATAGATGGAGGACTATGCCTGTGTGTGGATTACCGCCAACTGAATGAAATAACAATCAAGGATCAGATGCCCTTACTGTTAATCGGAGAATCCCTCAATCAACTATCCAGCGCTACCATTTACACCAAACTCGACATCCGGGATGCCTCACTCAGCTTCGTAGGTTGCGGTTATCACGTGACCGGTTGTTTTACGGCGATTAAACTTGACATCAACAAGCAGGATACAGTCAGTTCATTGAACTTCAAGATGTCTCAGCCTATATCTAAGCAATAGCACCGAAAGTTGAGTAGAAGTAAGTTCACAAGCCAGGTCGACAGTAAATAATTGAATTCCATGTGGGTAGGTGACTCTTTATATTATACTACATTAGATGTCAAATATCACCAGTCTGTATGGTGTAGTTGGTAGCACAGCTTATGACAAAGCATGTAATGACTGGTTAGTCTAACCTTGGGGTAGTGAGGAAAGTGCAGGTTCGAATCCTGTCCCACTGGTGACTTTTTTTTCTCATTTTATCTACTTTTGCCTACACCCTGCCAAGCATGTAGGCAAGTGTGTAAACCCTGTACTGAACACAAACGTCCGCCGGCATCAGATATCACTCGTCATATGGAAAGGCGTTTCGAAGCGCACCTTCAGCTGTACACCTATGTAGGTGCCTAGGTGCTCGGTAGCCTCTCGTTTTTAAAGTTGAAACCTACCTCTACCTTTCAAACCGATGCTGTCTAAATTTTCACCAGACAGGAGACAATTTTGTGGCGTCGGGTTACGGATCACTTAATTCAAAGACTGTAGCAGCAGCAATTCAATTATTTACTGTCGACCCGGCTTGTGAACTTACTTCTACTCAACGTTCGGTGCTATTGCTTAGATATAGGCTTAGACATCTTGAAGTTCAATGAACTGACTGTATCCTGCTCGTTGATGTCAAGTTTAATTGCCGCAAAAAAAACCAGTCACGTGATAACCGCAACCTACGAAGCTGAGTACCCCGTCAGTTTGTTTTTCTCCTAAGTGCTTGCCAGCACTACCAACACACGCTATCCAAGTCATTATGAGTTGCAGTATTACACACCACCAGCCTACCCACAGCTCACCTATCGTTGTACACGTTACAGAAACGCACTGTTACGCATTACTGGCCTGCCTTCATTCTCCTTGCTGGCCTCCATCTCATACGCGTTGCTCGTCTACCCTCATTCTCCTTGTTGGCCAACATCTCGTACCGGTTGCTTGTCGGCCCTCATTCTCCACGCTGTCCTACTTCTCCGACGCATTGCTCGTTTGACCTCCATTTTGCTAACTTACGTTCGGACGTGTGGCAGAAACGCCATTTTAGGCATCAGTGGCCTACATCTCGTACGTGTTGCTCGTTTGTCCTCATTCGCCGCGCTGGCCTACTCGTATGCGTTGCTCGTCTGCCCTCATTCTCCTTGTTGGCCAACATCTCGTACCAGTTGCTCGTCAGCCCTCATTCTCCACGCTGGCTAACTGTTCCTACGTGTCGCTCGTCGGCACTCATTCTCCACGCAGGCCTACTGCTCGTACACGTCGCTCGTTTGACCTCATTTTTGCTGACTTACATTCGGACGTTTGGCAGAAACACAGTGTTGGGCATCGTTAGCCTACATCTAGTACGAGTTGGTCGTTAGTCCTCATTCGCCGCACTGGCCCACTCGTACGCATTGCTCGTCTGCCCTCATTCTCCTTGTTGGGCAACATCTCGTACCGGTTGCTCGTCGGCCCTCATTCTCCACGCTGTCCTACTTCTCCGACGCGTTTCTCGTTTGACCTACATTTAGCTAACTTACGTTTGGACCTGTGGCAGAAATGCCATGTTAGGCATCGGTGGCCTACATCTCGTACGTGTTGCTCGTTTATCCTCATTTGCTTCGCTCGCCTACTCTTACATGTTACTCGTCTGCCCTGATTCTCCATGCTGGCGTACTGCTCCTACGCGTTTCTTGTTTGACCTCGTTTTTGGTGACTTACATTCGGACGTGTGGCAGAAACGCCGTGTTAGGCATCAGTGGCCTACATCTCGTACGTGTTGCTTGTTTGTCCTCATTCGCCACGCTGGCCTACTCGTATGCGTTGCTCATCTGCCCTCATTCTCCTTGTTAGCCAACATCTCATACCAGTTGCTCGTCGGCCCTCATTCTCCACGCTGGCTTACTGTTCCTACGTATCGCTCGTCGGCACTCATTCTCCACGCAGGCCTACTGCTCCTGCCCATCGCTCATTTGACCTCATTTTTGCTGACTTACATACAGACGTTTGCCAGAAACACCGTGTTAGGCATTGGTGGCCGACATCTCGTACGTGTTGCTCGTTTGACCTCATTTTTGCTGACTTACATTCGGAGGTTTGGCAGAAACACCGTGTTAGGCGTTGGTGCCCTACATCTCGTGCGTGTTGCTCGTTTGACCTCATTTTTGCTGACTTACATTCGGACATTTGGCAGAAACACCGTGTTAGGCATTGGTGGCCTGCATCTCGTACGTGTTGCTCGTTTGTCCTCATTCGCCACGCTGGCCGACGCTTACGTGTTGCTCGTCTGCCCTCATTCTCCTTGTTGGCCAACATCTCGTACCAGTTGCTCGTCAGCCGTCATTCTCCACACTGGCTAACTGTTCCTACGTGTCGCTCGTTGGCACTCATTCTCCACGCAGGCCTACTGCTCGTACACGTCGCTTGTTTGACCTCATTTTTGCTGACTTACATTCGGACGTTTGGCAGAAACACAGTGTTGGGCATCGTTGGCCTACATCTAGTACGAGTTGGTCGTTTGTCCTCATTCGCCGCACTGGCCCACTCGTACGCGTTGCTCGTCTGCCCTCATTCTCCTAGTTGGCCAACATCTCGTACCAGTTGCTCGTCGGCCCTCATTCTCCACGCTGTCCTACTGCTTGTACACGTCGCTCGTTTGACCTCATTTTTGCTGACTTACATTAGGACGTTTGGCAGAAACACAGTGTTGGGCATCGTTGGCTTACATCTAGTACGAGTTGGTCGTTTGTCCTCATTCGCCGCACTGGCCCACTTGTACGCATTGCTTGTCTGCCCTCATTCTCCTTGTTGGCCAATATCTCGTACCGGTTGCTCGTCGGCCCTCATTCTCCACGCTGTCCTATTTCTCCGACGCGTTGCTCGTTTGACCTCCATTTTGCTAACTTACGTTCGGACGTGTGGCACAAACGCCATTTTAGGCATCAGTGGCCTACATCTTGTACGTGTTGCTCGTTTGTCCTCATTCGCCGCACTGGGCAACTCGTACGCGTTGCTTGTCTGCCCTCATTCTCCTTGTTGGCCAACATCTCGTACCAGTTGCTTGTCAGCCCTCATTCTCCACGCTGTCTAACTGTTCCTACGTGTCGCTCGTCGGCACTCATTCTCCATGCAGGCCTACTGCTCCTACCCATCGCTCATTTGACCTCATTTTTGCTGACTTACATTCGGACGTTTGGCAGAAACACCGTGTTAGGCATTGGTGGCCTACATCTCGTACGTGTTGCTCGTTTGTCCTCATTCACTGCGCTGGCCGACGCTTACGCATTGCTCATCTGCCCTCGTTCTCCATGCTGGCCTACTGCTCCTACACTTTGCTCGTTTGACCTCATTTTTGCTGACTTACATTCGGACCTGTGGCAGAAACGCAGTGTTAGGCATCGGTGGCCTACATCTCGTGCGTGTTGCTCATTTGTCCTCATTCGCTGCGCTGGCCTACTCGTACACGTTGCTCGTCTCCTCTGATTCTCCACGCTGGCCTACTGCTCCTAGGCGTTGCTCGTTTGTCCTCCATTTCGCTAACTTACGTTCGGACGTGTGGCAGAAACGCCGTGTTAGGCATCGCTGGCCTACATCTCGTACGTGTTGCTCGTTTGTCCTCATTCGCTGTGCTCGCCTACTCGTACGCGTTGCTCGTCTGCCCTCATTCTCCACGCTGGAGTACTGCTCCTACGTGTTTCTCGTTTGACCTCATTTTTGCTGACTTACATTCGGACGTGTGGCAGAAACGACATGTTAGGCATCAGTGGCCTACATCTCATGCGTGTTGCTCGTTTGTCCTCATTCGCTGCACTGGCCTACTCGTACACATTGCTCGTCTCCTCTCATTCTCCATGCTGGCCTACTGCTCCTATGCGTTGCTCGTTTGACCTCCATTTTGCTAACTTACCTTCGGAAGTGTGGCAGAAACGCAGTGTTAGGCATTGGTGGCCTATATCTCGTACGTGTTGCTCGTTTGTTCTCGTTGGCTGCACTGGCCACCTCTTACGCGTTGCTTGTGTGCCCTCATTCTCCATGCTGGCGTACTGCTCCTTCCCATTTCTCGTTGGACCTCATTTTTGCTGACTTACATTTGTACGTATAGCAGAAACGCCGTGTTAGGCATCGGTGGCCTGCATCTCGTACGTGTTGCTCGTTTGTCCTCATTCGCCACGCTGGCCTACTCGTAAGTATTGCTCGTCTGCCCTCATTCTACATGCTGGCCTACTGCTCCTACGCGTTGCTCGTTTGACCTCGTTTTTGCTGACTTACGTTCGGACGTGTGGCAGAAATGCCGAGTTAGGCATCACTGGCCAACATCTCGTACGTGTTGCTCGTTTGTCCTCATTCATCGCGCTGGCCTACTCGTACGCGTTGCTCGTCTGCCCTCATTCTACACGCTGGCCTACTGCTCCTACGCGTTGCTCGTTTGACCTCGTTTTTGCCGACTTACGTTCGGATGTTTGGCAGAAACGCCGTGTTAGGTATCACTGGCCTACATCTCGTACGTGTTGCGCATTTGTCCTCATTCGCCGCGCTGGCATACTCGTACGCGTTGCTCGTCTGCCCTCATTCTCCACGCTGGTCTACTGCTCCTACGCGTTGCTCGTTTGACCTCGTTTTTGCTGACTTACGTTCGGACGCGTGGCACAAACGCCGTGTTAGGCATCACTGGCCTACATCTCGTACGTGTTGCTCGTCTGCCCTCATTCCCCACGCTGGCGTAATGCTCCTACCCGTTTCTCGTTTGACCTCGTTTTTGCTGACTTACATTCGGATGTGTGGCAGAAACGCCATGTTAGGCATCGGTGGCCTACATCTCGTACGTGTTGCTCGTTCGTCCTTATTCGCCGCGCTGGCCTACTCTTACACGTTGCTGATCTGCCCTCATTCTCCACGCTGGCGTACTGCTCCTACGCGTTTCTCGTTTGACCTCGTTTTTGCTGACTTACATTCGGACGTGTGGCAGAAACGCCGTGTTAGGCATCGGTTGCCTACATCTTGTACATGTTGCTCGTTTGTCCACATTCGCCGCACTGGCCTACTCGTAGACGTTGCTCGTTTGCCCTCATTCTCCTTGTTGGCCAACATCTCGTACTGGTTGCTCGTCGGCCCTGATTCTCCACGCTGGCTTACTGTTTCTACGCGTCGCTCGTCGACACTCATTCTCCATGCTGGCCTACTGCTCCTACGCGTTGCTCGTTTGACCTCCATTTTGCTAACTTACCTTCGGAAGTGTGGCAGAAACGCCGTGTTAGGCATTGGTGGCCTATATCTCGTACGTGTTGCTCGTTTGTTCTCATTGGCCGAACTGGCCTACTCTTACGCGTTGCTTGTGTGCCCTCATTCTCCACGCTGGCGTACTGCTCCTTCGCATTTCTCGTTGGACCTCATTTTTGCTGACTTACATTTGTACGTGTGGCAGAAACGCCGTGTTAGGCATCGGTGGCCTACATCTCGTACCTCTTGCTCATCTGCCCTCATTCTCCTTGTTGGCCAACATCTCGTACCGGTTGCTCGTTGGCCCTCATTCTCCACGCTGGCCTACTGCTCCAACGCGTTGGTCGTTTGACCCCGGTTTTGCAGACTTACATTCAGACCTGTGGCAGAAACGCCGTGTTTGGCATCGGTGGCCTACATCTCGCACGTGTTGCTCGTTTGTCCTCATTCGCCGCGCTGGCCCACTCGTATGCATTGCTCGTCCTCCCTCATTCTCCTTGCTGGCCTACCTCTCCTACGCATTCCGCATCTGCTCTCATTCTCCCTTACATACTGCTCGTAAGCGTTGCTCGTCTGCCCTCATTCTGCCCTTATTCTCCTCGCTGGCCTACATCTTGTACGCGCTGCTCGTCTGCCCTTATGCGCCGCCGTATGTGCCCCGTACGTCGCGACTAGATTTGGGATGTTGGACTTTGTATCATAATGTATATATATATTTTAAATAAAATAATAGTTATTATGTGTAATCGAA
>Ga0307508_10006923_pt1 | contig 10591 bp, 9 predicted proteins | sample 9_EM_MG_FD_203089 | JGI IMG/M metagenome (GOLD analysis project Ga0307508, IMG submission 203089) | Populus trichocarpa ectomycorrhiza microbial communities from riparian zone in the Pacific Northwest, United States - 9_EM | ecosystem: Host-associated > Plants > Roots > Unclassified | place...
GCCTGCTTCTCGTAGACGCCGGCCTGGCCCATGCTCTTGCCCTTCCAGCCGCAGGCGTCGATGAGCCAGCCGGCGGCGAGCTTGATGCTGCCGTCGGGCATCGGGTAGTGCACGATCTCGGGATCGCGGCCGATGATGTCGCGGCATTGTTCGGGCGTCACGACCGGGTTCTTGAAGAAGCTGCCGGCGTTGCCGATCACCTGCGGATCGGGCAGCTTGGCGTGGCGGATCGCGCAGACCCAGTCGAAGATCTGCTGTGCCGAGGGGCTGCGATTACCGGTGTCATGCATCTTGCGTTCGAGATCGAGGTAGCCCAGCACCGGCTGCCAGGATTTCGGCAAGCGAAAGCGCACCCGTGTGATCACGCTGCGGTTGGCGAGCGAATGCTTGAACACGCTGTCGCGGTAGCCGAACGCGCAGATCTCGGGCCACAGCGTGACGCTGCGGCCGGTGACCAGGTCGACCGCATCCAGCGACTCGAACCGATCTTTCAGCTCGATGCCGTAGGCGCCGATGTTCTGCACCGGCGCGGCGCCGACCGTGCCCGGGATCAGCGCCATGTTCTCGAGACCCGGCCAGCCATTGGCCAGCGTGTAGGCGACGAACTCGTGCCAGGACTCGCCGGCGCCGGCCTCGACGATCCAGGCGTCGGCGCGCTCGGTCACCAACCGCATGCCGCGCACCTCGACCTTCAGCACGATCTGCGGCATGTCGCGCGTCAGGATGATGTTGCTGCCGCCGCCGAGCACGAACTTGGGCGCGAGGCCGAGACGGGGGTGATCGACGACCTGGCGCACATCGGCATCGCTCGCGATGCGCACGAGCGTGTGCGCAACTGCCGGCAAGCTGAAGCTGTTGTAGGGTTTGAGGCTGACGCCCGACTCGATTTGCATGCCACAATTTTCGCCTATTGCAGCCCCTCGCCGAACGAGTACGCTCGACGATCCCCCCAGGGCCACGCGTGGCCCTTCGCTCGACTTCATCAGACTCCAACCATGCCCAGCTTCGACACCGTGCTCGAACCCAACCTCGTCGAGGTGCGCAACGCCGTCGATCAAACCGCCAAGGAGATCGGCACCCGCTTCGATTTCAAGGGCTCGTCGGCGCGTGTCGAGCTGAAGGAAAAAGAGCTGACGGTCTGGGCCGACAGCGACTTCCAGATCGGCCAGGTGCTCGACATCCTGATCGCCAAGCTGACCAAGCGCAGCGTCGACATCCGCTTTCTCGACCGCACGGCCAAGATCGAGAAGATCGGCGGCGACAAGGTCAAGCAGCTGATCGTCGTAAAGAACGGCATCGATTCGGACACCGCGAAGAAGATCCAGAACTTCGTGAAGCAGAGCAAGATGAAGGTGCAGGCCGCGATCCAGGGCGACACCGTGCGCGTCACCGGCGCCAAGCGCGACGACCTGCAGGCCGCGATGGCGCTGATCCGCAAGGAGATCGCCGATGCGCCCTTGTCGTTCACCAACTTCCGCGACTGAGCGCATGCGTCGCCTGATTGCAGCGGCCCTGCTGCTGGCGGCCCTCCCCGCCTTCGCCCAATCGGTGTCGATGAGCGGCAGCCTGGGTGACAAGGCGCTGCTGGTGATCGACGGCGCGCCGCGCACCGTCGCCACCGGCGCCACGGTGCAGGGCGTGAAGCTCGTGTCGGTGACGGGTGGCAATGCCGTCATCGAGGTCAAGGGCAAGCGCGTCTCGCTCGTGATGGGCGGCGCGCAGGTCAACCTGGGCGGCGCGCCCAGCGATGGGGGCGGCACGCAGATCGTGCTGGCCGCGGGCAGCGGCGGCCACTTCTTCACGACCGGCACGATCAACGGAAAGTCGGTGCAGTTGCTCGTCGACACGGGGGCCACCTACGTGTCGATGGGTGCCGCGCAGGCGAAGGAACTCGGGGTCGACTTCAGCAAGGGCCAACGCGGCACGGCCAGCACCGCCAACGGCGTGGTGACGGTGTACCGGGTCAAGCTGGCGTCGGTGCGGGTCGGCGACGTGCAGCTCTACGACGTCGACGGCCTGGTCGGCGAGCAGCCGATGGCGGCCATCCTGCTGGGCAACAGCTTTCTGTCGCGCTTTCAGATGAAGCGCGACAACGACACGCTGACGCTGACGAAGCGCTACTGAGCGCCCCCAGGGCCGGGCTGCGCCCAGCCCGCCCCCCGGCGGGGGTCAAGGAAACTCGGGGCGGCCCGGCGTTTCCTTGAGAGGCGCCTGCCCGTTCGCGGGCCGGCGCGCCAGCGCGAACGCGACCAGCGCCGCCGCCCCGGCGCCGGACAGCACCAGCAGCATCTCGCGGTAGCCCGGCAGCGCGAGCAGCAGCCAGGCCGTCAGCAGCGGCGCGCTGGCGCGGGCGAGCAGCGTGATGCCGGTCATCGCGCCGCTGATGCGCCCGACATGCCGCCGGCCGAAGTACTCGGGCACGAGGCCGCCGCGCACGATCGTGACCAGGCCGTTGGCCACGCCGAACAACAGCGCGAACAGCAGCAGCGCGGGCGTCTGGTCCGCGATCGCGAAGATCGCCAGCGACACCGGCAGGCCGCCGAGCACCACCAGCCCGAGACGGCGCGCCGAGATCCAGCGCCCGAACGCGACGTAGCACAGCCTTCCCGCCACCTGCGCCGGCCCGAACCACACGACCACCGCGAGCGCCTGGGCCTCGCTGCGGCCTTTCGCGGCAAAGGCCGGCATCAGGTGCGCCCACAGCGCCGCCGCGGCGAACGAGTACAGCGTGAAGGTCGCGGTGAGCAGCCAGAACGAACGCTCGCGCAGCGCCTGCTGCAGCGTGGCGTCGGCGACCGCGTCGCGGGTCGCGCTGGGCACCGTGGTCTTCGGCGTGCCGCGCAGCGCCCAGGCGTGCAGCGGCGCGACGACCACGAGCAGCACCGCGCCGACGACCGCCAGGGCCGTGCGCCACTCGAAGCGCGCGATCAGCCAGGCCGCGGCCGGGAACGACAGCGTGCTTGCGAAGCCGCCGACCAAGGTCAGCGCGGTGATGCCGCGCACATAGCGGTCGGGGAAACGCTTGGTCAGGACGTTGAAGGCCGGTTCGTACAGCGTCGCGGCCATCGCGGCACCGAGCATCGCCCACGCGGCGTAGAGCATCGCGAGGCTGTCGATGCGCGACCAGGCGATGAAGCCCGCGCCGGCCAGCGCCGCGCCGCCGCTCATCAGGGCCCGGCCGTGGCCCGCGTCGATCGCGGCGCCGGCCGCATAGGTGGCCGCGCCCCACACGGCCAGGCCGAGCGTGAACGCGCCCATCGTCTGCGGCTTGCTCCAGCCGAAGGCCTGCTGCATCGGGAGCACGAAGGATGAAAACGAGTAATAAAGCGCCGCCCAGCAGAGCAATTGGCCGGCCGCCAGTGCTACAACCGTGGCGCGAAAGCTGGGCGGAGTCATCCGAGGGATTATCGGGAGCCATTTCTGTCACGGCAGGGACAGAAGAAAATCGCACGATCGTGCTAAAACACGCCTTACCCCAAGATGGCCGTGCCGACCGGAGACATTCCATGGACCTGAATTTCACCCCCGAAGAACAAGCCTTCCGCGAGCAGATTCGCGCCTGGGTGGCCGAGAACCTGCCGAAGGACATCAGCCACAAGGTGCACAACGCGCTGCGCCTGTCCAAGGACGATCTGCAGCGCTGGGCCAAGATCCTCGGCGCCAAGGGCTGGCACGGCTGGGCCTGGCCTTCGGCGTTCGGCGGGCCGGGCTGGAACGCGATCCAGAAGCACCTGTTCGAAGAAGAATGCGCGCTCGCCGGTGCGCCGCGCGTCGTGCCGTTCGGCCCGGTGATGGTGGCGCCGGTGATCATGGCCTTCGGCACCAAGGCGCAGCAGGAACGCTTCCTGCCCGACATCATGAGCGGCAAGGTCTGGTGGAGCCAGGGCTACAGCGAACCGGGCTCGGGCTCCGACCTCGCCTCCGTCAAGACCAAGGCCGAGCGCAAGGGCGACTACTACCTCGTCAACGGCCAGAAGACCTGGACCACGCTCGGCCAGTACGGCGACTGGATCTTCTGCCTGGTGCGCACCAGCAACGAAGGCAAGCCGCAGACCGGCATCAGCTTCCTGCTGATCGACATGAAGAGCCCCGGCATCACGGTACGCCCGATCATCACGATGGACGGCGAGCACGAGGTCAACGAGGTCTGGTTCGACAACGTCGAGGTGCCGGCAGACCAGCTCATCGGCGAAGAGAACAAGGGCTGGACGTATGCCAAGCACCTGCTCGCGCACGAGCGCACCAACATCGCCGACGTGAACCGCGCCAAGCGCGAACTCGAGCGCCTGAAGCGCATCGCGAAGGCCGAGGGCGTGTATCAGGACACGCGCTTCCGCGACGAGATCGCCAGGCTCGAGGTCGACGTGGTCGCGCTCGAGATGATGGTGCTGCGCGTGCTGAGCGCCGAGAAGAGCGGCAAGGCCGCGCTCGACGTGGCCGGCCTGCTGAAGATCCGCGGCAGCGAGATCCAGCAGCGCTACAGCGAGCTGATGATGCTGGCGGCCGGCCCGGCCACCGTGCCCTTCATCGCCGAGGCGATGGAAGCCGGCTGGCAAGGCGACATGGTCGGCGCGAGCTTCGTCGCGCCGCTGGCCGGCACCTACTTCAACATGCGCAAGACGACGATCTACGGTGGCTCGAACGAAGTCCAGCGCAACATCGTCGCACAGACCGTGCTCGGCTGATCGCCACGAATCGACCAAGGAACTGACATGGACTTCGACTTCAACGACGACCAGGAAATGCTGCGCGACACGGTGCGCAAATGGGTCGACAAGGCCTACAGCTTCGAGCGCCGCCGCGAGATCGTCAAGGCGGGCGGCTTCTCGAAAGAAGCCTGGGCCAACCTCGCCGAGCTCGGCCTGACCGGTCTGTACGTGCCCGAGGCGCAGGGCGGCATGGGCTTCGGCCCGGTCGACGCGATGGTCGTGATGGAAGAGCTCGGCCGCGGCATCGTGCTGGAGCCGTACGCGGCGGTGTCGCTGGTCGGCGCGAGCCTGCTGACCGCGGGCCGCGCACCCTCGGCCGAGCTGTGGCTGCAGGGCATCGCCGAGGGCAAGGAGCGCGTCGTGCTCGCGCACCAGGAGCGCGCCGCGCGCTACCGCCTCGCGCATGTCGAGACGAACGCGAAGAACGCCGGCGGCACCTGGCAGCTCAGCGGTGTGAAGACGATGGTGCCGGCCGGCGCGCACGCCGGCGCGTTCATCGTGCCGGCGCGCGTCAGCGGAGCGGTCGACGACCCGTCCGGCATCGCCCTCTTCCTCGTCTCGCGCGGCGAGGCCGGCGTCAAGCTGCGCGGCTACCCGACGCAGGACGGCGCCTGCGCCGCCGACCTGACCCTGACCGATGCCGACGCGATTGAGCTGCTGCCCGCCGGCGAGGCCTTCGGCGTGCTCGAGCATGCGATCGACATCGGCATCGCCGCGCTCTGCGCGGAGGCCGTCGGCGCCATGGACAAGCTGGTCGGGATCACGACCGAATACATGAACACGCGCAAGCAGTTCGGCGTGGCGATCGGCACGTTCCAGGCGCTGCGCCACCGCATCGCCGATGTGAAAATGCAGCTCGAGCTCGCGCGCTCGATGAGCTACTTCGCCAGCCTCAAGCTGAACGAGCCGGCACCGGCGCGGCGCCGCGCGATCGCACAGGCCAAGCTGCAGCTCGGGACATCGATGCGCTTCGTCGGCCAGCAGTGCATTCAGCTGCACGGCGGCATCGGCGTGACCGACGAGTATGTCGCCAGCCACTACTTCAAGCGCCTCACGGTGATGGAGATGAGCTACGGCGACACGCTGCACCAGCTCGGCGAGGTCTCGGCGCGCATGCAGGACACGGCCGGCGTTTTCGCCTGAGTCTGAGTTCGTGATGACGATGCCGCTGCTGCTGCGACGCCTCGCCACCTGGGCCCTGGTGGCCGGGGTGCTGGCGGCGCCGCTGGCGCAGGCGGCCAACCCGGTCGTCATCGCGCACCGCGGCGCGAGCGGCTACCTGCCCGAGCACACGCTGGCCGGCTACGAGCTCGCGGTGAAAATGGGTGCGGACTACATCGAGCCCGACCTCCAGCTCACGAGCGACGGTGAGCTCGTCGCGATGCACGACGACACGCTGCAGCGCACGACCAACGTCGTTGATCTGTTCCCACCGCGCAACGGCGGCTACAAGGTCAGCGACTTCTCGCTCGCCGAGATCCGCACGCTCACCGTCAAGCCGACCGGCACCGCCGCCGACGCCTACCCCGGCTTCACGCCGGCCGCACGCGCGATGCGCGTGCCGAGCTTCGACGAGGTGATCGCGTTGGCGAAGGCGCAGAGCGTCACCGCTGGCGGCCGCGTCGTCGGCATCTATCCGGAAGCCAAGCAGGCTGATCCGGCGATGGAAGACAAGATCCTGGCCACGCTCACGCAACAGCGCTACGGCAACGCCGCCGACAAGATCTTCATCCAGTCCTTCAGCGATGCGACCTTGAAGAGCCTGGTCGAAAAGCAGCGGGTGCTCGGTCTGAAGATGCCGCTGGTCCTGCTCGGCCATGCGGTCACGCCGCCCGACGGGGCCGCGAGGATGGCGGTGCCGGGCGGCCGCACGCTGAGCCTGCGCGAGGTCGCGACCTTCGCCAGCGGCGTCGGCGTGGCCATCGCCGACCCGAAATACCCGCTGACGAAGAGCTTCGTCGACCAGGCCCACGCCGCCGGCCTGCTCGTGCACGGCTGGACCTTCGCCAAGCCCGACAGCGCGGCCGCCGCCGATGAGTACAAGAGCTTCCTCGACATGGGCCTGGACGGCCTGTTCAGCAACTACAGCGACCTGGCCGTGAAGGCCCGCGACGCCTTCGTCGCCGCGCACAAATGACGACCGCCCTGCCCCGCGCCGGCAGCCTCACCGATGTGCGCGGCCTGCGCGTCGGCCACTTCACCGAGACGCGGCGGCCGACCGGCTGCACCGTGATCCTGGCGCCCGACGGCGCAGTCGCCGGCGTCGATGTGCGCGGCGCGGCGCCGGGCACGCGCGAGACCGAGCTGCTGGCACCCACCAACGCGATCGAGAAGATCCACGCGCTGATGCTCGGCGGCGGCAGCGCGTTCGGACTCGACGCCGCAGGCGGCGTGATGCGCTGGCTCGAAGAGCACGGCATCGGCGTGCAGGTCGGCCCGGCGCGCGTGCCGATCGTGCCGGCGGCGATCCTGTTCGACCTGTGGATCGGCGACGCGTCGATCCGGCCCGACGCCGCGTCCGGCTACGCGGCCTGCGAGGCCGCCAGCACCGACCCGGTCGCCGAAGGCAATGTCGGCGCCGGCACCGGCGCGGCGGTCGGCAAGCTGTTCGGCATCCAGCGCGCGATGCGCGGTGGCCTGGGCAGTGCGTCGGTCACGGTCGGCGGCATCACGGTGGCGGCTCTAGTGGCCGTCAATGCGATCGGCGACGTGATCGATCCGTCGACCGGCGATCCGATCGCCGGTGCGCGCAGCGAAGACGGCCAGCGCCTGCAGGGCACGATGCGCTCGATGCTGCGCGGCGAGCTCGCGGCCAGTCTGCAGCCGGGCAGCGCGACGACGCTCGGCGTGGTCGCGACCGACGCGGTGCTGACCAAGGCCCAGGCCACCAAGATGGCGCAGATGGCGCACGACGGCTTCGCACGCAGCATCAACCCGGTCCACACGATGACCGACGGCGACACGATCTTCGCGCTCGCGACCGGCGCCAGCGGCCAGACCGCCAGCCTCACGTTGATCGGCGCACTCGGCGCCGAGATGATGGCCACCGCCATCGTGCGCGCGGTGCGCGCCGCGACCCGGCTCACCGGGCCGGGCCTGCCCGAACTGCCCAGCGCCAACGATCTCGCGGGCACTTGACCCACAATGCTCCGACAAGATCCGGAGACAACGACATGACCCTCCCCTTGACCCGCCGCAGCCTCGTGCTCGGCGCTGCCGCCACCACGATGCTTGCCGCCTGCGCGACGAACAATCCCTCCGCCGAGCCCTTGCCGCCGATCGTCTTCGTGCACGGCAACGGCGACACCGCCGCGCTGTGGATCACGACGCTGTGGCGCTTCGAGTCGAACGGCTGGCCGCGCGCGCGCCTGCGGACCGTGGACATGCCCTACCCGCTGTCCCGCGATGTCGACGCCACGCCGCAGGACGGCCGCAGCAGCACGGCCGAGAGCATGCGCTTCCTGAGCGAGCAGGTGGACCAGGTGCTGCGCGCCACCGGCGCCAGCCGCGTCGTGCTGATCGCGAACTCGCGCGGCGGCTACGCGGTGCGCAACTACATCGAGAACGGCGGCGGCGCGGCCAAGGTGTCGCATGCGATCCTGGGCGGCACGCCGAACCATGGCGTGTGGGCCGATGCGAAGAGCCGCACGGGCAACGAGTTCAACGGCGCCGGCCCGTTCCTGATGGGCCTGAACGCGCCCAAAGGGCCGAATGGCGACGAGGTCACGCCCGGCGTCAAGTGGATGACGGTCCGCTCCGACACCAACGACAAGTACGCCCAGCCCGACGGCGTGTGGATCGGTGCCAAGGGCACGCCGACGAACGTCGGCTTCGACGGCCCGGCCCTGAAGGGTGCCGAGAACATCGTGATCGCCGACATCGACCACCGCGAGACGGCATTCAGTCCGATGGCGTTCGAGGCGATGCATCGCTTCATCACCGGCCAGCCGCCCGCGGCGCGCGCGATCACGCCGGAATCCCGCGTCGTGCTCGATGGCAAGCTCAGCGGCTATGGCGTCGCCAACGCCGCCGGCACCGCCCCGAGCAACCTGCCGCTCGCCGGCGCGACGCTCGAGGTCTACGCCGTCGACGCCGCCACCGGCGAGCGCCGCGGTGCGGCGGTGCACCGCAAAACGGTCGGCGCCGATGGCGCATGGGGGCCGTTCAGCAGCGAGCTGCAGGCCAGCTACGAGTTCGTCATCAGCGGCGCGCCGGGCTACGCGACGACACACATCTACCGTTCGCCGTTCGCGCGCTCGTCGAGCATCGTGCACCTACGCGCCGAGCGCCTGCCGGACGCCGACAAGACGGCGCTGGCCGTCGTCACGCTGACGCGCCCGCGCGGCTACTTCGGCCTGCCGCGGGATCAGATCAGCCTCGACGGCCAAAGCCCGCCCGGCGTGCCGCCGGGCACGGCCGGCGTGTCGGCGTCCAAGCTGCGCGTCACCGATGCCGCAGGCCGCGCGGTGGTCGGCGCGTTCAACGGCGAACGCATCGTCGGGCGCGCCTGGCCCGCGGCCAACAACGAGCTCACGTTGCTCGAGTTGACGTACTGAGCACCACGACCCCGGCGGCCTGTCGATGACCCGACGCGTCCTCTTCGCCTGCACTGGCAACATCTGCCGCAGCCCGACCGCGGAGGGCGTGCTGCGTCACCTGGCCCGCGCACGCGGACTGACTGGGCAGATCGACGCCGGGTCCGCCGGGCTCGAAGGCTGGCATGCCGGCGCCCCACCCGACCCGCGCACCCTCGAGCACGCGCTGCGCCGCGGCTACGACCTCTCGGCACAGCGCGCGCGCCACTTCGCGCCGCGCGACTTCGAGCGCTTCGACTGGGTGATCGCGATGGACGTCGGGCACCGCGCGCGCCTGCGCGAACTCGCGCCGCCCGCTCAGGTGCACAAGCTGCGCCACGCCGCCGAGTTCGCCACCAGCGTGCCACCCAGCGGCGTGCCCGACCCGTACTACGGTGGCGCGCGCGACTTCGAGACGGTGCTCAACATGGTCGAGGCAGTGTGCGCGGGCGTACTCGCGGAAATGGCAGGTCGGGTGCGCTGAGCCTGCGTGCAGCGGCCTTTGGGCGTCGCGAAGCGGCCCTTTCCCGTCGCCCACGGGAGCTGCAATCGGGGACCCAGGCCTGCCGGACGGTATGGCGCGCAACACCTGTGCATGCGCCCGGTGCATGATGCGGACAAGGCCGCTTCCGCAGTTGAGATGACGTTGAAGTCGAAAACCGATGGCCGTCGGGGGCGAAGCGCAGAACTCTCGGACCAACTTCCCGTTTGCACATGAGCCAGTCAATCACCGCTCAGACCAGGCGTTTTCGCGTCGAACGGCTGGCCGTGGGCGGCTTGCTGGTGCTGCTTGGCGTTGTCCTGTCCGTCGCGCTCTACCGCGAACGCGACGCGCTTGGAGCGCAGGAGAGTGACCGCCTCCAGACCCAGGCTCGCGTCGTCGATGAGAACCTGATCCGTCAACTGGAAGGCGCGAACCGTGCGCTAGCGGGGGTCCGTGATGAGCTCGAACACGCGGGGTCCGGAGGTACTGATGCTGCCACCTCCGACCGACTCAAGTTGCTGAGCGACGTCATGCCCGGTGTTCGCACCATGGTCGTCCTGGACGCTCACGGAATGATCGTGGCATCAAGCCGCGCCGAATTGATCGGCACGAATTCGAGCCAACGAGACTTCTTCGACACACCACGCCAACGGCCGAGCCGGGCTGTGCTCTATGTCTCTGCGCCGTTCAAGTCCCCACTGGGTCCGCTTGTGGTCGCCATCGGCCGGGTGCTGACAGGTAACCAGGGTGAGTTCGCGGGGGTTGTCGTGGCGACGTTGAACCCGGAGTATTTCCAGGTCGTGCTGCGATCCGTGCTCTACGCC
>Ga0307508_10006924_pt1 | contig 10590 bp, 9 predicted proteins | sample 9_EM_MG_FD_203089 | JGI IMG/M metagenome (GOLD analysis project Ga0307508, IMG submission 203089) | Populus trichocarpa ectomycorrhiza microbial communities from riparian zone in the Pacific Northwest, United States - 9_EM | ecosystem: Host-associated > Plants > Roots > Unclassified | place...
CGGCGACGGCACGGGCACGCCGGGCGGCCGTCATGGTCACCGCACCCGTGGGGCTGTGTTTCCTGCCCGCGTTCATCGCGGTCGGCGTACTGCCGGTGGTGATCGGGCTCGCGGGCGGGGTGCTGGGAGGAGGTGGTGGATGACGGGCGCCGGGCGGTGGCACCTGGCGGGTGTCCGAGCGCCGAGCAGTCGGTGCCGAGCGGCGAGCAGTGGTCAACAGGACTGAAACCTTACGGGGGTTGAGATGTGCAAGGCGGTACGGGCGCGGCTGCGTGACCTGGTGTGCAGGGCGCGAGCGGCGCGTGGGGACGCGGGGATGGTCACCTCGGAGTACGCGATGGGGATCGTGGCGGCGGTGGCGTTCGCGGTGGTCCTCTACAAGGTGGTGACGAGCGGGCAGGTCAGCGCCGAGCTGCAGGGAATCGTGAAGCAGGCGCTCGATGCGCGGATGTGAGAACGGCACGGACAGGGGGTTCGTGACGGCGGAGTCGGCCGTGGTGCTGCCCGTGCTGGTCATGTTCGCCATGACGCTGGTGTGGGGGCTGCTGGTCGTGGCCGCGCAGATCCAGTGCGTGGACGCGGCCCGGACCGGGGCGCGTGCGGCAGCCCGTCAGGACCCCGCCGACTCGGTCGTCGAGGTGACCCGCGAGGCGGCCCCGCGCGGCGCGAGGGTCACGGTCGGCCGGGAGGGGGACCAGGTCCGTGTGGTCGTGGTGGCGAAGCCGCCGGTGCTGCACGGCCTGCCCTTCGACGTACGGGAGGAGGCCGTGGCCGCGGCCGAGGAGACGACGGGGGTGGTGCCATGACAGTCGGCTGCTCGAAGCGGCGGTGGGCCGCTGTCAGGGGCCGGGACCGCGGTTCCGCCACGGTCTGGAGCGTCGGTGCGATCGCCGTGCTGTGCGTGGTGTTCGGAGTCGTGCTGGCCCTTGGGCAGGCCGTCGTGGTCCGGCACCGTGCCGCAGGCGGCGCGGACCTCGCGGCGCTCACTGCGGCCGATCACTGGGCGGACGGCGCCGCGGCGGCCTGCACCCGGGCCGGCCGGGTGGCCCGGGCACAGGGCACGCGGCTGGTGCGGTGCGCGATCGCCGGCGAGATCTCGGACGTGACGGCGGCGTCGGGGCGGGGGCCGTTCGCCGCGGAGGTCAGGGCGCGGGCGGGGCCTGCGGGGCCGGTGCCGTCGGAGCCTGAGCCACAGGCTCTGCCCCGGCCTTCTCCGCCGGGTCCTTCGGCTCTTCCGGCGCCCCCCGCAACAGCACCGTGAGCAACCGCACGGCCCCCCTCTTGTGCAGCGGATCGTTGCCGTTGCCGCACTTGGGGGACTGGATGCAGGACGGGCAGCCGGCCTCGCACTCGCAGGAGGCGATGGCCTGGCGGGTGGCGGTGAGCCAGTCGCGGGCGGTGCGGAAGGCGCGTTCGGCGAATCCCGCGCCGCCCGGGTGGCCGTCGTAGACGAAGACCGTCGGGAGGAGGGTGTCGGGGTGCAGCGGGACCGACACCCCGCCGATGTCCCAGCGGTCGCAGGTCGCGAAGAGGGGCAGCATGCCGATCGAGGCGTGCTCGGCGGCATGCAGGGCGCCGCCGAGTATCTCCGGGTTGATCCGGGCCTCGTCCAGCTGGTCCTCGGTGACCGTCCACCACACCGCGCGCGTGCGCAGCGTACGAGGAGGGAGATCGAGTTTCGTCTCGCCGAGCACTTCGCCGGTGATGAGGCGGCGGCGCAGGAAGGAGACCACCTGGTTGGTGACCTCGACGGAGCCGTAACACAGGCGGCCGTCGCCCCAGGGGATCTCGGTGGCCGTCTCCAGGACGGTGATGGCCGTCGTGTCACGGGCGACCGTCGAGTACGAGGGGTTCGCTTCCTCGACCAGGGCCACCGAGTCCTCCAGGTCCAGCGAACGGACCAGGTACGTACGGCCCTGGTGGAGGTGGACGGCTCCCTCGTGGACGGTCGTGTGGGCGGCGCCCGCGTCGACCGTGCCGAGCAGGCGGCCCGTGCCGGACTCGACGATCTGGACCGGCCGGCCGCCCTCGCCGCGGATGTCGGTCAGGTCGGCGGCCCGTTCCCGGCGTGTCCAGTGCCAGGCCTTCGTGCGGCGGCGCAGCAGCTTGGCGGCCTCCAGCTGCGGCAGCAGTTCCTCGCAGGCGGGACCGAAGAGCTCGAAGTCCTCGTCGGTCAGCGGCAGTTCGGCTGCGGCCGCGCACAGGTGCGGGGCCAGCACGTACGGGTTGTCGGGGTCGAGGACCGTGGACTCCACGGGCTGGTCGAACAGGGCCTCGGGGTGGTGGACGAGGAAGGTGTCCAGGGGGTCGTCGCGGGCGACCAGGACGGCCAGCGCCCCCTGTCCGGAGCGCCCGGCGCGGCCCGCCTGCTGCCACAGGGACGCGCGCGTGCCCGGATATCCGGCGATCACGACGGCGTCCAAACCGGAGATGTCGATGCCGAGTTCGAGGGCGGTGGTCGCGGCGAGACCGAGCAGCTCGCCGGAGTGCAGGGCCTGTTCGAGGGCGCGCCGCTCCTCGGGGAGGTAGCCGCCGCGGTAGGCAGCCACGCGCCGGGCCAGGGAGCGGTCGACCTCGGCGAGGCGTTCCTGGGCGATCACCGAGATCAGCTCGGCGCCGCGCCGGGAGCGCACGAAGGCGACCGACCGGACTCCCTGCAGGGTGAGGTCGGTCAGGAGGTCGGCCGTCTCGGCGGTGGCGGTACGGCGGACGGGGGCGCCCTTCTCGCCCTGCATCTCGGTGAGCGGGGGCTCCCAGAGGGCGAACACCAGTTCACCGCGGGGGGAGGCGTCGTCGGCCACCTCGACCACCGGGAGGCCGGTCAGACGGCGGGCGGCGACCGAGGGCTCGGCGGCGGTGGCGGAGGCCAGCAGGAAGACCGGGGAGGCGCCGTAGCGCGCGCACAGGCGGCGCAGGCGGCGCAGCACCTGGGCGACGTGCGAACCGAAGACGCCCCGGTAGGTGTGGCACTCGTCGATGACGACGTACTTCAGCGACTTCAGGAAGGAGGACCAGCGGGGGTGGGACGGGAGTATGCCGCGGTGCAGCATGTCCGGGTTGGTGAGGACGTAGTTGGCGTACTGGCGGACCCACTCGCGTTCCTCGAAGGGTGTGTCGCCGTCATAGACCGCTGGTCGTACGGCATTTCCCAGAGATTGTGAAAGTTCCTTCACGGATCGGCACTGATCGGCCGCAAGAGCTTTCGTCGGGGCCAGGTAGAGGGCGGTGGCGCCGCGGCCGTTCGGGGCCAGGGAGCCGTCCAGGAGCGTCGAGAACACCGGGACCAGGTAGGCCAGGGACTTGCCGGACGCCGTACCCGTGGCGACGATCACCGACTCGCCGTCCAGGGCGTGCTCGGCGGCCCGTGCCTGATGGGCCCAGGGATGTTCGATACCGGCCGCCTGCACCGCGGCGATGACCTCCGAACGAATCCGGTCAGGCCAGACGGCATGGCGACCCTCGCGCGGGGGCAAGTGCTCCGTATGAGTGATGCGCGAAGCCCGGCTCGGCCCGGAGGCGAGCCGGCCCAGGACCGTGCCTGGTGCGAGCCGGGAAACGGGGTCCGTCGGGGATCGATCGGATCGGTGATTCTTGGCCATCGGCACCGAGTGTGTCACTGGCGTGACGGACAATGGGACCAAGGCGTCGTGCACGCCTGCCGTAAGTGATTGAATGCCATCGCGGCTGGCGAACCGTTCCGGGGGCTCTGCCGAGGTGTCCCGAGGGACGACCGCTCGATTAGCAAGGTGCTGGAGGATCCGTGGACCTGTCCCTGTCGACCCGTACCGTCGGCGATCGCACGGTCGTCGAGGTCGGTGGTGAAATCGACGTATATACCGCGCCCAAGCTGCGCGAGCAGCTCGTCGAGCTGGTGAACGACGGGAGTTTCCACCTCGTCGTCGACATGGAGGGCGTGGACTTCCTCGACTCCACCGGGCTCGGCGTGCTGGTCGGCGGCCTGAAGCGGGTGCGTGCCCATGAGGGCTCACTGCGCCTGGTCTGCAACCAGGAGCGCATTCTGAAGATCTTCCGCATCACCGGCCTCACCAAGGTGTTCCCGATCCACACCTCGGTCGAGGAAGCGGTGGCGGCCACCGACTGATCACCGCCCCATGGAGCGGGACAGGACCCGTTCCCGGGACGGAAGAAGTTCAATGTGGGGGTCCGGGCTTTCGGCGGCCCGGTCCCCCGACAGCACGCCCGTAGTTCCGAGGGGGATGCATGGCCACCGTTGAACTCCGCTTCAGCGCGCTGCCCGAGCACGTCAGGACCGCCCGGCTGGTGGCGGCAGCGGTGGCGCGCAGGGCCGGAGTGGACGAGGCCGTCCTCGACGAGGTCAGACTTGCCGTCGGCGAGGCCTGTACCCGTGCCGTCGGACTGCATCAGAGCGCCGGGATCACGGCGCCGGTGAAGGTGCAGCTGATCGAGGAGGAGAAGCAGTTCTCCATCGAGGTCGGCGACGAGGCGCCGCGCTCGGCCCCCGGAGACAGGGCGCCGGGCTCAGCGGCTGAGGACCTGGAGACCGAGGAGGACGAAATGGGCCTTGCGGTCATCAGCGGGCTCGTCGACGACGTCGAGGTCACTGCAGGCGAGCACGGCGGACAGATCCGCATGACCTGGCCGACCACGCCGCCCGCCACGGTGCTTCCCTGACCGCACCCTCGTACAACCTCCTGGGGCCCTGCTGAGCAGGGCCCTTGGTGTTTTTCCGGCCGTTCCCGCGAATTCGTGAATGGATTCACGATCAATCGCCTGATAATTTGATCAAGCGTCAATGCGGGCGTCAATGCCTTTGAGGCATTACCTCTTTCGGGTTCTGTGGCGTGACGGCGATCATTTGCTGAAGAGCATGTGAAGGCCAATTCCGCTTACCGTGGACTGTTTTGATCAAGTCGCGGTACCTACAATCCGTCCACATCTTGAGCTCAGCCCAAGCGTCAAGGAGGACGAATGGCGGGGCTTTCTACCCCTCATCAGTTTGACCACCCCACAACCCTCGCAGCTGCAGTACTCACGGACGACAACCGGATCATCGTGATGATCATCGGGGTCGTCGCGCTGGCCGCGCTCGTCGTCGCAGGCATCCTGGTGCGCCAGGTGCTCGCGGCGGGCGAGGGCACCGAGAGCATGAAGGAGATCGCGACGGCGATTCAGGAAGGCGCGAACGCCTATCTGGCCCGTCAGTTGCGCACGCTCGGCGTATTCGCCGTAGTCGTGTTCTTCCTGCTCATGCTGCTGCCGGCGGACGACTGGAATCAGCGCGCCGGACGATCGATCTTCTTTCTGATCGGCGCGGCGTTCTCGGCGGCCACCGGCTATATCGGCATGTGGCTCGCCGTGCGCAGCAATGTCCGTGTCGCCGCGGCGGCCCGGGAAGCGACTCCCGCGGAGGGGGAGCCGGAAAAGGATCTCACCGCCGTCTCGCACAAAGCCATGAAGATCGCTTTCCGCACGGGCGGCGTCGTCGGCATGTTCACAGTGGGGCTCGGTCTGCTGGGCGCCTCCTGCGTGGTGCTGGTGTACGCGGCCGACGCACCGAAAGTGCTCGAAGGCTTCGGCCTCGGGGCCGCCCTGATCGCCATGTTCATGCGTGTCGGCGGCGGCATCTTCACCAAGGCCGCCGACGTCGGCGCCGACCTGGTCGGCAAGGTCGAGCAGGGCATTCCGGAGGACGATCCGCGTAATGCCGCGACCATCGCCGACAACGTGGGCGACAACGTCGGCGACTGCGCGGGCATGGCGGCCGACCTCTTCGAGTCGTACGCCGTGACCCTGGTCGCCGCGCTGATCCTCGGCAAGGTGGCCTTCGGCGACTCCGGACTGGCCTTCCCGCTGATCGTGCCAGCGATCGGCGTGGTCACGGCCATGATCGGCATCTTCGCCGTGGCCCCGCGCCGGTCCGACCGCAGTGGCATGTCCGCGATCAACCGGGGCTTCTTCATCTCCGCGGTGATCTCGCTCGTGCTGGTGGCGGCGGCCGTCTACATGTATCTCCCCGCGAAGTACTCGGACCTCGACGGCGTCACCGATGCCGCCATCCAGGCCAAGGACGGCGATCCGCGGATCCTCGCGGTCGTCGCGGTGGGGATCGGGATCGTGCTGGCGGCTGTGATCCAGCAGCTGACCGGCTACTTCACCGAGACCAACCGCCGTCCCGTCATGGACATCGGCAAGACCTCGCTCACGGGCCCGGCCACCGTCGTCCTCGCCGGTATCTCGCTCGGTCTGGAGTCGGCCGTCTACACCGCCCTGCTGATCGGCCTCGGCGTGTACGGGGCCTTCCTGCTCGGCGGCACGTCGATCATGCTGGCGCTGTTCGCGGTGGCGCTGGCCGGCACCGGCCTGCTCACCACCGTCGGCGTGATCGTCGCGATGGACACCTTCGGGCCGGTCTCCGACAACGCGCAGGGCATCGCCGAGATGTCCGGCGACGTCGAGGGGGCGGGCGCGCAGGTGCTCACCAACCTGGACGCGGTCGGCAACACCACCAAGGCGATCACGAAGGGCATCGCCATCGCCACCGCCGTCCTGGCGGCGTCGGCGCTGTTCGGGTCGTATCGCGACGCGATCACCACCGGCGCGCAGGATGTCGGCGAGAAGCTCTCCGGAGCGGGCGCGCCGATGAGCCTGATGATGGACATCTCGCAGCCCAACAACCTCGTCGGGCTCATCGCGGGCGCGGCGGTCGTCTTCCTCTTCTCGGGGCTGGCGATCAACGCGGTGTCGCGGTCGGCGGGTTCCGTGGTCTACGAGGTGCGGCGGCAGTTCCGCGAGCACCCCGGGATCATGGACTACACCGAGAAGCCCGAGTACGGGCGCGTCGTGGACATCTGCACCAAGGACGCGCTGCGGGAGCTCACGACGCCAGGTCTGCTGGCGGTCATGGCGCCCATCGCCATCGGGTTCACGCTCGGTGTGGGCGCGCTCGGCGCGTATCTGGCCGGTGCGATCGGTACGGGCACGCTGATGGCGGTGTTCCTCGCCAACTCCGGTGGCGCGTGGGACAACGCCAAGAAGCTCGTCGAGGACGGCCACCACGGCGGCAAGGGCAGCGAGGCCCACGCGGCCACGGTGATCGGCGACACGATCGGCGACCCCTTCAAGGACACCGCGGGTCCCGCGATCAACCCGCTGCTCAAGGTGATGAACCTCGTGTCGCTGCTCATCGCGCCCGCGGTGATCAAATTCAGCTACGGCGACGACAAGAACCTCGGGGTACGGATCACGATCGCGGTCTTCGCCCTGCTTGTCATCGTCGGGGCGGTCTACGTCTCCAAGCGGCGCGGTATCGCCGTGGGCGACGAAGGAGGCGCCGAGCGGGTGGCCAAGTCGGCCGATCCTGCGGTGGTTTCGTAGACGGTCTTACAAGGCTCGGCTCAAGAGGCGGGCGGGCGGCGCGTATTGACGCGTCGCCCGCCCGTTTCATGTGTTCACACCCTCACCGTGAGGCTTCTCTCGCCTGGTGCAAATGGTTCTAAAGAGTGCCTTAGTGGACGTACGGAATGCAGTTGTCGTGCGTACGGCGTGTATGTTCCGGGGCCGAGAGCCATGGAAGGGACCAATCCGGTGAACAAGAAGCTCGCGGCCGCACTGTCCGGCGGTGCGGTACTGGTACTGGCGCTGTCGGGATGCAGCAGCGACGACAGCAACGACAAGCTGGATGCCTGGGCCAAGCAGGTCTGCGACGCGGTACAGCCGCAGGCCAAGAAGATCGAGGCCGCCAACGCCGCGATCCAGAAGGAGACCTCGGACAACAGCACCCCGGAAGAGGTCCAGAAGACGGACGCGCAGGCCTTCCAGGACATGTCCGACGCCTACAAGGCGATCGGCGCCGCCGTCCAGAAGGCGGGAGCGCCCAATGTCGACAAGGGTGAGAAGAAGCAGACGGACGCGGTCACGGAGCTCAACGGCATCGGTGCGTCGTACGCCTCCCTGCAGAAGAAGGTCGACGCCCTCGACACCAAGGACCAGGCCAAGTTCGCCGACGGCCTCAAGGACATCGCGACCTCGCTGGACAAGCTGAGCACGAGCGGCAACGACGCTCTGAAGAACCTCGAGGAGGGCGACGTCGGCAAGGCGATGGCAAAGCAGGCCAGCTGCAAGTCGGCGTCCGCGTCGGCTGCGGCGACGGCGAGCTGAGCCGGAGCTGCATCCGGCCACCCGTCCTGGCCACAATGGGGGCGTGACCATCTCCAGTCTGCCCACTCTGCCCGCTGCCCCCGCAGCCGGTCGTCCCGACGTCGCCGCCCGGCTGCGGGACGCCCTGCTGGGGGCGTCCTTCACCGCCGACGGGCTGCTCGAACTGCTCGGCGCCCCCGCGTACGCGGCGCTGGCGCGCAGTGAGACCGTGCCTGCGCTCAGGGCGACCCGCGGGGACGCGCCGCTGGAGGTGCTCGTGCGGCTGTTCCTGTTGCAGCAGCCGGTGACACGCGCGCGCGTGGAGGGCTTTCTGCCGGTCGACGCATGCCTGGAAAGCGGGTGGCTGGTGCGGGCCGGCGGGGGCGGGGACTCCGGCTCCGAGGACGAGGTCGCCGCGAGTGTGGATGTCCGGCCGTACGGCGGGCCAGGGGGCGAGGACTGGTTCATCGTGTCCGACCTGGGCTGTGCGGTCGGCGGGGCCGGTGGGATCGGCAGCCGCGAGGAGGGCGTGGTCCTCGGCGTAGGCGGCGCGTCCACGACCCTTGCCGGCATCACCGTACGCAAGCCCGTCTCCGCCGCCCTCGACCTCGGCACCGGCTCGGGGATCCAGGCGCTGCACGCCGCGCAGCACGCCACGCGCGTGACGGCGACGGATCTCAACCCGCGCGCGCTGCACATCACCGCGCTCACGCTGGCGCTGTCCGGTGCCCCGGCGGTCGATCTGCGCGAGGGCTCGCTCCTCGAGCCGGTGCACGACGACGAGAAGTACGACCTGATCGTGTCGAACCCTCCCTTCGTGATCTCTCCGGGCGCGCGGCTGACGTACCGGGACGGCGGGATGGGCGGGGACGATCTGTGCCGCACGCTCGTTCAGCAGGCGGGGGAGCGGCTGAGCGAGGGCGGGTTCGCGCAGTTCCTCGCCAACTGGCAGCACGTGGAGGGGGAGGACTGGCAGGACAGGCTGAGGTCGTGGGTGCCGCGCGGGTGCGACGCGTGGATCGTGCAGCGCGAGGCGCAGGACGTCACGCAGTACACCGAGCTGTGGCTCAGGGACGCCGGCGACCACCAGGGGGACCCGGCCGAGTACCAGGCGCGCTACGACGCGTGGCTGGACGAGTTCGAGGCGCGCAAGGTGAAGGCCGTGGGATTCGGCTGGATCACCCTGCGCAGGACGGGGGCGGCCGTGCCCTCGGTCACCGTGGAGGAGTGGCCGCATCCGGTCGAACAGCCGCTGGGCGACACGGTACGGGCGCACTTCGACCGCCTCGACTACCTGCGCGCGCACGACGACGCGGCCCTGCTGGGAGGGCACTTCAAGCTCGCCGCCGAGGTCGTGCAGGAGCAGGTCGGGCTGCCCGGCGCCGAGGACCCGGAGCACGTCGTGCTGCGCCAGCACCGCGGCATGCGGCGGGCGACCAAGGTGGACACGGTCGGCGCGGGCTTCGCGGGCGTCTGCGACGGTTCGCTGAGCGCGGGCCGCATTCTGGACGCGATCGCCCAACTGGTCGGCGAGGACCCCGTGTTGCTGCGCGACCGGACCCCGGCGCAGATCAGGCTGCTGGTGGAGCAGGGGTTCCTCGAGCCGGCCTGAGGGCCGCGGGCGGTGCCGGACTGAGAGCCGGGGACGATGCCGCACTGGGCGCGGGCCCTCGCGCTGGGCGCCGACGAGCACGACGGTGCCGGACCGGGCGTGGCGTTCGCCGTGCGATGAGGCGGCGGTGCGCCCGATTCCGGCGGGCGGGCGTCACGGCTGGGGTGCGCCCGCACCCCTGATGCCCATGTGCCCGATCTGACAGGATTGCTCCCCAAAAGGGCTCCTGTCAGTGGCACCTGCGAAGCTACCTTCGAGAGACAGGCTCCATGCGTCCTCGGGGGAGGCGCGCTGTCTCGGGGGAGGCACGATGGCGGGGGAAACGCCGGATCAGGGCGAAGGCAGGGTCATCAACGGGCGGTACCACCTGCGGCGGACGCTCGGCGCAGGCGGCATGGGCCGCGTGTGGCTCGCGTACGACGAGGAGTTGGCCTGCGAAGTCGCGCTGAAGGAGATCGCGTTTCCGGATGTGCCGATGGACGCGAGCGAGCCCGCCCAGCGCATCGCGCGGGCCCGCAGCGAGGCCCGGCACGCCGCGCGACTGCGCGGGCATCCGCACGTGGCGACGGTGCACGACGTGGTGGTGCACGAGGGGCTGCCCTGGATCGTCATGGAGTACGTCCCGGACGCGGTCGACCTCCAGGCGGTCGTACGGCGTTCCGGGCCGCTGCTGCCCGCCCAGGTGGCCCGCATCGGGCTCGGCGTCCTCGACGCGCTCACCGCGGGGCATCGCATCGGCATCCTCCACAGGGATGTGAAACCGGCCAACATCCTTCTGGCGTCGGACGCTTCGGGCGACCCCTACGCGCGCGTGCTGCTCACCGACTACGGCATCGCCCTCCAGCCCGAGTCCCGCGAGC
>Ga0307508_10006925_pt1 | contig 10589 bp, 9 predicted proteins | sample 9_EM_MG_FD_203089 | JGI IMG/M metagenome (GOLD analysis project Ga0307508, IMG submission 203089) | Populus trichocarpa ectomycorrhiza microbial communities from riparian zone in the Pacific Northwest, United States - 9_EM | ecosystem: Host-associated > Plants > Roots > Unclassified | place...
TACCCAGACGGCCGGCTACCACTGCAGGTAGTGAGTGTGACTTACCAGACATACATATCACAACAGCAACCCTAATAGAATCTCACCTAGCTCCAAACATGCGGTCTGCAAAATTTTGTGTCTCTCTGATCTATGGTTGTTGAGTATCGTCGTTTTTTCTCATTTCTGATAGTGTCCGACTAATGGGTAGTAGCCGGGTAACCCCTACAGTACGTTACCGATCGGATGTGACAACCAAGACGCCATCAAATTGATTACCTCGGGAGTCATACGGCAAAAGCCAAAACACATTTACGTAAAATATCACCATGTTCACGACGAACAGATGAAAGGCGCAGTTAAGTTTCAATACGTTACCTCAGAGTCTAATCCTGCCGATCTGCTGACGAAACCTCTGGCGGTTCCCCAACACGAACGACTATTGCAACTCACCGGTCTCACTCCATTCGGCCCCGATGACGGAGAACCCAAATACGATGAACGATGCCGATCTCAAAAAGAAAAAGGGGGTGTGGTTCTTTGGCGAAGAAAAGCGGGTGCGGGTGATAAGGAATTGGAAGAGGAAAGAAGGTTTCTTTTGTTGAGCATGTTCTTACCTCCTGTCAGCAAGCGTGAGTCGGCACTCTTTTTCCTACTAGCAAGTGTTTTTCCCACAAGGTTTTCACTGCAGAGGTTTTAATGAGGTCGACGAGGATTTAATGGGATTGTTCTTGATTTAGTGGATATATGTTTGGTACGGAGCACGAGAAGAGGGGGTGTGTTGGAATTGCTTCTCGCTGCTCCGGTGTGGTGCGCTGACGGAAGCAACACCGCAGCAACGGCGGCGGCAGCAATGCTGTGGGGAGCAACGCCATGGTAACGACAATGGCAAGGGGATCCTGGTAACGACGGCTTGCCATTCTTCCATAGCAGCGTCTTTTGCACTCTTTCTTCTATACTCTTACATACTTCTTCATAGCATTTGAATAAGATACTCGTTACGTCTACCTCGGGCGATTTCATCACCCGTTAACAATCAAATCATCTCGTTCAATCATAATCTCTTTCTCTCTCTCTCTCTCTCTCTGCTCGTGTGAAGACTCTCAGAGAAACGGTGATCGGGCAATCTTTAACAGTTTTGACGTTTCTCCTTGGTTCTCTTCTCGACTTCAACATCGTTTCAATGTTTCTCCTTGGTTCTCTTCTTGACGGGTTTTCTTTCTTTTCCTGTTTCGTTATCTTTTTCATTCTTCTTTTCAGTCCTCTTTTCTTTCTGTGATTCGGTATTTTTCTCATTCCTCTTTTCTTCGTTCCTCTCGATATCCTTTTCGGCCTTCTTTTTGGTTTTATTCTTCTTTCCGGTGTTCTTTTCGATCTTCTTCTCGGCGTGTTTTTCGATCTTCTTTTCGGTCTTCTCCTTTTCAGCTTTCTTTCTTCGTGTTTTTCAGTCTCCTTTTCGGTCTTCTCCTTTTTGGCTTTCTTTCCTTTGTGTTTTTCGGTATTCTTTTCGGTCTTCTCCTTTTCGGCTTTCTTTTCTTTGTGTTTTTCAGTCTTCTTTTCGGTGTTCGGCGCATCCACATCCACATCCTCCTTATAAACAATACTCATAACAGAAAACTGTTTCCTCAACCCAACTTGCTTCTCCTCGTCGTCCTCATCCCAAACAGAAACACAAGCATCCATAACAAAACTAACATCAACTGACAAATCCGAAAACTTTTCTGCCACTCCTCCATACTGTATATCAGTAATTTCTTCCAACCTCACCACTTTTGACCTCACTGGTCCCTCAACCCAATTCCCCACTTCCGCCAACTCAGAGCAATCGAAGACTGCTCCTAATTCTTCATCTGAATTCGAGCCACACTTGTTCCACCCGCCACTCTGATGCTTGGCACCTTGTGGCGCGAAGCGTTTCCTGAATTGTCATCTGAATCCTCTTCTTCTTCCTCACCCAATTCCTCATCGGCATCAAAAGCTGATTACCCTCTCATCTGCACTCTTGGCCTTTTCACTGTCCATTTCTGTGCCTGTTTCCCTCTCGGTCTTGGCGTCGATGACTTGTTCGTAGATCGTTCGGTGAAATTTCTCGCACAAATGGGTCCCGGATAACTTCAGTTCAATCACAGATTCTTCATCCCAAGACTGCACTGGCGCAGAGTGGGTATTGGCATACATCTGGAGGACCTCGGCCTGAATGTCCAAAGTGGGGATTGTTGTATCCACAGCATACCAGTATCTGGCCATATCGTAAATGTGGTAGGTCGCTTTGTTGTAATCCCCTAAGGCCCGGACTTGCTTCATCCATCGGCGACCGAGCAACAAAGTGTACGATATCCTCGTGTCCTGGTCTGGCAGGCAGTAGCAGCAAATGAAAGCTGTAACGCCAGCCACTGTAACATCAAGGTTCATATAGTACTCGATCTCGTGATAGGTAGAAGCAGCCGTCCTCATGACAACCTATGTCTGCGGTCGCAAGGTAAACCTCATCTTCCGGGCCAAGAACAAGGGTATCATATTCAATACTGAGCCTCCATTCACCCGAACTTTCTTTAACGTGGCCGATGGATATCCCCTTCCGGTCTGCGAAACATTGGCAGTCATGTAAAAGTTGACAATTCATCCGATGGCCTCTGGCAAAGCCTTTCCTGGTGGTCTGAAGATTGGCTCAGCGAATGAAACTACTTTTGACTTTCCCTTCTTTTGCTAGGTGCTCGCACTTGTACCAGTCCATATGACACATCCAGCCTAGTACTTGGAGCCAATAGGAATAGTTGTCTGTACGTCATACCTCGGACCTCTGTATCACGAAGAGTCTCCATGGTATTGATGGTTTGTTGCCCCTTCATCATGTGGATTGGCTCTCGATTGTTGGGATGTCACCGCTTTTTCTTGGATTTTGACAGCAGGTTGGCTGGGCTAACCGCTGGCGGTTTTGTGGCAAGATCTTCCTCCGAGATAGCGACACCGGGCATTCGACTGCCAACTGGTTTCAACATCAGGCGTTTCGATCTTGGTCGGGGCTCACTGGTTTCTCCCTCCGATACTCCACACTTTCTCTTCTCAGCCGGTTTAGGGTCCTCTCCGTCCCAAACCAACACGTCCACATAATGGTCTTACGCTTTGTCCTCGTATGTCATATCGTCCAAGGCCGAGGCTAGCATTCCCACTAGATCGGTCTCCACCATATTAATGGTCGCACCTTGTCTGAGCCTATCTAACTGTCTGTGTCCCGATCCAGCCATGAGTTGTCTGGGTCCGGATACGCCCACGAGCTGGGCATATCCGGGCGCGATCTCGCCTTGCCCGGGACTGGCCGTGATCTGACCATGTGCTGGTCCGGCCACGATTGAGGCATATCCGGCACCAAACTGTCCTGGTCCGGCTGCAATCTGGCCTTGTCCGTGACCAAACTGTCCTGGTCCGGACGTGATCTGGTCTTCCCTGGCTGCGATCTGGCCTGCTCACATTTCCAGGACCTGTCTCCAAAGGAACTCCATTTCCTGCTGAACCTGGGTGTCATTTTGCCCAGAGTGAGGTGGGTATGCCCTCCTTCAACCAGAATTCGTGTTGATCTGTTGGACGTGTTCGGCGCGGATCTCTGACACAACCCGTGGTCACAGGCATCGAGACTCGAAGTGTCCAAGATTTTTGCAATTGTCGCAGACAATGCTCGGATTCGATGCCATCCAGTCAGGCCATTCAGCCTCGATCAAATTGGAGGGGTGGACCTGCAGTTCAGTGGCACCATAGCCCAATGGCGGCATGTACCTTGGCATCACTGTTGGACGATTTATATTGACAGGACTTACCAGCGCAACTTTTGCTTGCGACGTCTGCCCTTGGATCTCCTCCATCTTCTTCGCAAGCTCCTTCACCTTTTCCTCAAGCAGGTTTGCTATCCCTCCCGTTGAATCTTTCCCTAGGGTTCTTGGATTCTCCTTCCGATTTCGCTGCCTCTGGTCCCGTCTCCGTTTCCTCTCCTTACATTTTTTCTTTCTCCTGGACCTTTGGTCATCTTTGCTGAAGTCCGAGTCAGAAGACGAGTCAGCGGATGACTCGGAGTCAGAATCAGAATCAGAATCCGTCAAGAATAGGGATTCTCTGTACGAGATATCGGAGCGGGCAATACGGCAGGCATTCGCAATACATGTCTTGAAACACACTTGTCCGGGCTTTGACCACATGTCTTCCATCGTGGCCAGCCAGTTCTGATGTCCTTTGCCCCAAAGGCCACGACAATATCATACCGTCAAATCCTCATGCATATCTTCTCGGTCCTCGCACACACCAGTCAACTTTTGGGCCTGGCGAATGTAGTGCTCCAAAGATTCGTCTACTTGCTGATTGAAGGGTGGCAAGAAGCATGTCATTCCAAGAGGTGTGGAGGCGGCTTCTTAAGGAAGTCCGCCGCCAGCGCCAGTGTGCTCTGTGACTATCTGCCACGAGCCCTACACACTCGCACCGACCCCACACACAACAACCCTAGACACCCACGCTAGCGTGATGTCCACCGTGCCGGGAATCCTCCTCCTACAACCACTCCCATCTCAAGAAAACAAAAGCCCCCTCTGAAGCAAAAACAATGGAAGCAAACAAAACCAACACCTTCCCATGCCCAAAGAAAACGCCATTTTCCACCTCATCCCATCCACTGGTAGATACGTAAACCATTCGCAGTGTGGTAATCGCGAAGTAGCTCGTTGCTGCCGCCCCTCAGGTTTGCCAACGGCTCCCACAAGGCATCTGCGTAACCGACCCACTTGACCAGATATTCCAGGTCTCGAACCGTAGCGCCCCGATGCTCCAGGATTGATTCGACTTCATACTCTGCAGCTTTGGCAGTTGAGAGTAGTGGTGGTGGCAGCGGGTGTTCGCGACTTCTGTCGACCCTGGATAGCTTCAGCCGAGAGACATTGAAAACGGGATGTAAGCGCCAGTGTGCTGGAATATCCAGGACAAACGCATTCTCGCCTGCCTTTCTCAGAAGGTTGAAAGGGCCAGCATATGGATGCTGGAACTTGCGGGAGTTGTTGCTGTCGCTGGCCATTCCGGTTACATTGGCATAGCCGACTGGCAGTAGCCTTGTGTCTAGAAACACCTCGTCTCCCACCCTGAAAGGGTGAGCCTGCCGCTTCTTGTTGGCCTCTGCAGTCATCGTCACCTGTGCCTCCTCCATCCGTTCCCGGAGCATTCTGAGTATCCTTGCCATTCTCTCTGTGTAGGACTCATCTGATTCGCGACCAGGAGTCGGCGGGCTGGGTGCCAGGAGATCCAGTGGCAGCTGGGGAATGTAGCCAATATCGGCCTCGAATGGTGACATGCCGATCGCCTTATGTCTTGCTGCATTGTAGGTGAATTCCGCTAATGGCAAGAGTTGGGACCATTGCTCCGGGAGTGGCAGTTGGGCAATGTATGCCTTCAAAAATGTTTCCAAGGTGGCATTTGCCTTTTCCGCTTGTCCGTCTGACTGTGGATGGTAGGCTGTCGACATTCGCAGTTTAATGCCGAGTTGTGCGCAGAGAGTCCGCCAGAATGCTGATGTGAATCTGGTGTCCCGGTCTGACATGATTGAAAGCAGAATCCCCCAGTTTCGGACATATCCTGAGATAAAAGCCTTTGCGAACTTTTCAGCGGTCAGCTCGCACTCCCTCACTGGGATCCAACGGGCTCTTTTGGTCAGGGGGTCGATGATGGTTGCCACCGTGTCGTATCCATCCTCTGATGCTGGAAGCTTGGTTATGAAGTCAATGTTGACTCTCTCGGCATGTCCTGAGGGCACTGGCAACGCCTGTAGTAGGCCATAAGGCCTTGCATTCTTGTGTTTCACCCGGTGGCAAACATCGCATCCTGACACCCATTCCACAATTGAGTCCGTCATTCTCGGCCAGTGGTAGCGGGCTGACACCGCTGCGGCGGTCTTCTCAATACCCACATGGCCACCTCCCAATGTTGCGTCGTGGGCTTCCCGAATGACGTCAGAATGCAAGCTTTTTGGGATACACAATTTGCCTCCTGATGGCTTGTGGTAGAGTAGTCCATCCTGGAGAGAATAAGACTTTGCCCTTTCCTTTGTCCTGTGAGTCCTCTTGTTGTCCTTTTCCCCACTACTCTGGCCGTCTCGTAGGTACTCGAAAACTGGACCGAGGATGACATCTTCATATCCTTTTCGGACATCATTCAACCATTCTTCTGATGCCGAGAGCCGAAGTTCGATGGCGTTTGCTTCAGCTAATACCGGTTCTTGACGAGTGTACGCAATCCTACTGAGTGTGTCCGCAACAACATTTGCGGCACCTGGGAAGTACTTGATGTCGTAGTCGTGCTGTTGAAGCTTGTCCAGATGGTGCCACTGACGGCTGGAGAGCTTGTTCTGTCCCAGGATGTGCTGCAGCACTGCATGGTCGGTGTAGATAGTCATACGCCGGCGCCCATGGACATAACATGCCCAATGTTCCAAATTAGCACTGATTGCCAAGAGTTCTCTGTCATAAGCAGGATATCTCGTCTCGACCGAATGCAGCTTTCTTGAAAAGTAACCCAGCAGCCGCTCCACGACCTTTCCTTCAAACAGCTGTCGCTGACCAAGGACACCTCCAATGGCTGTGTCTGATGCATCTGTCCGCAAGATGAAGTCCACATCCGGATCCAGTGTTGCCAATACTGGGGCCGAAGTCAAGGCACACTTAAGATCATCAAACTGCGCTTGATATCCTTCGGACCATAGGAATTCATCTTTTGGTTTAGCTGCAAGGTCGTGCAAAAGATGTGCCCGGTGGGCGAATCTTGGTACGAATTTCCGGTAATATCCTGCCAGGCCCAAAAACGAGCAAAGTGCTGAAGGTGAACCTGGTGTCAGCCATTCCTTGACTGCTGCAACCTTTTTTGCTTCTGTATGGATGCCATACATGTTGACTTTGAATCCGACTAATGTTGTCTCAAGTGCTCCGAACACACATTTTCCTTCACTCAGACGCAGTCGGGCTTTCCGGAGTGACTGCAGCACAGCTTCGACATTTGTCTTATGTTCCGAGAGGTTTCTCGAATAAATCAGAACATCGTCCAGATAGACAATTGCATATCGACGGTGGGGTTGCAAGATCCTGTGCATCATCCGCATGAAAGCGGCCGGGGCATTCGCAAGACCAAAGGGAATGACTTTGTAGTACTCATAGAAGCCATCTGGTGTGATAAAAGCCGTCTTGTGGCAGTCATCTGGGTGGATTCGTACCTGGTGGTAGCCACTTGTGAGATCCAATTTTGTGAAAACATGGCCACCGTGGAGCTTGTCCAGCAAATCTTCAATATAGGGTAATGGGTAGTGGTCCTTGATCGTGATCTGATTCAGGCCTCGGTAGTTGACACACATTCGGAGTGCAGTGCTGTCCGTCTTTTTCACAAAAATCACTGGTGCCGCATATCGGGAATGTGAATCCATCACCCAGCCATTCGCAAGAAGTTTTTTGATCTGTTGCTCGAACTCCTCCCTTTCGGCTGGTGTCATCCGATACGGTTGTCGGTGAGGGATCTTGGCAGTCGGGTCGGTCAGAATCCGGAAATCGTGTTCGCTAGCAGGTGGATCACCTTTAGGTGGCTGGAAAAGGTCATCGAAGTCCTGACGGACCTGGACATGCCACTTCTCAAGGTCTGCGAAAACGGGGTCATCTTGACCAAACCTGTCCCCAGGTGTACCTTTCCGTATGTCAACGACAAAGATTCTGTCATTTTGAGCCCTTCCTGTTCCCGTCCCAGACCTGGCTCGTTTCATTGCACTCGCTGTGTCTTCTGCGGATATCAAATTCATGGAAGCAGCCTGTGCCACTGCCAAGCAATGATTGTGCACTTCACGATATCGCCCCTGATGTGGGCAGAGTCCAACAAGTGACAGTTTAGGTACAAAGGCGGGCTGGCCTGCGGATGTACAGCCCTTTTCCAACAGGTGAAGGATGTTGTCTGAGTCCACGAGGTGAGGAGTTGCCAAATGCCAATTCTTGCCGACGATCAGATCGTATGCGCCTTTCAAATCGAATAACGTATACCAGCCAGTGATATCCACCTAGTTGCCTGTGGCACCGCGCAGGCGCCCATTAAGCCAGATCTGATATCTAGTCTCAGGTGGGTGCTTGGTTCCAGCCGTTATCACTGACATTCGTCCTGCAGGCCGGACTGGCAGGCCAAGATTCCGGGCATACTTCAAATCGATATAGCAGTGCGAGGCTCCTGGGTCCATGAGAGTGTAAGCTGAGTGGGTTTTGGAACGAGAAGTCTGAACTCTAGAGTAAAATCGCAACAAATCACTTTTATTGTTACCGTTGTGCGTAGCATTTAGATCTGTCAGATACAAAGTTGCAGCTTCTCGCTCCTGAGTAGGGGGACGCTCAATCACCCCTACTGCTTGTCTTTTCCCGCGTCCCTTCTGTATCCCCCAAAGTGTCCACAGTCCGGCTCCAACTGCTCTCCCGAATCTTCTGTGCCTCTCTCTTCTCCCAAATTGTTGCCCTCATCCCCCATCCTCCCTCATTGTACATACCAGAAGGTGGTTTGGGATCATCGGTAACGGTGTTGACTTGCTGTCTTCCAGGCTGCCTTTCTGCCCTTCGCCAGTTAGACTGACGGTGCTGGCCTGTCTCCTGCCGCCGAACAGACTGCTGCTGAATGGGCTGTTGCTGGCGAGTGGGTTGCTGGGAGCTAGGTCGCTGGTTGTACTGCCCACTACCGGAACCTCTGCCAGTGGGCGGCTGTGGCTGGCGAGACTTAGGGGGCATCTGGCGATTGCTTGGATTTGGGCTGGGACACTGGCGTGTGACATGTCCAGTACCTCCACACCGGTAGCACTTCGTGTGTTCGTCGATCACATTGAGATGCTCTTCGAGATTGGTGAGGTCCATAGGGTCGTGATGATGATGAGCGCCTGCTGATGAAGACGCATTGGTGGCATGTGGGGTGGTGTTGTCGAATGAACCTGTAGGAAGAAATGGCAGCGCCCGTTCGGCCACAATGTCCATCATGCCCGAGAGTGTCAGCTGAGTGTCCTTGAGTACCCTCATAAGGCAGGCCTGCGGGGACACATCGTTCGCGGTTGCTTCCGGAAGCTTCTGTAGGTATTCTTCCCACAGAGAATTGTCGTGCGTGATTGTGAGCGAGCCGCCCAAGATGGTGATCAACTCAAGCGCTCGTCGGTTGAATTTCAGGACTTGGTTTCGGTTGTATCTCAAGGCGTGCCATTCCTTACGAATGACGGAGATGGCGGATTCCGGGACGTACTGCTTCCTGAATGACGTCCTGACGCTCTCCCAGGTGACGCCATAATCGCCGTCTCTTGGTGGAATAGTCTCCACACCCCTCTTTCTCATGGCATCCTCAAACCAGCGGAAAACCCTGGTGGAAAGAAAACGCCACAAGGTATCAATGTTCTGGTTGTCCTTCGAGGCTTTTGGGCACACTGCTCCTCCCTGACGGATATAGTGCTCAACATTGTCGAGAAAATGAGTGACGACTTCGAGGTCTTGGGATCCGTCAAACCTCACTGGCTCGTGTGGTTTGACCTTCTGTACCACCAGTGCCTGGTTGATCCCGTCTGCAGAAATATGTCGTGTGCCGTTGCCATCGATCAACCTGTCACAATGTCTCTTCCATTCCATCACCTCCTGCTGCGCCTGCAGAAGCTGACTCTCAAGCGTCAACTTCTCTTGATACCAGTCCAAGTAGGCAGCACCAACGGCTTCAGACAAGACAGTGGTGGTAGTGGACTGCTCCTGGGTGTCGTTCACCACATTTTCCGTTACGAACCAGATGAGGAGGTCACTTGGCTGTGGCCAGCGGACTGCTTCTGTTGTCATGACTGAATTTCTTTGTCAACGTGGTTCGTATAGTGGTGCAGGGAGACGTAACAAAACGGGCCATGACTCGCCGGCCCCCGCGCTTACCGCTTGCTGTTCAGACAGCTACTTTTAACGCGAGAGTGTTGTCTTCTCAAAGCTCGTACTTGGTTGATGCTTCTTGTTTTGTCCTTCCTTCGCTGTAGGTTGCGGACTGTGCCTCCCCGTGGGGGGTTGTTTTGCAAAATCGCCGATATCGTCAGTAAGCGCAGGGTCCGGGGGTTTGGCAAGATCGCCGGTGTCGCAAGAGAGCGCAGGGTCCGAGGGTTTGGCAAGATCGCCGGTGTCGCAAGATCGCGCAGGGTGCAGGAGGTTCCCCAGAACGCGGGGGTTTTGGTAAAAAAAGTTTATTGTGAAGAGGGTCGAGGTGTTGCTACCAGTTGAAGGGTGGCAAGAAGCATGTCATTCCAAGAGGTGTGGAGGCGGCTTCTTAAGGAAGTCCGCCGCCAGCGCCAGTGTGCTCTGTGACTATCTGCCACGAGCCCTACACACTCGCACCGACCCCACACACAACAACCCTAGACACCCACGCTAGCGTGGTGTCCACCGTGCCGGGAATCCTCCTCCTACACTGATGGAGGCTAGCGATCTTGTCTCGTCCGGTGTTGAGGGCGCTCGCTTCAATGGTTCGGTACAGACATTTGAGGGCCTTCTCGACTCGGTCCAGTTCTTCTTCCCAGTTCCCCTTCAGGCTTCTGATGTACTCCCGGACGCGGGAGCCACAATTCTTAT
>Ga0307508_10006926_pt1 | contig 10587 bp, 7 predicted proteins | sample 9_EM_MG_FD_203089 | JGI IMG/M metagenome (GOLD analysis project Ga0307508, IMG submission 203089) | Populus trichocarpa ectomycorrhiza microbial communities from riparian zone in the Pacific Northwest, United States - 9_EM | ecosystem: Host-associated > Plants > Roots > Unclassified | place...
CACAGCCGGAAGCCGACCTTGGCGCCCCAGTCATGCCCCACCAGATACACCCGCCGCAGACCCATGGCATCCATCAGCGCGAGCATGTCGGCGGTGAGCGTGTCCACGTCGTAGCCCCGTCGCGGCGCGTCCGACCAGCCGCAACCGCGCAGGTCGGGGCAGATGAGCCGGCACCCGGGCAGCAGCGGGACCACCTTCCGCCACGCGTACCAATGTTGCGGGAACCCGTGCAGCATCAGGACCGGGGTGCCGTCACCGACCTCGGCGACGTGGAAGTTCACGCCGCCGGCCCGGACGAAGTGGTGCCTGACGTCCTCGACGTCCGGCATCGGCGTTGTCGTGATCATTCGCGACTCCTCTCCAACGTGTCTGCCGGGAAGAGGAGAGGTACGGCCGTACCGTTCCAGTGGCCTGCGCCACTCGACACCCACGTGGCCCGGTCGTCGGGCGTCGTCAGGTCGCGCTGTGACCGAGGAGCCGGCGAACCTTCTCGCGATCGACGGACTTCGCGGCGCGCTCGACCCAGTCGAGCGGTGCGAGCCCGTTGTCGTCACGCACCGTCGGATCGGCGCCGTGTCCGAGCAGAACCGTGATCGTACTGATGAAGCCGGCCTTCGCCGCATAGTGGAGAGCGGTCGCCCGCCCGCCGTCGTTCCCCTGACCGACGAGGCGCCTGTCGTCGACGCGCGCGCCGTGCCGCAGCAGCGCGAGAACGTACTCCGGATCGTCCTTGCGGCCCTTGTTGCCGGTGCACGAGAGCCCGATCCAGGCACCCGATCGGTCGACCTGGCCTCCGGCGAGGGACAGCATCGGCGCGAGCTCGGGATGGAGGACCCAGCGGCCGGCACCGATCGACGCCGCCGGCACACCGTGTTCGAGGAGCACCGCGACGATGTCGACGCTCTCGCGCGCCACTGCCTGGCGCAGCGCGCGCTCGCCGGCGACGACCGCCGCCGGTCCGGATGCGTCCCGAGCCGCGGCCGACAGCAGGGCTTTCACGGCCTCGACGTGCCCGCCGGCGACGGCATGATGGACCGGGGTGACCTGCAGCGCGTCCACTGCCGGATCGAATCCCTGTGCCGATGACGGGTCGGCCTCGAGATCGTCTCTCAGGCTGGGAAGGTCACCGAGGAACGCGTGCGTGAAGATGTCCTCCTTGGCGCCGCGCTCGAGCAGCAGCGCCTCGGTGCGCCGGCGGCGCTTCCAGCGCGCGGCGCACAGCGCCGTGATGAGGATGAGCTCGTCGACCGGCGCCGGCTGGTCGATCTCGACGCCGCTGTCGAGGAGCAACTCGATCACGGCGTCGTGCCCGGACGCGGCGGCGAGGTGCAGCAGCGTCGCCGCGTGTGGTGCAGAGGCCAGGACATCGGGCGCGTGGTGGAGGAGCGCGCGAAGCGCTGTGGCGTCGCCGCGGCGGGCGAGGCCGAGCGACTCGACGGCCGGCTTGTAGCGCAGGCAGGACCCGTGCGGTCGCGCGCGCAGCGCCGAAGGCGGCTCGTCCTCGTTGACGAACGCCATCGCGAGCGTCGTGACGTTCCGCAAGACGTGGACTCGGGCCGCCTCGTCGGGCACCGCGTCGTCGAGTGCGTGCCGGAAGTGCGTGAGCCATCGCTCGGCCAGCCGGCGGGTGATCGGCAGCAGGTCGTGCCGGTGCATGAGCGGAAGATGGGCGTGGCCGCTGTAGTCCGCCTCGCCCCCGAGCCACTCGGCGAAAAAGCGCTTCTGCGCCGCGCGTTCGTTCGTGAGATCGCGACCGAACAGCGGGCGCAGCGCACCGTCGCCCTCGATCCGCTCGTACAGCCCGTCGACCAGCGCGTCGATCGCGGCGCCACCGCCGATCCGGGCGAAGACGTCACTGGCGGCGAAGCAATGATGGACCTGGCCCTGCGCCAGGAACCGGCGGCCCTCCATGTCAGGCATCCTGGCCGTCCTCCGATCGAGGGTGCAACGCTTCGGTCACGCTACATCCTCCGGGTCGGGCCGCCCGGCTACCGTTCACGGCGTGGAGGTCACCTGATGAGCGCGCTGGATTCGTGGCGGGAGCAGTTGGCGGCCTGGGCGATCCCGCAGCCGGTCCTGGACGCGGCGCCGCAGTCGCCATGGGTGCTGCCGCACACGGTGTTCATCCGCCGCGCGGATCGGCAGATCGCCGGCCCCACCGGCGCCTCCTACACCGAGGCCCTGCGTGCGTTGGAACGGCCGGGGTCGGTGCTGGACGTGGGTGCGGCGGCCGGAGCCGCGAGCCTGCCGCTGGCGGCGCGGCTGACCGGGGTGACCGCCGTGGACACCGATGCGGGATTGCTGGAGGCGTTCGCGGCGCGGGCCGCCCGGCTGGGGGTGCCGGCCCGACTGGTCCACGGCCGATGGCCGCAGGTCGCCGATCAGGTCGAGGTGGCCGACGTGGTGGTCTGCGGGCATGTGCTCTACAACGTGGCCGACCTGGGCCCGTTCGTGGCCGCGCTGAACGGGCATGCGCGGCGCCGGGTCGTCGCGGAGATCGCGCAACTGCATCCGTTGACCTCGTTGAATCCGCTGTGGCAACGGTTCCACGGCTTGACCCGTCCCGACGGGCCCACCGCCGACGACGCGGTGCGAGCCCTGCGCGAACTCGGGGTGGAGCCCGAGGTTGTCCGTTGGACCCGGCCGCCGCAGGCCGAGTACGGCAGTTTCACCGAGCTCGTCGACGTGACCCGCCGCCGGCTGTGCCTGCCGACGCACGCCACGGCGGAGGTCGAGCGGGCGCTGACCGATCTCGGCGTGGCCCCGGGCAGCCCACCGGATCTGGGCTCCTCCGGCCGCGACCTGGTCACGTTGAGCTGGGCCCCCTCGGGATAGCAGGGACCCGGCCACGTCAGGGGCGAGGCGGGTCGGGCAGCGACGCCGGCAGTCCGAACCGGGGGTAGAGCGCGTCGAGGTGGAAGCGGGTGATCGCCCGGATCCGGTCGGCGGTCACGGTGAGCACGATGAGTCCCGCGGGTGTCGCGATCGGCTCGGCTGGATCGCCGACGTAGCTGCCGAACGCCGGTTGGGTGTTGGCGCGGGTGGGCAGCAGGTGCATCCGGCGCCGGCCCCGGTAGGTGAAGGATGCGTGCAGGAAGGACCGGACCGCATCGAGGCCGTGGTACTGGTGCGGCGCCGGCGGCATCGACAGCCAGGCGTCGTCGGTGAGCAACGCGACCACGCCGTCGATGTCGGCGGCCACGAACGCGTCGGCGAAGCGCCGGGGGAGATCGTCCCCGGAGCCGGTCCGGGCGCGGTCGGGAGGCGGGTCGAGGGCGGCCCGGGCCCGTTGCAGGGCGCCTTTGATCGCGGTCGGGCTGGTGTTGAGCATGCCGGCGATCTCCCCGGTGGCGAAGCCGAGCACGTCGTGCAGCAGCAGGGCGGCGGCTTGGCGTGGCGGCATGCGCTGCAGGGCTACGACGAACGCCAGCTCGACCGCTTCGGTGGACTGGTAGCGGGCGTCAGGTCCCGGCGCGGTGTCGGCGATCGCCTCCAGCAGCGTGTCGGGGTAGGGCTGCAACCAGGTGATCTCGTCACGCCGGGTGGGCTCCGGAGGCCGGAACGGTGGTACCGGCTCGATCGGGACGCGCCGGCCCGCGCTGCGCAACGCGTTGAGGCACTGGTTGGTCGCGATGCGGTACAGCCAGGAACGCAGCGACGCCCGCCGCTGGAAGCCGGCCAGCGCGCGCCAGGCCGCCAGCAGCGTCTCCTGCAGCATGTCCTCGGCGTCGGTCAGCGACCCGAGCATCCGATAGCAGTGCACCTGCAGCTCTCGTCGGTGCGGATCGGTGAGCTCCCTGAACGCCTGCTCGTCTCCGGCCTGGGCGCGCAGCAACGTGGCTTGGTCCACCCCCGCAGCATGCCATCTCCCACCACCGGCGCCACCGGTTCGAGGCGATCTACATCAGGGTCCACGGGCGTACGGTGTTGGCCTGGTCGATCAGGGCGGTGTGGGGTCGCAGGTCGTTCTCCAGGGTGGCGAGCACCCGGTAGTTGCGCTCCAGCCCGAACCGTAGCTCCCGTTCGCTGAGCCCGTGTCCGAGCATCACGCCGGCCGCGGGAGCGGTCGAGCCCGCCGGTCGTGCTGTTCTGCCGACCCAGCGCAGGGCGGTCTGGAACATCTCGATGGCCAGGCCCGCCTGGCGTTGCGTGTCCAGCCGCAGCCGTTCCAGCCGGGTCGAGGCCTCGATGAGGTCGGCCTCGGTCAACGGTCCGGACCGATGGTCGAGGCGCCCGCGGACAGCGGCGATCTGCGCGGACACCTGCTGGCTGGAGGTGGCCGGCACCTCGTCGAGTACGGCGACGGCGCCGGCCCGGTCGCCGACCGACAGGCGCATCCGCGACAGGCCGAACGCGGCGCTGACGAACGAGTGGTCGACCCGCCAGACACGCTCGTATCGGCGGGTGGCGCCGCCGCTGTCGCCGGCGAGCTCGCAGGCGGCGGCGAGGGCGAGGCGGACGGCCGGTTCGCCGGGCAGCGCGTCGTAGACGGCGACGAACTGTGCCCGCGCCTGGTCGTACAGGCGGGCCGTCAAAGCGATCAGGCCGGCGTACCAGTGCAGCCGCCAGTCGGCGCCGTTGTCCGGCAGGCGCTGCAGTTCGGCCGTGGCGGCGTCGCCGTCCCCCGCGTCTATCAGCGCCCTGATCACCTGCAGCCGCACCTCGATGCTCTGGATGGGCAGGGCCTCCAGAGCGGGCACGGTCGCGTTGGTGAGGGTGGCCAGGAACCCGGCGGCCGGGTCGGTCAGGTCGACGATCGGGACGGGCAGCGCCACCGCGACCTCATGCCCGGCAAGGTCGCCGTCCGCCGAGCCGAACACCTCCCGCTCCGCGGTGAACAGGGTCGAGGCGCCCGCGCGCGGTGCACCGTCCGACGCCGCCAGGACTTCTCGGAGTACGCCGAGAAGTTGTTCTGCCATCTCACTCGCCGAACGGAAGCGCCGGCGCCCGTCGGGGTGCGTGGCCCGGCGCAGAAACCGGTAGTAGGACTCCTCACGGGCGAACACCTCGACGTCACCCGGGTCGGGGAGCCGGGTGGCGTAGTGGGTCGTCATGCCGTCGAAGTCGAAGCTGAGCCCGGCAAGAGCGCGCCCGACGGTGTACAGGTCGGAGGCGATCGACGGACCGACGGTGGCCAGTTCGGGCGCCCGGTATCCGGGCGTGGCGAACAACACCGAATCGTCGTCGTCGATGCGCCGCACCGCGCCCAGATCGATCAGTTTGAGCTGCTCCTCGGCCTGGATGACGTTGTCCGGCTTGAAGTCGCAGAACAGCAACCCGCGCCGGTGCAGGTAGCCGAAGGCCGGCAGTACCTCCAGGCCGTACGCGATCACCTGCGGCAACGGCAGTGGCGCGCGCACTCCGTCCGGGCCGGCATGGGCCCGAGCCAGCTCTTTGAGGGTGCGCCCGCCGATGTACTCCATCACGGTGTAGCCGACCAACCGGCCGCTGCGCGGGTCGTGATGCTGCACGATGTCGTGAATCTTGACGATGCTGGGGTGATCCACCTCGACGAGGAACCGCCGTTCCGCCATCGCCGACGCCACCGCGTCCGGATCGCCGGTGTCGATCAGGCCCTTGAGCACGACCCAGCGGTCGGCGCCCGACGCGCTGACGTTGCGGTCCCAGGCGAGATAGATCCAGCCGACACCGCCATGGGCCAGCGCACCGTGGATCTCGTACCGGGCATTGACGACCTCCCCCGGGTTCAGCCGAGGCACGAACGAGAACGGTGCGCCGTCGCGCGGGCAGCGTCCCCCGGTGGGGCCCTGCTGTCCGTCGCGACCGCGTCCCACAGGCTCGCCGCACTGGCCGCAGAAGCGGTGCCGCTCGGGGACCTGCGGGTCGGCCATGAGGGCCGTGGTCGGGTCGCGCAGCGGCACCGGTGGCACGGCTACCAGATTCGCGCCGAGCCCGCCACGGCTCTCGACCCGAGTGCGTGTGGTCCCGACGCCCGCCGAACGTCCACTTGGGACGGGCGCCCTGCGGCCGCATCGGTCGCAGAAGCCGTCGGCGGCATACCCACCGGTGCATCCCGGTTGCCGGCATCGGCTCATCGACCCTCCTCCTCGATTGCCGTCACGTCGTGCCACGACCGCGGGATGAGATGTGGTACTCGGCGAGCCGGCGGCGCAACCCGAGCAACAGCAACCCGACGACGAGCACCCCGGCCACCACCGGGACGACGGTCCAGCCGGCAAGCTGGCGTTCACCGCCGTCGATGCTCCGCTCGAACGCGCGTTGGTTGATGCCGATGAGCGCCGACAGAGCCTTGTCGTACTGGTCGAAGGCGTAGTTGGAGTCGCCCGGGTTGTAGCTGGTGCAGAACGCGATGGAGTCGCGCAGGTGTCCGCTGCTGGCGAGCAGGCGGATGCGCCGGTCGTCGACCTGGTAGATCTGGTACTTCTGGAGGGTGGTCTCGGCCGCGGCGCGCTCGCCGGTGAAGGTGATGTTGCGGAACTCCGTGCCGAAGTAGCCACGCCATTCGATGTTCTGGTTGTCGTGCCCGTAGGCGTGCAGCGCCGTGTCGAAGCTCTGGTCGAATGTGGACAGTGTCACACCGGGCATGGTGACCAACTGCTGAGTCTTGGCCAGGAACGCCTGCTCGTACTGGGCCGCCCGGCCCGGATCGACGAGGTATCGACTCTCGTCGGCGTTGGCGTCGTAACTGACCGCCCTTGCCTTGTCCAGCGCGAGGATCGAGTCGAACGCGTCCTTCTTCGCGCCGCGCAGATACTCGGCCCCGTTGGTCGTCAGCCGGACGCCGGAGAACGCGAGTCCGGCGACGATCAGGGTCGCCGTCACCAGCGCGAGGTTGAGCCAGCGGTGGAACCGGCGGGCGATGTACACCTGCAGCAGCACCAGAAGGGCGAGGGCGGCGGCGCCGATGCCGATGATCCACGAACGGACGGTGAGGGTCTGACCGCGCTCGGCCTGATAGGTCCGCTCCAGGGTCTGCGCGTTGCGGTCGGTGAGGTCTTGTGCTGCCGGAAGAAGGGTCGCCTTGAGCAGGTCCGTGGCGTCCCGATACTTTGCCAGGGTCGCCGGTGAAGGCTGCCCGGCAGGATGGCTGGTCTGCGCGTCGAGCAGGATGGTCTGTGCGGCCAGCGTCTCGTAGCGGCCCAGCGCGTTGAGGATGTCGCGGATGCTCTGCGCGGCAGCCGGATCGGCGTCGGCCGCGGCGGCGGCCTGTTGGAGATCCTGGCTCACCTGCCCGCGGCGCTGCTGGTAGATGTCGAGCGCCTGCCCTCGCGTGAATCCGAGCGTGGTCTCGTTGCCGACCAGGAGGATGTTGGCGAGTTGTGCGTCCATGTCGTTCAGGGCGAAGTAGAGGTCGGTGCTGGCCACGACGACCGGTGCGGTGCGGTGCCCGATGACGTCCAAGCCGGTGTGTTCGCGGCGCACTTCGACGACGAGCAACACGACCAGCGCGCCGACCACCACGGCGACCACGAGCGCCAGCACGCGGATCCGTGTCGGGGTGAGCGCGGCCGGGCGCGAGCGCCGGACGGCGCCCCGGGACGGGATGCTGACCGGCCCGCCGGGCGGCCCCGTCGGCGTCTTGCGGACCGCGCTGCGGCGAGCGTTCCGTGTGGGCGTCTTCAGTGCCCCGCTACGACGGTGTCGCGGTGTCGCGCCTGTGGCGGTGCGGAGGTCCACGGCCCGCTCCTGACAGACGAATGCGACCCGTCTATGGGTCGCAGTTGCCACATTGAAACCCAGTATCGGGGGCGCCGACCAGTCGTCTTGACAAAAAAACAACGCCGAGGCCGCGTTTCTTAACCGGCGCAACAACATCATCACCCAGAGTCCCGACGGTGTTCCACGCTGTCCGGCATACGGGCCTCAGGCTGTCGTCGCCGTCCGTGCATCTCCTCGTGCCGTCGGTACGGGACGCCGGCGATGTGCGAGAACGCCGAAGCCGCCCACGAACGGCAGCAGGACGGCGGCAACGCCCGGACCTGTCGGTGGCAGGAGACGCCACAGGATCAGCGAGGTCGCTGCCAGGCTCAGTTGGCTCCCGGCCGCCAGGGCGAGCAGGCCACAGGCGACACGGCGCCGCGCTGCAAGACCCCGGCCGGCGCGCCACCCGTACCCGATGATCATGAGCGAGGTCATGGCAGTCATGGCTTGGAGAGTGCACAGGCCGAACAGCGTGTCCAACGAGGGCACGACCTGCCGGTCGCCGGCGCCACTCGCGGTCCAGTGGACCGTCAGCGTGGGTGGGACGTCGCGGAACCGGATCAGTCCGATGAGGACGGTGAGGATCGGCGTGATGGCCGACGGCAGCAGCCACCGCACCGGAAAGGCGCCGTACGCGGGCCCGAGCGGCCGGCCGCCTCCCCCGGACGCCCGCGTCGCGGCGAGGAAGGCCCAGACGACCAGGAAGAGCCAGGCGACCGACCCGGTGCCGGCCCGGGCGACGGTGGTGGTCGAGGCGTGGCCGATCGCGACCAGCGCCACCAGGCCGCCGAGCACGGCGACTCCGGCGGCGAACGTCCAGACCTGACAACGCCGCCGGGTCCGGGCGGACCCGGCGGCCGAGTTCGTCAGCGACAGCACGAGCCAACCGGCGACCACCACCGGCGCCACGGCGGCGAACTGGGCTACGACGAACGCCGTCATCTCCGGTCCACCGGACGGCCGCTCCCGGGTGAGGTGAGCACGCTCGAACCGCCGTGGCCCTACGCGGACGCGTCGCCGTCGCGGGCGAGCAGGTCGGCGAGCGTCTCGCGGCGGACCAGGGTGGTCACGTGCCCGTCGCGAACGCCGAGCAACGCGGGCCGGGTGAGGAGGTGGTAGTTGGAGGCCAGCGAGTGGTGGTACGCGCCGGTGCCGGCGACCGCGAGGAAGTCACCGGGTCGAAGGTCGGCCGGCAGGTCGAGGGTCGGCACGATGACGTCGGCGCTGTCGTTGTGACGGCCCACGAGCGACGCCGGCTGCGGTGCGGCGCAGCTTGTTCGTCCAAAGAGGACAGCGGTGTGCCGGCTTCCGCACAGCGCGCCGGCGGGGCAGTCGGTCATGCCGCCGTCGACGGCGACGATCCGGCGTCCGTTCTGGCCCTGGACCACCGACACGACGCGGTAGACGGTGATGCCGGCCCGGGACACGATCGCCCGTCCGGGTGACACGGTCAGCCGGGGCGCGGGCAGGTGGTGCCGGTCGGCCTCCAGGTTGACGACGGCGCGGATGCGGCCGGCGAAGGCGTCCAGGGCGAAGCCGAGGTCCTGGCTGGAGTAGGCGACGGCGTGGCCACCACCGAGGTTGAGCTCGGCCGCCGCGATGCCGTGCCGGGCGCGCATCACGGCGAGGAACTCCACGAGACGGCGGACCTCCCGTTCGTAGACGGCGAACCGGTTTACCTGGTGGCCGACGGAGCAGTCGAACCCGACGAGTGCGAGACCGGGCTGCGCGGCGAGGCGTGCCACGGCCGCGGCTGCTTCGCCGGAGCCGACCCGAAGCCCGAACCGATGGTTGTCGGTGCCGTCGAGCGGCTCGTGGCCCGCCAGGATACGCAGCAGGACGCGCTGTCCGCGGGGCGCCGTCGCGGCCAGCCGGGTGATCTCGCTGAGGGACTCCGCGACGATGGTGCCGACGCCGTTGGTGTAGGCGGCGTCGAGGTCTTCGGGGGTCTTCGCGCTGCCGTACATGACGATCCGGTCCGGCGGGAACCCACCGGCCAGCCCGACGTGCAGCTCTCCCACCGATCCGGCGTACAGTCGCAGCCCTTCCTCGGCGAGCCACCGCGCGACACCACGGGTCAGCAACGCCTTGGCCGTGTAGGCGACACCGTCCGGGCCGAACGCGTCGAGGTACTCGCCGCAGCGCATCCGTACGTCGGCCTCGTCGAGGACGTACGTGGGGGTGCCGTGGCGGGCGGCCAGGCCGCTCAGGGCGACATCGCCGACGACGAGGTCCCCGCGACCGTCCCAGGATGCGGTGCTCGGCCATACCCCGCTGCCCAGTTGTGTGGGTAGGGAGGAGCGCAGCGACGGAAGGATGTTGGTCAAGGTCATGTCGTTCGCCTACTTCTGCGGCACGTACGTTGTCTCACGTCTCACGGTCGCTCGCGTCCGCTTGCGTGCCTAGACCTCTTGACGAAAAACAGACGCCACGGGCATGTGACCCGGCTGACCCGCCATGACAGTCCTCGCCGGTCGGCGTTGTTTTTTTGTATAAATCCGGGGTAGCTGCGTTGTTTTTCTGTCAAGACCTCTGTCGGGGGCCGGTCGCGGGGGCTTCACTTGCGACCGCGGTCCACTGCGGGCCGCGGTCGGAGTTGGCAGGAGACGCGCAGTGGTGAGGAGTTCGGCCGGCGACCGGGGAAGAATCTCGGCGTACGCCGGCACGCCGTTCGGGATCAATCTCGGTGTCGGCGCGGCCTCGGTCGTCGTCGCGGTGCTGGTCGCCGCGATCGTCCCGACCGCTGACCAGGGTTGGCGGTTCGGGATCGTTGCCGGTGTCGTCGGTGTCTTCGCCGCGTTGACCTTCGATGTCCGGGCCCTGGCCTCGACCGTCGTCATCGCCTGGCTGATCGTGAACGGGTTTCTGGAGAACCGGCTCGGCGAGCTGTCCTGGCACGGCAGG
>Ga0307508_10006927_pt1 | contig 10585 bp, 10 predicted proteins | sample 9_EM_MG_FD_203089 | JGI IMG/M metagenome (GOLD analysis project Ga0307508, IMG submission 203089) | Populus trichocarpa ectomycorrhiza microbial communities from riparian zone in the Pacific Northwest, United States - 9_EM | ecosystem: Host-associated > Plants > Roots > Unclassified | place...
AGAATTTGCAACGCGTTGAGGCGCGGGAGGATCGAATTGTGTAAAGAAGGGTCGTCGTCTCCAAAAGGTATGTCGCTCGGGTACTCCGGAGGCGTGAAAGGAGGCAGGGGAGCGTATCCTTCCAAAGATAAGCTTCTCAATGATGGCAGGTAAAGGCTGTTTGTGGTGGATAGAGATGGGATGCACGGTAGACTCTCTCGCCAATCCAGTTCTTCCAGTGTCCTGCCTGCGGATGATATGATTTCTAGGGGACCATTCTCATCGCCTGTCTTTACGAAACGCAGGGCCCTGAGCTTTGTTGTTGGAGGTGCCGCTGCTGCCTGTGGGAGGGCAGGCTGGGACGATTCCGTGGCCAAATGTTCCTGAAGGACGACAGAAGTTCGCGAAAGCATCGGGAGCTCGACGGAAAGTTCTTCCAGTTGCAGGTTTGTATTTTCCGTCGGCTCCAATCCGCCTCGGAATAAGACAAGCTTCTCTAGGTCACCGGAGAGTGCGCGAACTTTTAGGTGTCTCAACATGGGTGTGACATTCAACGGAAATATTGACGAAATGTCGCAGGCATCAACCGTGAGGCTGTAGCAGCGCTCGAGATTCGCATGGATGAAGGACAAGAGCTGTCCTACCAGCCCTAGATATTCCCCCTGTTCGAGTAACGAGCCCGCCTCACGAGGGAGGCGCGAGCTGAGATGTATGTGAATCGGAGCGAGGCGAGAACGGGCGAGGCGAAGGGCGACCGCTTCTACATAATCCGGCTCTATTGGGCGCGATGGCTGCATGCAGATGTGGAGCGATGCCCAAAGTGAAGCTGTAGAAAGGGCAGCCACCCGCCATCGAGCGCAGACCTGGGAGACCCTTAAGATGTGCTGATCGCCAGCAGCGAAGGTGTAATCGTAGTGAAGATCGTGCCGATGGTTGGGGTAATACCCGATGGCAAAGATTTCGGCGAGTAGTTCGTCAGGAAGTCGGCAAGCGGGAGAGGATGCATAATTGTGTCGTTGACGTTGTGCTGGGTCTACCGGAAGGCTGTGACGTTGTACATCGGTGGGGAACGGTATCGATGCAGCGACGATAAGTTAAATTTAGGGGAACACATGGGTATCAGCGTCGATGTCGTGCACGATAAAATGGATGCTCACCAGGATTTGACAAGAGCAGGATCTTGCGCGTTGTCAGTGGACATCGCTATTGCGGAGTTGTGATGGAAGAAACTGCAAACGAGCAGAGGGCTATCAGTGACGTGCAAGCAGGCGCTTTAGCGGAGTGTTTCGACTCCACCTCATGATCCAATGGAGCATTCAGGCTTGGTCCTCTTGGTGCACTGTGGAGAGGATTGAGGGGAGGTGAGTTGGTGATATTTAAGTAGCGTGTTCGAGTAGATGACCGACGTTTAGGCGCCTTATTATGTGTACCGGCAAAAGACCATAAACCGCGCATCGCTACCGCGGGCATGCGCGAAGCCGATTACAGTAATATCCTTTGTTGGCCTCTGTTTGGACATTTTTTGAACCGAACGGATTTGGCGCTGGCATTGATAAACAACATATAACCCGCCTGATCAACCTGTGTGTTCCCGTACGCCTACCACGATTAACTACTACCCTGCGACGCCGGGACTTCACTCGGAGTTAGCACCCTTTACTGAAGAAGTCACCACGGCTACTTCGCAATAACGATGCGCGGCAGTTCACAGCGACCGCTCAATTCTGATGTTACCGAGGCCCTTTCGGCAAATTTATGACCGAGGGAGCGGTTGCAACAGCGGTTCGCGCCTGTTATGCCTAGCCTGACCGCGGTTGGACTAGGCCCCTCCGGGGAACCTAGGAACGCAAGACCTAAATCACTCTGGGTCTGTCTTGATCAGTAATTTACTTGTTTGCCTCTGGGTTCGCCGTCCGGTGCCTTGCAATTCGCCCCTCGTGGCGGGAAGCGGTTAGGAACCACTCCCGAGCACGCCGCCGAATCTATAGTCCAATTGTGCCTAGCGTCTCGATTGATTAAACCCATTGGATGCCCGGATGTCTATGGCTGTGGGCTGGTGCGGATGCCACCGCCATCACAGACTAAACGATTTTGACACCTCTGCTTGTCAAGAACTGCTTCCAGGCGCTCCCCTACGATGCTCGACACACTTGCGCTGAGGAAGACAGACGGACTCTCTCTGTGCTTCTAGGAATTGGAAACGCCTAAGGCTCCCAACTACAGGATCATGCGCGACCACAGCAGGTTGGCGGAAAGCTGGAGAGCGCCATTGACTGCGTCGGTGCATGGGACACCTCGCGACATGCCTGTGGAGCGATGGCATTAGTAGCCGAGTGTTTCGGCGGCCTGCAGAAGGCTGTTTCAACACCAGGCACAACTGACACTCCTTACTGACACTCCGACTTCCACACACTTGGTTGTAGCTTCCAAGTCCGCCAGGGACAATGCCGACATGTACAGCCTATATCTGCCTGATTATCTCTGGCACATTCGTGGTATTGATAGTCATCCGAAACGAGTGATGATTCCTCACGAGGCACGGCTGCATACATCGCAATTAGGATCCCGCCTCGTTGAATGCCCTTTAAATACTTCACTCGCGATTCTACCGACAACCTTGCCGCTGCAGACCAGCAATTCTCTCGATATAGGACCTGCTAGATGAACATGAATCTTATTCTGTCTCATATCCTCATGGCGGCAACGTCTGATTGATAACCTGGATATTGATGCCACGGAGAAGCATATAACACAAGCTTCTGGTAACGAAACGCCGCGTGGAGCGGTGACTGTTACGTTGTGATGGCCCCGATCACACACCTTCAATACAGCAGTGGCGGCACATCTGCCAACTGCCGTTTGGCTTCCCGCCCAGACCGCTCGCTCCACTGATGGATTGCGGAAGTCTAGCGCCATAAGCGCCTTGGATGACTTGTCTACTATCAGTATTACCTGATCACAGTCGGGGGTTTATTAAGGGGGATGGGCACGCGATGACATTTGCATACGTCTAGATACGGGAGCTCATTTCAGCTGTTCAGCTCACTCGTGCCTTGGGGTTAGGTGTTTCTGTCGCACCCAATCGACACGGTACGGCTTTCTCAGCTCAGCCAATAAGTGAATACGATTGCGCGAGAAATTCGCCATTGACGAATGTTCACTGCTTCCCAACGCATGTATTGCGCATCTAGAACTTATTATGTTAGTCTAGGTCCAGTCTAGTACATGTATAGTATTTTTTATGAGAGAGGGTGCAGAAGAAACGGGTTATGATTCAATCACTTGACCCAGGAATATCGCACACTAGCTACTTTGACCAGCAAATATCAACAGGGCAAAACGCGTCAAACAAGCAAACTTGAAAGCGAACTTCTGTTTTCCCGTTTCCACGCTTCAAGGTTAACGTTCTGGATGGTACTGTGCGGGACGTGGGGTGGTCTAGTCGATTAGTCGTCGTCTTCCCCTTCGTCCTCGTCTTCATCGTCATCATCCTCTTCTTCGCCTTGCACACGGGGTCTGACGTCTTGATTCTGATTCCGTCTGGGCCGGCGCGAAGAGGTTTCTGTTCTATGGCTCCGACCATGTCTTCCAGCTGTGCCGCTCCCACCCCTACTAGTACTGCCTGCACCAGGGGGAGCGATGCCTCCAGTCGAAGAACTCGCAACAGCAATAGCTCCACCACTCCCATCGGCTCCTCCATGACCAACTTCGCCTGTATGTGCGACGCCCATAGCTCTGCGCCCTTTCATAATAACCATCTCTTTGAGCCAGCTGTTCTCCTTCCGAAGTTCTCCGGCTTCCTTCTCGAGGTCGTCGGCCCGCCCTTCAAGCTCTCTAATCGTCCGTTCGAGCGCGATAGTGCGTTGTTTCTTCTTCAGACGGAATCGCGCTATGGAATTGGATCACAAGTCGGTGTCCGGGAACGAACGGGTCCAGAATTGGCATGAAATAATTCATGAGTAATCCGGGCGCAGCAGGGCTGTGAATAAAATAAAACGTACCACTGGCGGCTGTGTTCCTTGTCCGCTTATCCTCCGACGCATGCGGACTTTCCGCATCATCCGCGTCGTCTCCATCGTCGTGCATCGCGGCGTCGCCCGAGCTTGGTCCAGGACCAGACATACTGGATCCACGCGAGGTGGATGCTGGTACACGAGAGGCACTGCCACCCGCAGCTCCTGGCAAGTTAGATTGCACAAAGGGGCGCACGTCGGGCGAAACAGATTGTGCCATTGCTCCCGGCACTGTGCCGGGGGGTGAGTATCGATATGCTCCATCGTGTCGCGTGCCAGTCAAAGCTGGATGTGGAAAAGTCGTTGAAGGAACTTCGGAAGCATGAGGAACTCCTGCGAATACATTTGGAGGTTGTTGTTGTTGATACTGCTCCACGTGGCTCCATTGGTTCAAGTCCAAGGGTGGAAGGTGCGCGGATGTGCCCTGGGGCTGCTGGTGTTGCCGTTGTTGCTGCTGCTGAACTGCGACCACCAGCAGCTGTTGGTGAACCTGAACTAGCATTTGCTGTTGCTGAGGTGTGAGATTGCCATAGTCAACGCCAGGTAAGGCAAATATTGCAGGAGTGAATGGGGCGGATGTCTGTGACTGTGAGGGCGGCTGGGCTCCAGTGAATGCCTGCTGAGGAGGGAGCGAAGGCGGATGAGCGACATTGCCACCAGCGCCAACGAGCTGAGGATACAGTTGCTGGGGATTCTGCACGGCCGGGGGGAACGAGGGATGCAGAAATGTTGCCGGTGCGTGAGCCAACGGACTCAATGAAGCAGGAAACATGCTACCACTGCTCACGGAGCTCGCCACGTTTCGCGAATTGGGAGTGCCCCTATGAGGAGGACGCGACGAAGCACCAGAGGCATCGGTTGAGGATGAAGACATAGAACGTGATCTAGGGTCGTGGGGTGAGGCCTGTCGAGGCTGGCGACCGCGGGGGGCGTCTCCACCTCCTGTTAATCGAGCGCCCCTTGTAGGCCTCGATGAGCTAGACCTTTGACCCCCATTAGCCTCTTCCATCGGTTTTTCTTCTGGTAGTCGTGATGGGGATGGCGACGGTTCCTGTTTGACTGGCGGGGTGCCAATGGGACTATGCTTGTGATCGTTGGAGAGGTTATCGGTGGAGAACGAGAAATCAAGTTTGGAAATTCGGTCGAGCTCAGAGTTAAGGAGAGCCTGAATGTCAGCAGGACGTTTTTCCTCTACGGGGGTGCGCAATTGATCCAATATGCTAGCTGAAGGCGCAATCTGCCCTTCGAAATCCTCCACTTTGCCACGCGGCATCAAGGCGACTGGGCTCACTGAAGAATTGACCATGGGAAGACAGAAGAATACTCCGTTGTGACGCCTTGCCAGCTCCTTCAACAATCTTCCAACAGGCGAGGAGGTCAAGGGCGAGAGATACGGCAAGGGTAAGTGGGCCGAGAAATAGACTCTCCCCACTGCCGCGTCCTCGAATTCCGAATTCCATCATCGTGTGCATAATTGAATGTCCGATCACGCAAGAGTTCGCAACTCTTGTTGACGCGGTGGTCACGTGTAGTTGTCACGTGAATCCCTACCTCGGTCCGAGCGTGCATGTCATTATCAATGCAACCGCCTGAGAAATCCTGTCATTTTCTCGTCCTTGGTGCTACTGGTCCCTCAGGGATACGGACAGTCGAGCTGTAGGCTGCTTTTTGTCACTCAAATAGCTGTGTATTTACCTGTGGCTCCATTCTCACTTATCAGCGCATTGTTGCGTCAACATACGCTCACGCTATACGCCCGTTCGCCCCAGAAGCTCCCAGAAAGCGTCGTTTCAAATCCACTAGTCATCGTTATTAAAGGAGAACTAGATGATGCAGACAAGCTTGCCTCATGTTTTCGCGGACGCAAAATCGATTGCGTCATTTCGACATTAGGCCCAAAAGTTGGTCAACCTGAGTGCGCGCACAGACAACTTCTCTCTTTGACTTCGTGGTTTTACGGTGTCCTACTAACGTGTTAATGTATATTCGCATACAGGGGCAATCCAATAACACGCGGATATGAAATACTTCTAGCTAAGATGCACGAATTCGCCGTTTTCCGCCTCATACTACTGTCCACCGTGTCGGTGTCAGCACCCCAAGATATTTTTTCCCTTATTCGAGAAGGGCTTGTCAATGGTATCAAATTAATTGGCTACACAGCGTGGACTGGTAATCACTCGAACTTATTCCCCGCACAATCAGTATTGGTTCACTAAAACGTACTTTGATTTCATATGTAGACGCAGTGGCCACGGGTGAACTTATCCGTTCAGACGCAGGGAAAGGGCTTAAGATTACACTTGCACGAGTGCCTACTTTGGCGGACGGAAAAGGCGGCACCCTGCATGTGGGCTTCATCGGTGAGAGTGGCCAGGTGAGCAAATTTCATTCAATTCCCTCTCGTGGACCCCCAAAATCACATGCATGCGCGCGCGTATAGACCTGGACACTATCTCGAATCGACCTTGCACACTTTTTCGTGAAAGAGGCGGAAAATCCTGAGTGGGCTAACGAAGCACCTGTTCTGAGCTCCTCATATAGCACCGCGTTCTGCTGACCCTGAAAAGGGAGCAACTCTTTGTGCAGTATGAGCCAACAAGAAGATTCCAAGTAATTCGACATTCACGTTGTTTGTACAGTACAATGGACTACAGATCGTTTAGTTTTGTTACAACTTTGTACTCCCCCTTTGAAGGGTTCAATTAGTAGATCTCGCGTTCAACAAATGACTGTATAGCACCAGCGGCCGAGAGCTCATATTCCTTGAGCTGTACGTCTCCATTGGCCAAAACGAGGTTCGGCTGCACGAATATCTTGCGCGGCTGCACATAGCGCAGCAGTGTTGTAGGTTGAAAAGCCGGCAACAGCAAATACCGATTCAATCAGTATACCACGTCATCTCATCTGATCACCATCGTGCCGCAATGGCTGTCTGGCCGACATGACGCAAGAAGTACGCACCTGTTTCTTGGCAATGATCAAGTCACGGAGCTCGCCCTCCCAACCAGGCAGCGGATCCGTGAGCTTCTCGTAATACTCACGCGCTCCTTCGCCATCGGCGGTGCTCTTGCGAACTTGCAACTCCAGCAAAAGCTTACCCACCTTTTGCCCGCCAAGCGTGAGGATCTTCTGACGATCGACCTATTTTTAAAGCAAGAATATTGCATCAGTCTTCGCATTCCATGACGATAGAGCCAGGCAACTCACGTGAATGTAAGCGTTTTCCAAACTTCCATCCTTGGCCCTGATTTCTTCAAGGCTCGCCAGTCCTGTACAAATCATGCAACTTCAGCTGATGACAAGAGGGAAAGAGATGCTATGCTTGCCTTCCGCGATAAAGAAGTTCGCAATTCCCATGCGGGCCTCATTTCACAAAATTCAATTTGCGTCCTGTCGCAGGTCGGAGACACTCACCTGCATGTGGGCTTGGAGGTGTTTCTTGGCCTCTGGGTCATAAAACTCCAGTGCTCGCAAACCTGCTCTAGCCATTAGTAGGAAACTGATATATTGTATTTCTTCGATATCTTTCTCGGTGGTATACTGTTGCCATGCGCATGAGTCGCAATGGCGCATGCACAATGAAATGTAGCATACGAACATTGAAGATATTGAGAATATCTCGATTTCCAACGACTACGCAGGCGGCATGTCAGTTACGGCGCCATAATCTTGTCTTCAAAAGTGACGCACGATACATCGCGACTGCCTCCGCACGACACTCCTCGAACGATGACGAGCATGTCCCTAATACGCTCCCGGGCGTTTGTCCAGGCTTATACCAGCTAGTCACTGGTTTTCCTGTTAACGGGTTGATTGTCTGCGAAAACAAGGCCCCCAATAAGTCGCATGCTCGCTGACGAGCTCCTACGCAAATTCACCGACTTTCTCTAGATTGAAGTTCAATTTTCCATCAGCATCTTCCACAAACAGCTTCCCCGATCCATGGCCTAGCAGTTCGTGATTGGCGACTTGCAATTCGAAAGCACGGGTGTCCCATTCTCTGTAAAGCGCCTTGTCGTCGGGGTGGATAAATGGCAAGTCGTCCTCAGGAGACTTCGCAGCAAGGATGTTCTAGAAGCGTCTAAGCCCAGGGTTGGACCGCACCTGGGATTACATGTGGCATACCGCTAGCGAAACATTCTGAGGATATATGCTTAGTGTGCAAAATAACATTTCGGGCATAGGTACTAACCTTGAAACCTAGCGAATCACGGATGTCAAAGTAGCTAAAATAGCACAAATCAGCCCAGTCAGTTTAAATAGCACGAAAGGACGAACTTCTGTGCGACGAAAGGATTGTGACAAAAGGTGAGAAATCGGACTTCACGACCTGAAATGAGCACTAACAGGAATCTAGAAGCACAACGTCAATAGGCAATTAGCGCATAACATCAATCACTCACATTAATCCCAGCGGGAATGCCACCAGTCGCAAAGTTTACGACTTCCAATGCTGGCGACATGATGTTCAGAAACCGGCCTTTGATGGATGAGGAAAAACACGGACCGGTGAAATCGGGTTTTCTGAAAACGTCTACCTCGTAGTCTGGTCCCCATGGTAAAATTTTGATAAGCTCTGGCGCATTCACGACGAGCTTGTCATACTTGGCAGTCAACGTCTTGTTGACAATAGCCGTGAAGCCTGAGCGACGCACAATCAGCCTTCTGAATCACAAAGGGACGGCAAAATCGCAATCATGCAAAATCATGCACCTTCCCATTCGGCGCGAGCCCCATAGGGATCAACATAGGTCTCTACGAAACCAATGTACGACTCCACCACAGGGCCCACATCCCTGACCCACCAACGGGAGCCTTCTTTGTAGTGCTCCATGTCACCCGTCTCGAAACTGAAATCACGATTATCAGTATCGTGATGAGGGCAACGCGGAGACGTGTGTACCTTTTGATGTAGCCGTCTAGCATCTTTGACTGGTGATCGTTAGCGACATACTCCTTAGCCTGTCGAAGTGCCGCAGTCGCATTGGTTAATTCTTTGGAAAAATCGCCGTATTCGAGGTCAAGTTGAATCTCCTTGTCGTTATGGACGTGTTTATGAGTGACCACCTTAGATTCAACGGATGCAATCAGGAGAGTAAGATGACCAGGGCCATTTTTCCGAACACTACAAACAGGTCAACGCGAATGAAAATGAAGGGAAACAACACGTATCACCGTGTATTTTCGACCGCAATACCAAGCTTTTCTGCGGCCGCCTGGACGGCGGCGACTTCGTCATCTTGGATGATCTCGCCGAGGTAATAGTTCGACATATGCCCGGCCTACAGAAAAAGCATTATGCAGGAAGTGCAGTGGTCCCAGATGCAACAGAACACGGACGTTAGGTTTGCCCACAAGCAAGCTGGCAGGGGGTTCCAAGGAGTAAATGTGCTCCTCCAACTGATAATATTGCGATAAACCTTCTTTACAAGAGAATGTCGGGTTGGGACGAAACATACACTATCCCACAACTTTACAGCTTCCGCAGACCGTGGAGAATTTGTCACGATCGAGCGGAAGCTTTCCTTCGACACGCGAGGTACGAATTTAGAGAAACCGAAGGATTTGTAGTTGAGCAAGATAGAGACGACTTGCGCCGAATACTCAAGTGCAAGAACCCATTCTTCATCAGATACGCCTGAATTCTTCTTGATTTCGTCAAGGTTGGCGAATTTGCCATTTCCGGAGGAGAAGATGAGGAGTATGAGTTTGAATAGATCCTGCGCGTATGGACTCCACTGGCTTTGTATGATGGGGATACCAGCCCACGAAGCCTGACGTTGTGACAATTCAATTGCATGGTTTCGAACATTGCAAGGGAGGGATCCACCTTTGACACCCAATAGGTGTATATTTTCTCCCTCTGAGTTAGTAAAGAGAACGATTGTGCTATTTCCGTTCCGCAGAATGGAAGGTTTGTGTCTGCAAGGAATCGCGCATCTTTGGAGGCTGACGTAGGCATTGTACAGAGGGATGTTACGCGATGAGTCGCCAAACAATTGAAAGGGTGAGTCTTGAAAAGTAAGCTAATGTCTCGTATCGCACGCCGTGGCAAGATTGCCTGGGCGAACTGGAGAATGATGGACACCACGTGTCACGTGAAGCATTGTTTGCTGTTGTTTCACCCCTCTCGTTTCTGCTCGCTGCTACGTGCGGCGGCTTGACAGCCATGATTGGCACGAGGTGGTGCCGCTGACAGGATTTATTTTCCCCACAATTTTCCTCAAGAGAGCACTTGACGACGTCATCCTGTGATCATTCTGGATTTGAAACATCAATGACGGCCAGTGGCCAGGCCTCTTTATGCACTTGCGCACGATCGTGTGCCGCGTTTCTACGACCTTACATTATTGTATGCGCAATATTCGAATGCTCGGATGACCCCTCGCGGAGAGCATTAAAATCATTCGCTTCCGTGGATTGTCGCCAACGTCGCTATGTAACCTCAGGCCACAAGAACGCCTCAAAACTTAAGATGCGGAGGATATCAATGCTTGTGAGCTATACACCCAACGGTGAAAGTCGGTCCACACTCTAGAGACCTCTTATGATGACAGGTCTACGTGAAGGCTATTCGGGTCTGGATCTAG
>Ga0307508_10006928_pt1 | contig 10584 bp, 8 predicted proteins | sample 9_EM_MG_FD_203089 | JGI IMG/M metagenome (GOLD analysis project Ga0307508, IMG submission 203089) | Populus trichocarpa ectomycorrhiza microbial communities from riparian zone in the Pacific Northwest, United States - 9_EM | ecosystem: Host-associated > Plants > Roots > Unclassified | place...
ACGGCCAGGGCCAGCTCGAGATCGTCGCGCGCGCCGAGTCGTTCGGCGGCAACAGCTTCACGTCCGGCCGGATCAACACGTCGGGCCGGTTCACGCAGACCTACGGCCGGTTCGAGGCCCGGATCAAGATGCCGTCGGGCAACGGGATCTGGCCGGCGTTCTGGTCGCTCGGCAACAACATCGGCAGCGCGGGCTGGCCGACCTGCGGCGAGCTCGACATCATGGAGGCGGTGCGTGACTTCAGCGTCAACCACGGCAGCGCGCACGGTCCGGGCTACTCCGGCGGCAACCCGCTGACCGCCACGTTCAAGCTCGCCTCGGGCAGCCTGGCCGATGACTTCCACATCTACGCGATCGAGTGGGCGCCGAACGAGGTCCGCTGGTTCGTCGACAACACGATGTACGAGCGGCGCACGCCGGCCGACCTGCCGCCGGGGACCACCTGGGTCTACGATCACCCGTTCTTCCTCCTGCTCAACGTCGCGGTCGGCGGCAACTTCCCGGGCCCGCCCGACGCATCGACGCGTTTCCCGCAGACCATGGCGGTCGACTACGTGCGAGTATTCACGCGGTGAACCTGCGACCCGCTGGACCGCGAGCTCGAGCCTCGTTGCTCGGCGGCGCCTTGGGGCTGGTGCTCGCCGCGGCCGGCTGCGGCGCCGTGGGCCCCGCGGCCGGCGGGATCGACGCACCGGCCGGTGACGGTACGACGGAGTTCGCGCCGTACTTCTACACCTGGGGCTGGGGCAGCACGGCGTACGCGTTCGGCTCGCTGGCCGAGATGAAGTCCCGCGGGGGACCGTCCGCGGTGACCCTGGCGTTCGTGACCTCGGCCGGTGGCTGCCACGCCACCGGCGACGTCGAGGGTCACCGCGCCGACCTCCAGGCCTACCTCGCCACCGGCGGTCACGTGAAGGCGGGCTTCGGCGGCGCCACCGGCACGTACCTCGAGAACGCGTGCGGCTCTGCCGCCGAGCTGGCCGGCGAGCTCGTCCGGTTCGTCGACGCCACCGGGATCACCGATCTCGACTTCGATCTCGAGCAGCACGGCGTGTCGAGCAACCCCGCCGTGAACCTGTTGCGGGCGACCGCGCTCAAGCGCCTGCAGGACATGAGGCCGGTGCGGATCGCATTCACGCTGCCGATCGCGCCGGGCGGCCTGCTCCCGGAGAGCCTCGATATCCTGCAGGCCGCCGTGACCGCCGGCGTCACGATCTCGCTGGTCAACGGCATGACGATGGACTACGGCAACGGCACCGACCTGGCGACGACGCCGAGCCGGTCGGTCGACAACCTGACGGTCCAGCTTCGCAGCCTGATGCCGGGCCTCGGCCGCGATCAGGCGTACCGGATGGCCGGCGCGACCGCGATGATCGGCAAGAACGATGATGACGAGACGTTCACGCTCGACGACGCGCGGACGCTGATCGGCTACGCGCGGCAGAACCGGCTCGGCCTGGTCGCGTTCTGGGCGATCCAGCGCGATCAGCCGTGCTCCCCGGCGAACGATCTGGCGCTGTGCTCGCGGGTCAACGCGGCGACCTTCGAGTTCACCGCGATCTTCGCCGGGGTCAACGCGGCGCCGCGGTAGACTTGGCGACATGCTCCCCCACCCGGTTCACGACACAGGTTCGTCGTCGTCGTCACCCCAGGAGAGATGGCACCGCATCGCGCTGGTCGGCATGTACTGCGGCTTCGTGTTCCTCGCGGCCTCGGTGTACGGCATCGTCGACGGCGACGACCTGGCCGGGGTGACCATGACCCTGCTGCCGGGCGTGGCCTCGCTGGGGCTGTGGCGGCTGGCCTGCTGGCGACGCGACAGGTAGCGCCGCCGCGGCTATGCTCGGCGGCGTGCTGATCGCCGAGATGTTCGCCCAGGAGACCGGCTCGATCCCCGACTTGATCCACCTCCACGCCGTGGCGCGACCGGACCACGCGGCGCTGATCGCCGGCGACGACCGGCTCGACTACGCCGGCCTCGACGCGATGATGGACCGGGTGGCCGCGGCGCTGCAGCGCGACGGGGTCGGCCCCGGCGGCGTGGTCGCGATCGCCGCGGCCTCGTCGATCCCGTACGTCGCGGCCTACCTCGGCGCGGTGCGCGCGGGCGTCTCGGTGGCCCCGCTGCAGCCGAGCGCCACCCCGGACAGCCTCGCCGCGATGCTCGACGACGCCGGCGCCGCCGCGGTGTTCCTCGACGAGGCGACCGCGCGGGCGCTGGCCACCGCGACCCGGCCGATCCGCGGTACCCGGATCAGCCTCGACGGGCGAAGCCCGGAGATCGGGGGTGGGGACGGCTTGGCCGGTGGGGCGGCGGGCCGGCCGTTCACCGACTGGCTCGCGCCGCCGGGCGCCACGCCGCGCGCCGTCGCGCTCGATCCCGAGGCGCCGTTCAACCTGATCTACTCGTCGGGGACGACCGGGACGCCCAAGGGCATCGTCCAGTCGCACCGGATGCGCTGGGCGCACGTTCGCCGCGGCGATCTGTTCGGCTACAGCCCCGAGACCATCACGCTGGTCTCGACCCCGCTGTACTCGAACACGACGCTGGTCAGCCTGCTCCCCACCCTGGCGCTCGGTGGCGCCTCGGTGCTGATGCCGCGGTTCGACCCGGGCGAGTTCCTGTGGCTCGCGGAGCACCACCGCGCGAGCCACGCGATGCTGGTGCCGGTGCAGTACGACCGCATCCTGCGCCACGACCGGTTCGACGCGACCGACCTGTCGAGCTTCCGGATGAAGTTCTGCACCAGCGCGCCGTTCTCGGCCGCGCTCAAGGCCGAGGTGCTGCGGCGCTGGCCGGGTGGGCTGATCGAGTACTTCGGCATGACCGAAGGCGGCGGTACCTGCATCCTGGTGGCGCACCTCTACCCCGACAAGCTCCACACCGTCGGACGGCCGGCCGAGGGCCACGACATCCGGATCATCGACGATCACGGCCGCGAGCTCGCGCCCGGTGACATCGGCGAGATCGTCGGCCACGCGCCGCACGCGATGATGAACGGTTACCACGGCCGGCCCGACGCGACCGCGGCCGCCGAGTGGCGCGACGCCACCGGCAAGCGGTTCATCCGGACCGGCGATCTCGGCCGGTTCGACGCCGACGGCTTCCTCGCGATCGTCGGTCGCAAGAAGGACGTGATCATCTCGGGCGGGTTCAACGTCTACCCGGTCGATCTCGAGGCGGCGGTGGCCGCGCACGCGGCCGTGGCCGAGGTCGCGGTGGTCGGCGTGCCGTCGGCGCGCTGGGGCGAGACCCCGGTCGCGTACGTCGTGCTGGCGCCCGGCCACGAGGTCGACGCCGACGCGCTGCGCGCGTTCGCCAACGCGCGGCTCGGCAGCACCCAGCGGATCGCCGACGTCATCGTCACCGCCGCGCTGCCGCGAAGCCCGATCGGCAAGGTGCTCAAGCGCGAGCTGCGCGACGCCTACGCCGGGCCGGCGCGCGGATAGCCGGTCGCGCCGGCTGCGGCGGCGCCGATTGCTTGCTACGCACCCACATGTGAGGATGGATGGGCGCGTGGTGAAGGACGCATCGCAGACCCTGACGGGCACGGCAAGCCCGACGCGCCCGGCCGCGGGATCGGACGAAGCGTCGCGTTCGATGCCGCTCGCCGACAGCGCGATCCTGCGCTCCGGCCGGTGCGGCCGCTATGAGGTGCTCCGCCAGGTCGGCGCCGGGGGCATGGGGATCGTGTTCGAGGCCCGCGATCCGGTGCTGGATCGCAAGGTCGCGCTCAAGCTGCTGAGGCCGCGGCGCAACCTCACGGCGGCCGACAACGCGGCGCACCTGGCGACCGAGGCCCGCGCGATGGCGCGGCTCGCGCACCCCAACGTCGTCACGGTGTTCGAGATCGACTGGGTCGACGACCACGTCTACGTCGCGATGGAGCTGGTCGCCGGCACGACGCTGCGTGGCTGGCTCCGCGACCGGCACCGGCGATGGCGCGAGATCGTGGACATGTTCGTGACCGCGGGGCGCGGGCTCGCGGCCGCGCACGCCGCCGGGCTGGTCCACCGCGACTTCAAGCCCGACAACGTCCTGATCGGCAGCGACGGGCGCGCCCGGGTCTCGGACTTCGGCCTGGTCGTCGGGACCGACGGCGGCGACGACGGAGGCCTCGCCGAGGCCGAGGCGCTGGACGGCGACGCCACGCTGCGCGGCGGGGTGGCCGGCACACCGGCGTACATGTCGCCCGAGCAGTGGACCGGGCAGGCGGTCGACGAGCGCAGCGACCAGTTCGCGTTCTGCGTCGCGCTCTGGGAAGCGCTCTACCGGACCCGGCCGTTTCCGGGCAACCGGCCGAAGGACATCCGCGACGCGATCCGCAGCGGGATGATCCCGGAGGCGAGCCGGCGCGGCGTGCCGCGCTGGATGCTGGCGATGCTGCGCCGGGGCCTCGCGCCCGACCCGCGGACGCGCTGGCCGGACATGACGACGCTGCTCGACGCGCTGGCGCGGCGGACCCGGACCGATCGCCGCTGGACGATCGCGGCGATCACGGCCGGGATCGCGATCGGCTCGGCGGTCACCGCCGCGGCGGTCGTGGCATCGCGCGGGACGCCGGATCCCTGCGCCCCGCCGACCGCCCGGCTCGCCGGGGTGTGGAGCCCGGCGCACGGCGAGGCGCTGCGCGCCCACCTCGTGGCGGTCGATCCGGCGCTGGGTGCGATCCGGTTCTCGAGGATTGCACCGGCGCTCGACGCCGCGGCGCAGCGCTGGAGCGACATGCACGTCGCGGCGTGCCGCGCGACCCGGGTCGACGGCCGCCAGTCCGACAGCCTGCTCGACCGGCGCATGGAGTGCCTCGACCGCTGGCTGATCGAGCTCGGCGACACCGTCGGCGTGATCGCGCGGGCGGCCGGCCCCGCGGCGGTCGATCAGTCGGTCCGCGCCGCGACCTCGCTGTCTCCGCTCGACGTCTGCGGGGACCTGCAAGCGCTTGCGGCGGCCCCGCCCCCCGCCGGCGCCGCCGATCGGGTCGCCGCGGTCGCGCTGGCGAACCGGACCCGCGAGATCGACGTCGCGCGCCGCGCCGAGCGGTTCGACGGCCTGGCGGCCAGGGCGGCCGACCTGGTCGCCGCCGCGCGCGTGCTGGGACATGCGCCCACGCTGGTCGACGCGCTCGTCGCGCAGGTCAGCGTGCTGCGAGCGCTCAACCAGCGCGGCGCGACCGAGCCGATCTTGCGCGAGCTCGTCGAGACCGCGGCCCGGCTACACGACGATCGAACCGAGGCGTTCGCGTGGATCCAGCTCGTCACCTTGCTCGCCTACTCGAAGGGCAAGTTCGACGAGGCGCTCGCGCTGGTGCCGTCCGCGCACGCCGCGGTGCTGCGCGCCGGTGATCCGGTCGACCTCCGCACCGACCTGCTGCACGGCCGGGCGATCATCTACCTGTACGGCTCGCGGGTCGCCGAGGCAATCCCGCTGCTCAAGGAGGCGCGGCGCTTGCTCGAGCAGGCGGGCGCGATCTCGCTGAGCTCGCCGCTGGCAGACCGGCTGGGCGACGTGCTGCAGGAGCTCGGGGTGGCCTACCAGTTTGGCGATGACCTCGACGCCGCGATCGTCGCGGCGCGGGAATCGATCGAGCGCTGGCGCGCCATGGTCGGCGTCGACAGCGCCAGCGAGGCCTACGGCTGGACCACCCTGGCCGTGGTCCTGCTTCGCGCGGGCAAGACCGACGAGGCGCTGGAGGCGGCCACGCGCTCCGTGCGGCTCCGCGAAGCGCGGCTGGGTGATTCGCTCGCGCTGGCGCTGACCCTCGTGGTGCAGGCCAGCGTGCTCGACCAGCAGGGTCGCTGGGATCGATCGGTCGAGATCTACGACCGTGCGCTGCGCATGAGCCGCGCCACCATGACGACGCCCGGCGATCTGAGCCTCGCGGATCCGCTGATCGACCGCGGCGTGGCCCTGGCCCACCTCGGTCGGTTCGACGAGGCCGTGCGCGCCTACGACGAGGCCATCGCGCTGTTCGACAGCACTCACGTCGAGACCGTCAACCTGGGCATCGCGGTGTACAACCGCGCCGATGTCGCGGCGCAGCGCGGGCGCTGCGGCGACGCGCTCCCCGACGATACCCGCGCGATCGCGCTGCTCGAGAAGATCACCGGGCCGACCTCGTACCAGCTGCTCTACCCGCTGAGCGGCAAGGGCGCGTGCCTGGTCCGGCTCGGCCGCCCCGCCGAGGCGATCGCGGTGCTGCAGCAGGCGCTGCGCTGCAAGGCCAACGCCGCCGACGCGTTCGAGGTCGCCCGGGCCAGGGCGTACCTCGGGCGGGCGCTGGTCGAGACCCGGCGCGACGTCGCCGGCGGCCTCGCGATGGCCCGCGCCGCGCGACCCGAGATCGCCGCATCGAAGGAGGGCGCGGACGAGCTGCACCGGCTCGACGCCTGGCTCGCGGCGCATGCGCGAAGCTGATGCGCGCGATCACCCGGACCACGGTGGTTGCAGAGCTCGCGCCGGGGCCCGATCAGATCGCCCCGGCGATCGGCGATCAGCGCGGCAATGCCGTGCGCCGGGCCGTCCGGCATTGCATTCGATCGCCAGTCCTCTAGCCTTGGGGCGATGTTCGAGCGGCTCAGGGGGAGGATCGCGGCGGTCGCGGCGGTGGCGCCGCGCACGTACTGGTACGTCTGGTGGGGAACGCTGGTCAACCGGCTGGGCGGGTTCGTGATCCCGCTGCTCACGATCTACCTGATCACGGTGCGTCACCTCAGCGTGAGCGCGGCCGGCGGCATCGTCTCGGTGTTCGGCGCCGGGGCGATCGCCGCGTCACTGGTCGGCGGCTACCTGGCCGACCGGCTCGGCCGCAAGATCACCCTGGTGGGGTCGTTGTTCGGCGGCGCGCTCGCGCTGACCGGGCTCGGGCTGGCGCGCGAGCTGCCGGCGATCATGGCGATGGTCGGCGCGGTGGGCTTCGTCGGTGAGCTGTACCGGCCCGCGGTGTTCGCGATCGTGGCCGACGTCGTGCCGCCGGCGCAGCGCGTCCATGCCTACGCGCTGCTCCACTGGGTGATCAACATCGGCTTCGCGTTCGCCGCGGTGGTGGGCGGGCTCGTCGCCGAGCTCGACTTCTCGATCCTGTTCTTCCTCGACGCGGCGACGATGGCGATCTACGGGCTGATCGTGCTGGTCGCGGTGCCCGAGACCCGGCCAGCCGGCGTTGCGCACGGCCCGGCCGGCGCTCCGGCGCGGCCCGCGCGGTCGTGGATCACCGATCGCGAGTTCCGCGTGTTCGTCGCGATCACCCTGGGGATCGCGCTGTTGCCGGTGCAGGCGAGCGCGCCGCTCGCGGCGCACATGACGTGGCAGGGCTTCTCGCCCGCGGCGTTCGGCGGCGTGATGGCGGTCAACGGCATCGTCATCATCGTGGTGCAGCCCGCGATCTCGTCGTGGTCCGGCCGCCACGACCCGACGCGCGTGCTGATCGCGGCGGCCCTGCTGTTCGGCGGTGGCCTCGCGATGCACGGCCTGGCGACCAACCTCGCGGTCCACGCCAGCGCGGTGATGGTGTGGACGCTGGCCGAGATCCTCGAGTCGCCGACCCGGTCGTCGATCGTCGCCGCGATGGCGCCGGTCCACGCGCGCGGTCGCTACCAGGGCGCGGTCGCGATGACGTTCGGCGCCGCGCAGCTGATCGGGCCCAAGCTGGGCACCTGGCTGTGGCAGCACGCCGGCCCGGCGACGCTGTGGCTGTCGTGCCTCGGCCTCGGTGGGCTGCTCGCGGTCGCGTTCGCCGCGACCGGGCCCGCGCGCCGCCGCCGCATGGCGACGCGGTGAGCTCAGTGGGCCGCGCGGGTGTGGATCAGCTGGTGGCACCCGGCGCACGTGGCGAGCAGGTCCCCGTACACCCCGGCGCGCTCGTCCTGGCCGGTCAGGCTGGCCGCGCGCCGCGCGAGCTCGCGGAGCTTCGCCGCGATCGCCGCGACGTCGCCGCGCGGCGTGGCCCCGGTGGCCAGCACGCTGTCCAGCTTCACCGCCGACAGCACCTCGGTGGCTTCGCGCCACATCTCGTCGGACGGCGCGATCAGGCCCTCCCAGAGCCGGGCGGCGGCCCACTGGTGGCGCTTCCGCTGGACCTCGAGCGCCGGGTCATCGTCGAGCGCAGGCTCCCAGGCGAAGCTGACCACGGCGGCGCGCGCCAGGTGGCAGTGGCTGCACGCCTGCCCGAGCCGGGCGGTCGGTGCCCGGGCCGCCGCGAGACCCTCGGCGCCGGCGACGTCGCGCGCCGCGGCGCGCAGCTCATCGACGAACGGCTGCCAGCCATCGAGGACATCCTCGTCCTGATCGAGCAACCAGCGCGCGCGCTGCCTGGCATCGTCGAGCCGGCCGTGCGCGATCGAGCGCTGCAGCCGGGACGCCGCCGCGAAGTGCTCGCGCATGTATGTCCGGAGCACGCGCGCGTCGGACGGCGCGGCCGCCGCGGCGCCCGAACCGAGCGGCCCGTGGCGGGGCGATGGCTCGGTGGGAGACGAACACGCCGCGGCGATCGCGATCGCGACGATCGCACGGGACGTCATCGCCCGCCTCGCGGCGCACCGGGCGGGCAGCCGCCGGGATCCGGGCAGCGCTCGGTCGGGCTTGCCCCCGGGGCGGTCGCCGGCTGAACCCGCACCGGCACCACCGCCGTGGTGTACCGCTTGCGCGCCGGGAACTGCCACGCGGCCGCGAGCGGGCGCAGGCAGCCATCGAGCTTGTCGAGCGCCGGCCTGGCGACGCCCGGGGCCGCGAACCCGAATCGAAACACACCGCCGCCCGGGTCGATGATCAACTCGAGCCGCAGCGTGGCGTCGCCCGCCGGGCGGACCTGCGCGAAGTAGCAGCTTCGCACCTCGGGCGCATGCGGCTCGAACGCACGCGCGACGTCCTTCGCGCTCAGCGTGGCGTCGGGATCATCGCCGCGCGCCTGGGCCGGCGGCGCGGCGGCCGCGGCGGCGACCAGCGCGAGCCCGCACAGCCCCACGCGGTCCAGCCGGCGGGCAGGCCACCGCGGGTGCAAGCCCGGCGCGCGCGGACGCAGGCCCGGCGCGGTCATGCGCGTGCGTGCGGCCGATGGACGTCGAGACCCGCCAGCGCGCGGTGCGCCAGCTCGACGAAGTCGGTGGTGGTGACGATGCCGAGCAACGCGCCGCGATCGTCGATCACCAGGATCGCGCTCTGCCGGGAGCGCAGCAGGTGGGCCACGGCCTCGACCGCGGCCATCGACGGCGGGCTGGTGGTGACGTCGGGCGACATCACGCTGGCGACCGACACCTGGTCGAGCGACTGACGCGCGGCGGCGCGCATCACGTCGCAGGCCGACACGATGCCAACGACCTGGCCGGCGCGATCGACCACCGGCAGGTGCCGGACCTCGCCCACGACCATGTCCCACTCCGCCGAGGACAGCGAGTCGTCCTCGTGGAGGGTGTGGACGTTCGTGGTCATCATGTCGCCGAGCGTCAGCATGGGCATGACACCCGGTGATGTATTCACGTGCCGTGCCGCGAGCCGCGCGCGCGGCCGCGGCGCGCGTTTGCCGTGCGGCGTCGCGCAGATCCAGCCCGCCTCCGCACGCGCGCTTCGCGCAGATCCTGCGCATCGCTTGCGCCGGCCAGCAGGGCTCGCGCGATGGGGGCGTCAGTCGTGATCGCCGTGGCGATCGAAGTCGAACACCTGCATCAGATCACCGATCGCGGGGCCGTTGACCGGGACGTACGCGTTGTCGCGGCGGACCACCGGGTTGGGCAGGTTGTCGCGGCTGCGCGCCGAGATCGCCGGCAGGCTCCAGTTGCGCTCGATGAACTTGAGCAGCGACGCGTGATCGTTGTAGGTGTGATCGACGAAGCCGGCCCGGGCGAACGGCGACACCACGATCAGCGGGATGCGGGTGCCGTCGCCGAAGAAGTCGACCGCCTGGATGTAGCCCGAGTCGTAGTAGCCGCCGCCCTCATCGGTGGTGATGAAGATCGCGGTCGACGCCCACAGCGCGGGGTCGGACTTGACCTGGTCGATCAGGTCGGCGAGGAACCGCTCGTACTGGTCGGTGGTCGAGTCGGCCGGGTGGCCGGCGAGGGTCTCGAACGGGCGCACGAACGACACCGCGGGCAGGCTGCCGCCGTGCACGTCGTTCAGGAACGCGCCGTAGTTCTGCAGCTTGGCTTCCTCGGCCGGGTTGTTCATGATGCTCGCGTAGCCGGTCAGCGGGTCGCAGATGCCGCAGTACGCGTGGAACAGCAGCGGCACGCCGTCGACCGAGGTCGGGAACCGGGTCGCGTCGTCGCCGCGATCCGCGCTGTAGTACTTCCACGACACGCCGTGGCTGGTCATGACATCGGCGATCGTGCGATTGCTCTGCGGCGGCAGCACGAACGACGCCGGGCCGAGGCTCTGCGGCTGGGCGCTGGTCTGGTTCCAGAACATGTTGTAGTTGTTGACCAGGTAGTAGTGGCCCGGCGCGCAGTTCGCCGACCGGACGCCCTGGCGGTGCAGCTGGTCCTTGACCGACGCGATGCCGGGCGCCGCGTCGTCCGCGCAGTGGACGTACGAGCCGCCGCTGTAGCCGTCCTGCGTGTAGTAGTTGTTGGTGCCGGCGACCGGATCCGGAT
>Ga0307508_10006929_pt1 | contig 10583 bp, 9 predicted proteins | sample 9_EM_MG_FD_203089 | JGI IMG/M metagenome (GOLD analysis project Ga0307508, IMG submission 203089) | Populus trichocarpa ectomycorrhiza microbial communities from riparian zone in the Pacific Northwest, United States - 9_EM | ecosystem: Host-associated > Plants > Roots > Unclassified | place...
CACGTGGTCGTCCGCCGTGCGCTGGGCCATCATCAGCACGCGCAGCGCCTGCTGCTCACCGTCGCCGCCGGACGAGGTGGAACCGGCGCCGACGCCCGGGCCCTGGGCCCGGACCTGCTCGAGCTCAGCCTGCATCTGGCGGGCGGCCTGCTCGGCCGCGGCCTTGTCCCGCTGCACGCGATCGAGCTGGTTTTTCATGTCGTTGAGCTCGGCGGCCAAGCGCGGGTCGGCGCCCGAGACGGCTGGTGCGCCACCCCGTCCGCCGCGCTCCACTTGGGCGCGTAGCTCGTTGTTCTCTTCGATGAGGCGGGCGAGTTCGCGCTCAACCTCGTCCAGGAAGGCGTCGACCTCCTCCTCGTCATACCCCCGTTTGCCGATCGGGGGCTTCTTGAAGGCGACGTTGTGCACGTCGGCCGGGGTCAGCGGCATCGAAACTCCTCGGGTCAGTTGCGGCCGCGTGTGGGGCGCAGTCCGTCACCCGCTGAAGCGGGCAATCAGATTCGCTAACACGTAGTTCAGAAGCACGAACAGGATAACCAGCAGAACCAGGGACGCCAGGTCCAAGCTCACGTTACCAATCCGGAGCGGCGGGATCACCCGCCTCAACGCCTTCAGGGGAGGATCAGTGACGCTCCACACGGACTCCAGCGTGGCGGCCGCGCCCCTGCCTGGCTGCCATCTCCGCCCGTAGGCCAGCACCGCACCCAGGACGAACCTGGCCAGCAGCGTCAGAAAGAAGACATAGAGCACGAGATAGAGGACTTGCAGCACTATCGACAGCACGGTCGGCGGATCCCTCGTTAGGGGTCAACTCTGGGTGAAGAACCCGCCCTCAGCAATCTTGGCCTTGTCCTCTGCGGTGACCTGGACATTTGCCGGAGAGAGCAGGAAAACCCGGTTGGTCACGCGCTCGATCGTACCGCGAAGGCCGAAGGCCAAACCGGCCGCGAAGTCAACCAGACGGCGGGCATCGCCTTCATCCATCTCGGTGAGATTGATGATCACCGGTACGCCGTCCCGGAAATGCTCTCCGATGGTACGGGCTTCACGGTACGTAGTCGGGTGCAGCGTGGTGATCTGATACCGCTGCTCTTCCTCGACGGCGCGCGGGTGCGACTGCGCTTGCGGGGCAAGGGCGAGATTGTCCCGCGTCTCGTAACGCAGCGCACTTGCACTGTCGCTACCCGTCGTCGATGGCCGCGTGATGGATCGGACGCTGGCACGCTCGGCGCGGATGTCGTCGCGGTCGTGGTCCGCGCGGGTCGCACGCTCGCTGAGCCTCGAGCGCTCCGAGGTCCGCGCGCGCGGCAGCGCCGGCGCGTCGTCGACGTCGTCGTCCTCGTCCGCGAACTCGTCGGCGTAGCGGTACCCGGAGTCCCGGTCCCGATCGCGGTAGCCGCTGTCGCGGTAGCCGCGGTCGTCATACGCTCGCTCATCGTCCTCTTCGACGAGTCCGAGCCACACGCCCGCCTTGCGGAATGCGCTCATGTCGCCACCTCGTCCCGATCGGCGCCGAACCGCGTGTCCATGCCCCCCACCTCCGTCCGCTGTGCGGCACGCGCCCCCTCGGCGCGCCGCGTCCCCTCGAGCACAGATCCCCGGAACCGCGGGGATCTATCACGACGCTGTGCCGTCGGGCGCGACGGCCGGCCGAAGTCGTTCGCGCGTAAACAACACGTATGTAGTTTGCTGCCCGCCGCAAGGCTACCGCAGCGTGTTTCGCATCCCGAGCAAAGAAGTGCCGATCCGCACGTGTGTCGCTCCGTGCGCGACGGCCTGTTCGAGGTCCCCACTCATGCCCGCGGAGACGGCGATGGCCCCGGGGTAGCCCTCGGCCATCCGCGCCGCGAGCACCGCCAGCTTCTCGAACGCCGTGTCCGGGTCCCAGTCGGCCGGCGCGACGGCCATCACGCCGCCGAGCCGCAACTCGGCCGACCCCGCCACCTCGTCGGCCACCCGCCACAGGTCGGTGTCCGGGTCACCGCCGCCGGCCACCGCGCCGCCGCGGCTCGGGTCACCATCGAGGCTGACCTGCACCAGCACGTCCAGTGGCCGGTCCCGGTGGCGCTGCGCCGCGGCCCGCAACGCCCCGGCCAGGCGCACCGAGTCGACCGATTCGACGACGTCGGCGTACGTGACGACCGAGCGCACCTTGTTGCGTTGCAACCGGCCGACGAAATGCCAGCGCACCACCGCCCGTACGGTCGCGGCCTTGGCGGCCGCCTCCTGGTCCTTGTTCTCCCCCACGTCGGTGACGCCGAGCCCGGCCAGCAGGTCGACGTCGCTGGCCGGGTAGGTCTTGGTGATGGCCACCAGCCTCACCGCCGACGGCGACCGGCCGGCCGACGCGCACGCATGCGCGATCCGCTCCCGCACCCCGGCGAGCGCGGCGGCAAGCTCGGCACGCCGGTCGGCGATCACAAATCAGGAGCCGTTCTTGAGGAAGTCGGGCACGTCGACGTCGTCGAACAGCACCCGCCGCGGTGGCGGAGCGCTGGCGGACGGGCTCGCGCTCACCGGCACGGCCGAGGACGGCGCGCTGGCCGGCGTCGTCGGCTGATGCTGGTTCACCGTCTTGCGGGCCGGCTCCGACGGCCGGTACGAGGGCGTGCCGCCGTCGAACCCAGCCGCGATCACGGTGACCCGGACCTCGTCGCCGAGCGCGTCGTCGATGACCGCGCCGAAGATGATGTTCGCGTCCGGGTGGGCCGCGTCGGTGACCAGTTGGGCCGCGTCGTTGATCTCGAAGAGGCCGAGGTCGGAGCCGCCGGCGATGGAGAGCAGCACACCGCGCGCGCCGTCCATGCTCTGCTCCAGCAGTGGGCTGGAGATGGCCTTCTCGGCCGCTTCGACGGCGCGGTTGTCGCCGCGCGCGCTGCCGATGCCCATGAGCGCGCTGCCGGCGCCGCTCATCACGCTCTTCACGTCGGCGAAGTCGAGGTTGATCAGGCCCGGCGTGGTGATCAGGTCGGTGATGCCCTGAACACCGGAAAGCAGCACCTGGTCGGCCTGCCGGAACGCGTCCATCATGCTGATCCCGCGGTCGCCGAGCGCGAGCAGCCGATCGTTGGGGATAACGATCAGCGTGTCGCACTGGTTGCGCAGTTCGTCGATGCCGGTCTCGGCCTGCACCTGGCGGCGCTTGCCCTCGAACGAGAACGGCCTGGTCACCACGCCAATGGTCAGCGCGCCCAGCTTGCGGGCGATGTTGGCCACCACCGGCGCGCCACCGGTGCCCGTGCCGCCGCCCTCGCCGCAGGTCACGAACACCATGTCGGCGCCCTTGAGGACCTCTTCGATCTCGTCGCGATGGTCTTCGGCGGCGTTCTTGCCGACCTCCGGCTGGGCGCCGGCGCCAAGGCCGCGGGTGAGTTCGCGGCCGACGTCGAGCTTGACGTCGGCGTCGCTCATCAGCAACGCCTGGGCATCGGTGTTGATCGCGATGAACTCGACTCCCTTGAGCCCCACCTCGATCATGCGGTTGACGGCGTTGACACCACCGCCGCCGATTCCGACGACCTTGATGACCGCCAGATAGTTTTGGGGGTTCATCGGGCTCTCAGCCTTCCCTTCAGGGTTGACGGCGCCGAAGTCCCCTGCGGTCCGGCCAGACCGCACTTCGCCACCGCTGCCGTACAAGGGAGGGCGAGGAAACCCTCACCCTCTACTAGAGGCTTAGGGTTATGTCAACCATTCAACCTCTCGACGCAACGTAAGCGGACGATTGGCGACATCCAAACACCTGCGCGGCGTGTCGGCGTCCGCTTACGTGGCGAGTATCCGACGGAGCCGTAACCTCGGACGGATTGTGGCGTTTGCGGCAGGCTGTCCGATTAGCTGATCGTCACGACGCCCGGCGCGCTCACGTCTATCGTGTTGCCCTTCTGCCGCAGGAGCGCGGTCGCGACCTGCGCCTTGCGCGCGCTCACCGTGTCGTCACCCCAAATCACCTTGCGGCCTTTGCGCAGCTCGAGGCTGATCCGGGCGGGCGCCGTCACGGTCACCGAGATCAATTGCGTACGGAGTTCCGGCGTGAGCGCCCCCAGCACGATCAGCGCCGACCTGGTATTGAGATCGTGCTCGCCGGGCTGGGCCACGTGCGCCATCGGCAGCCCCGCCGGACGCCGGCCAACCGTCCGGTACGGCACCCCGCTGGCGTCGATGATCACGAACTGCTGACCGACCGGCACGGCCGCCACCGGCCGGCGCTCGATCACCTTCACCACGATCGTGCCCGGCCAACTGCGGGACACCACGGCCCGGTCCACCGGCGCCAGCCGCTCGACCCGCGCGCGGACCGCGCCCAGGTCGACCCGGGCCAGCGGCTCGTGCATCGGCACCGCGGCCGCGTCGTCGACCTGCGACGGCGTCAGCACGCTGGTGCCCTCGATCCGGACCGTACGCACGCCGAGCACCGCCGTCCCGTACACCACCCAGGTCAACAGGCCGACCACCGCGAGCACGCCCGCACCCACCGCCCAGGGCAGCGCCGCCCGCAGGCGGCGCTGGCGGGCCCGGGCCATGAACCGGCGAGCCGAGGGCGGTACGGCGTTCCGGTCGGCCCGCACCAGCCGCCAGTTACGGCCCCCGCCGGTCGCCACGAATCAGTCCTCGGCCGCCGGCTCGGCACCGGAATCCGACAGCGCGTCCAGCAACTCGTCGCCCATCAGCGAGATCGGCGGCGCGCCCATGGTCACCACGACGTCGCCGGGACGGCTGCGCCGCACCACCTCGGCCGGCACGTCCTCCCAGGAGGGCACGAACACCTTCCGATCGGCGGGCAGGTCGACCGCCGCGGTCAGCGCGACGCCACCCTCGCCGGGCCCACGCACTTCGCCCGGCCCGAACACCTCCATGACGATCACCTCGTCGGCGATCGCCAGCCCTTCGGCCAGTTCGGCCTGCATGTCCCGGGTGCGGTAGACCCGGTACGGCTGGAACACCACGATCAGCCGGCCGTCGCCGGCCACCTCGCGAAGCGTGTGCAGCGCCGCCTTCACCGAGGTCGGGTGGTAGGCGTACTCGTCGTAGACGCGCACGCCGGCGGCCAGACCCTTGCGCTCGAAGCGGCGCCGCACGCCCGGGAACGACGCCAGCGCCTCGGTGATCGAGCCGATCGGTATGCCCAGCCGCACCGCGGTCAGCACCGCCGCCGCGCTGTTCAGCCCCATGTGCCGGCCGGGCAGCGCAAGCTTGATCTCGCCGAGTTCGGCGCCGTCCAGCGTGGCCCGGTAGCGCACGCCCTGCGCGGACGAGACCACGTCGGAGACCCGCAGGTCGGCGCGCTCGCTCTCGCCGTACGTGTAGACCGTGCGACCGGCGGCCTCGAGGTCGGCGATCAGGTCCTGGGTCCCCGGGTCGTCGGCGCAGGTGACGACGAACCCGTCGGCGTCGGTGAGCTCGGCGAACTGCCGGAATCCGGCCTTGAGCCCGGCCATGTCGATCCAGTTGTTGAGGTGATCGGGCTCGATGTTGGTGATGATCGCGACGTGTGGCCGGTAGATCAGGAAAGACTTGTCGCTCTCGTCGGCCTCGGCCACGAAGTGCGGGCCGGTGCCGTGGTGGCCGTTGGAGCCGGCCTCGGAGATCTCGCCGCCGATCACGAACGACGGGTCCTGCCCGGCGTGCTGCAGGATCACCGTCATGATCGACGTGGTCGTGGTCTTGCCGTGCGTGCCCGCGACCGCGATGGTCTGCCGGTTGGTCATGGCCGCGGCCAGCGCCTCGGAGCGGTGCATGATGCGCAGCCCGCGCCGGCGCGCCTCGACGAGCTCGAGGTGGTCGGCCGGTATCGCGGTGGAGTAGACGACCGTGTCGACACCGTCGAGGTTGGACTCGGTGTGCGTCATGTGGATGGTGCCGCCGAGCGCGCGCAACGCCGCGAGCGCCGGCCAGTCCCGCAGTTCGCTGCCGGAGACCGGTACGCCGCGGGTGAGCAGCAGGCGGGCCAGGCCACCCATGCCCACCCCGCCGATCCCGATGAGGTGCACGCTGCCCAGGTCCTCGGCGGTCAACTCGCCGGCCGGCGTCAGCTCCGCCGTGTTCACAACTGGATCCCTTCACCATCAGCCATGGTCATCGCTTGGTGACCGCCTCGCAGACGAAGTCGAGCAGTGCCTCGTCGCCGTCCCGGCGTCCGTACGCGGCGGCCGCCGCGCCCATTGCCCGCAGCCGTTGCGGGTCGCGGGCGAGCGGGATCACCGTACGCTCGATCCATTCCGGGTTGAGATCCGCGTCGTCCACCAGGATGCCGCCGCCCGCCTCGACGACCGGCACCGCGTTGCGTTTCTGCTCCTGGTTGCTGTGCGGGTAGGGCACGTAGATCGCCGGCATGCCGATCGCGGTGGTCTCGGCGACCGTGATCGCGCCGCCGCGGCACAGCATGAGATCGCCGGCGGCGTACCCGAGCTGCATTTCGGACAAATACGGCACGACCACGTACGGCACCGGCAGGTCGCCGGGCACGTCGAACGGATCGTTGCGGCCACCCTGCACGTGCAGCACCTGAATGCCGGCGTGGGTGATCTTCTTGGCCGTCGCGGCGACCGCGAGGTTGATGCTCCGGGCGCCGGACGACCCGCCGGATACGAACAGCACGGGCAAATCGGGGCGCAGCCCGAAGTGTTCCAGCGCCTGCGGGCGCAGCGCCGGCCGGTCCATCCGGGAAATCCCGGTCCGCAGCGGTACGCCCACCACGCGCGCGTCCCGCAACGATGCCGCCAGCCGCGGCTGGTGCGGGAAACCGACCGCGACGTTCTTCGTGAACCGCATGCCCATCCGGTTGGCCACGCCGGGCGGCACGTTCACCTCGTGGACGACGATCGGCACGTCGCGCCGCCACGCCGCGAGGTAGGCCGGCACCGACACGTACCCCCCGAAACCGACCACGACGTCGGCCTTGACCTCGTCGATGATCTTGCCGGCCGCATGCGCCGACTTGTACATCCGATCCGGGGTGCGCAGCAGGTTCAGGTTGATCGAGCGAGGCAGCTGGAACGCCGGAATCACCCGAAGGTCGTAGCCCGCCGCGGGGATCAGCTCGTTCTCCATGCCCTTGGGGCTGCCGAGGGTGGTGATCCGAACCTCCGGGAAGTGCCGGCGCAGCGCATCGGCGAAGGCGAGCAGCGGATAGATGTGCCCGCCGGTGCCTCCCCCGGCGAGAACGACCGACCGCAGCGGGGCCATCACCGTCTCCTCTCGCCCCCCGCGTTCGTGGATGCCCGGCTCGCCGGCTTTGTCGTGCCCGGGCGCGGCGGTCCCGGCTGCCGGGGCGGGGGGAGCGGCGGCAGCGGGGCCCAGACTAGCCGCACCCACCGCGAGGGCGGACGGGCATTCAGGGCCTCGGCCGCGTCCGGCTCGGCCCGGGCGAACGACGCCAGCATGCCGACCGCGGACATCGTGACCACCAGCGCGCTGCCGCCGACGGAGATGAACGGCAGCGGCAGGCCGGTGATCGGCAGCAGGCCGACCACGCCGCCGATGTTGATCACAGCCTGGGCGATCAGCCAGGTGGTGATGCCGGCGGCGGCCAGCCGCCGGAACGGATCCTCGACCCGGCGGGCGATCCGCAGGCCGGTGTACGCGATGACGGAGAACAACGCCAGGACCACCGAACAGCCGATCACCCCGAGTTCCTCGGCCACCACCGCGAAGATGAAGTCGTTGGACGAGTTGGGCAGCCAGTCCCACTTGAGCGCGCTCTTACCCAGCCCGACGCCGAACCAGCCGCCCTCGTAGATCGCCGAGCGGGCCTGCAGGAGCTGGTAGCAGCCGCCGGTGTTGCAGTTCACCGGCGGCGCGAGAAACGACGTGAGCCGGGCCAGCCGGTAGTTCTGCGCGCCGACCTCGCCGGAGCCGGCCCCGCGGGACGCGGCGGCGATCAGCAGGCCGACCCCCGCGAGCCCGAGCACGCCCAGCGCGCCGAAGAACCGCAACCGGATCCCGGCCGCCCAGAGCAGGCCGACGATCAGCGCCAGGATGACCAGCATGGTGCCCAGGTCGTTGTATCCGACCAGGACGAACAGCAGGCCGACCATCGGGAACATCGGCATCGCCAGCTCGCGCCAGTGCGCCAGGGCCGGGCCCTTGCGCGCGATCACGTCGGCGCCCCACAGCACGACGCCCAGCTTGGCCAGCTCGGAGGGCTGGAGAGCGATCGGGCCGACGTAGAGCCACAGCAGGGAGGCATGGATCGGGCCGATCTTCGCGCTGGACAGCGCGTGGATCGACGTCAGCCCTCTGAGCAGGTCGAGCAGCGCCAGCAGGCCGAGCGCCCCGCCGAGGATGTACTTGCCAAGCGCGCGCAGGGTCCGAGCCGGCAGCCGCTGGCACACCCAGAAGCCGATCAGACCGAGCAGCGCGTACGCCGCCTGGTTGCTGATGGTCGCGAACGCGTTGCCGTGATTGGCGAACGCCTCCACGCTGGTGGCCGAGAAGACCATGGTCAGGCCGATCACCAGCAGCAGGCCCGAACTCGACACCAGCAGGTAGTACGACGACAGCGGGCGGGCCAGCATGCCGTGCACGGCGGGCAGCAACTGCCGGCTCAGCGACGGCCGCCGGACGGTCTCCTCCCCCATGGCCTCATCATCGCGGGACGCTCGGCGATCGCTCCGGACGTGATCCGCGTGTCGCGCGAGAGATCTATCCCATGACCGCGAGGAAGTCGCTGTAGAACAGCCCGAGCCCGATCGCGACGCCGATGCCGGCCACGATCCAGAACCGGACCACGATGTTGACCTCGCTCCACCCGGCCAACTCGAAGTGATGCTGCAGCGGCGACATCCGGAACACCCGTTTACCGGTGGTCTTGAACGAGATGATCTGGATGACCACGGACATCGTGATGACCACGAACAGCCCGCCGATGATGATCGACAGCAGCGTGGTGCGGGTGGCCATGGCCAGGCCGCCGATCAGGCCGCCCAGTCCCAGCGCGCCGGTATCGCCCATGAAGATCCGGGCCGGCGACGTGTTCCACCACAGGAAGCCGACGCAGGCGCCGGCCGCGGCCGCGGCGATCAGCGCCACCTCGAGCGGGTCACGCACTTCGTAGCAGTACTTGGCCGTGTGCGAGTAGGCCAGATCGCCGCACCAGTGCCGGTACTGCCAGAAACCGATCAACGCGTACGCGCCCAGCACCAGGATGGACGCGCCGGTGGCCAGGCCGTCGAGGCCGTCGGTGAGGTTCACGCCGTTCGACATCGACATGATGACGAACACGAAGACGATCACCGAGCCGACCTTGCCGACGTCCAGGAAGCTGATGTCGCGGATGAACGAGATGTGGGTGCTCGCCACGGTCTGTTTGTTCGTGCTGGGCACGTACAGCGCGGCCACCGCCAACGTGCCGCCGACCAGCAGCTGGCCGATCAGCTTGCCCTTGGCGCTCAGCCCGTCGGAGTTGCGTTTGCGGACCTTGAGGAAGTCGTCCAGGAAGCCCACCGCGCCGCAGAACACGAACAGCCCGAGCAGCACCAGCGCGGTCATGGTCGGGCCGATCTGGGCGATCTGCGCCGACGGGAGCGTGGTCAGCGCCACGTGCCCGGCCACGTAGGCGAGCACGGTGGCCACAATGAAGGCCACACCGCCCATCGTGGGCGTGCCCTTCTTGCCCTGGTGGCTGGACGGGCCGAGCGATCGGATCGGCTGCCCCGCCTTGAGCGCCGTGAACACCCGGATGGCGATCGGCGTGCCGAACAACGAGATGACGAAGGCCACTGCGGCCGCGACGATGACTGCCCTCACGGGCGAACCTCCTCGGTGGCCTTCCCGCGCAACGCGTCGGCCACCTCCCACGTCCTGTACCGGGATCCCTTGACCAGCACCACATCGCCGGGGCGCAGGTCGGCTTTCAGGGCGGCGACCGCGGCGGCCTGGTCGGCCGCGAAGATCGCCTCACCGGCCCACGATTTCACGGACAGCGCGCCGTCCAGGATCGGGGCGGCGTTCTCGGCCACCGCGACGACCCGGTCCACGCCGAGCTCGGCCGCCAGCCGGCCGGTGTCGGCGTGCCCGGTCCGCTCGAAGTCGCCGAGCTCGGCCATGTAGCCCAGCACCGCGGTGGTGCGCCGGCCGGCCGACATCGCGACCAGCGCGCGCAGCGCGACGGCCGTCGACGAGGGGTTGGCGTTGTACGAGTCGTCGACCACGGTGACGCCGTCGGCCCGGTCGAACACGTCCATCCGGCGGCTCGACGCGACGCCGAGCGTGCCCAGCGCCGCGGCCACGTCGGCGAGCGGCAGGCCCAGTTCCAGCGCGATGGCGGCGGCGGCGAGCGTGTTGCTGACCTGGTGCCGGCCGAACACGCTGAGCCGTACCGGCTCGCCACGCAACCGGTAGGCCGCCCGGCCGTGCTCGTCCATGGTCACGTCGGTCGCCCGTACGTCCGCGCCGGCCGCCTCGCCGAACCGCACCACCCGCGCCCGCGCCCGCGTGGCCATGGCGTCGACCAGCGGATCGTCGGCGTTCAGCACGGCTACGCCGTCGGCGGGCAGCGCCTCGACCAGCTCGCCCTTGGCCAGTGCGGTGGTCTCGACCGAGCCGAACTCGCCGATGTGGGCGACGCCGATGTTGAGCACCAG
>Ga0307508_10006930_pt1 | contig 10581 bp, 11 predicted proteins | sample 9_EM_MG_FD_203089 | JGI IMG/M metagenome (GOLD analysis project Ga0307508, IMG submission 203089) | Populus trichocarpa ectomycorrhiza microbial communities from riparian zone in the Pacific Northwest, United States - 9_EM | ecosystem: Host-associated > Plants > Roots > Unclassified | place...
AGAAGGTATAGTCGAGCGAGTACTGGGATGTGGGTTCGAGTATGTGGGAAAGCTCGGTCAGGAAAAAGTGGTCGTGTTCGAACGAGGGCATGTGTTGCTGAATTTCTTATGTAGGGTGATTTGAGATCAAGATTATAGTGTGACACTGGGGTTATCTCGGAACCGGAGCGTGGGGGTATCAAAAGGGTAATCAGGCTACTTTCGATAATTCACAACGGAATAATCTTAGATCTTGTGTGTGGGTTTCGGTGGTAGTGTTTGGTCAGGATGTCTCGTTGTTCCTCCTGAGTTCTCTCCGTCGGGGCGAGAACCCATCCTTTATATCGGCGAGCGTGCGAGTGAGAAGTGGTGATCCGGACCGCTTTTTTCTCTCGACGTTCTGTCGGAGCGATGCGGGTGGGTTGGACGTGAGTTCCCCCGAGGTGTCTGCACCTCGGAAGGAACGTGGGTGGATTCATTGGTCATAGTCGGGGTGTTTGATAAGATAGATGAAGTGCTCATGCACCGGAGCGGGGTCTGCGTCAGTCCAGACTTTGTTCCTCTCGCACCGTGAGCGGGGTTCCTCCCTCAGGAGTGAACCGGGTGTTGTCCCGCAGGATCTCCCTGTTCCGCTGAGGGTGACGCGGCCGTTCTCCCGCAGGAGCCAGACCGACGTGGCCGTTCTCCCGCAGGATTCTGGCTCGAGCGGCTATCTTTCCCGCAGGAGTCCAGCCCGGTCTGTTCCTATCTGATCCCCGTTCGTTTGCAATCTTCTCCATCTATTCAGAGCCCTTCGGCCTTGGCCGACTCCGTTGTTCCGGCCTAGACTCCCTGAGTTTCCTTCGCCACGGCCTCAGCCTTCTCGCCCTCAGCCACTGGATCTTCTCTATCTAGCTACGTACCCGGGACAAGACGTTCAGGTGTAACAATCTGCTTGGCTGGTTGATTGACATGTCGAGTCCGTCCGAGGCGCTAAGTACGAGTCCGACCGAGGCACCACATTTGCTCTATACACAGTGGAATTTGGATAATCCTTTTTGGAGGTTACATTGCCAAGGATGATGAAGGACATGGATCCAGGTGCATATCTACCCAGGGGTTGTTCCATGAAATCCTCTGATGTAATGTAAGCAGTACGTAAGTGGGAACAGAAACTGACATCAATGCCATCCTTAATCAACTGGGGTACTGAGAGTAGAAAGGCTCTGAAGTCTGGTACATATAGAGCTTCTACCCTGAGGAGCATTCCACAATCCAGCTGGAGGTTGATGCTGCTGGCAGCTGTTGCTAAACTGACAGAGTCGGCTGACTCGACTTGTAAGAATTCCTCGAGTGGCTGGTATTCATAAAAGTCCATCAGATTTGGTGAGATGTGGTGGGTTGCGCCTGAGTCGATTATCTATTCGTCAGTTTTGCATGTGTGTCCAGCTACTCTTACCATCGCGGTGAGGCCATGTACTACAGTGTCTCTGGTTTTGACATGATGGGCGGATGCTGACTTTCCACACTTGTCTTCTCTTCCCTGTTTCATCTCGGTGGCTCTCTTTCTGACTTTACCGTTACTCGCTTTGTGTCCTTTCCTTATACAGTAGTAGCACATGATGTTGCTAGGGTCTGAGGTGGCCTGTCTCTTATTGTAGGGCTTTTGACAGTGTTTGCCTTTTCCGTTGGTTTGATGGTGCTTGCCACCATTGATGTTGGCAGACAGAGCATTGCTGGAGGTTCTTGCAGGGATGAGATGCAGGAGCGAGGCGCAAAGTGGCAGGTACGGCGGGAGCGATTATCGATGGGTAGCGGATTGGCAGAGCGTTCAATCCGGGCTCATAACCTGTTGGAATATATGGATCGATAAAAGGTAAAGATTGTGAACTGATTGTATTGCAGCATTATACGGGCGCAAGATCTCTCTATGTACAGGAAGGCCGTCGGGACAAAGGACGGAAGACTGCCCCGAGCCGGTGCTCGGGGACTCAGTCATGTCCGGACGCCACCTCCGGTCCGTCATCTCCGGACGCCCATTATTCTGACAGATGGCAAGCTTCTTGCATCTGCATCGTCTGACAACTTTGTCTGGCTCTGGGATTCGATGACAGGAACCTGTCATACCTCTCTTGAGGGCCATTCAAGCGGTGTCAACTCTGTCGCATTCTCTCCGGATGGCAAGCTTCTTGCTTCTGCATCGTCCGACAACACTGTCCGGCTCTGGGATTCGATGACAGGAACCTGTCTCGGCACTCTCCGCGGCCATTCCCACTGGGTCCTTCAAGTGGTATTCTCGTCCAATGGCAAGCACCTAATATCAACATGTCGCGACAAATCCATCCGCTTCTGGGATGTCAACACGATGGCAGAAATCCGGGTAGTGAATGTAAAAGAAATACCCAATTCTCGATTCACTATAGCGGATGACTGGATATCCTTGGAGATGCTGAGACTATTTCTGCTTCCCCCCGATTACCAAGTGGATTGTTTCGCTGTCCGGAACGGTCTCATTGCCCTCGGGCAGAGATCAGGGCGAGTTTCTTTTATCGGATTTGATCTAGACTCGGTTGCATTGGGTGGGTTCATCAGTACAGAATTACATCTGAATACGGCTCGGAGCTCTTCGCCGCCAGCCGATGCAGCCGGGCCATCTTTAGCTCCTCGGCCACAACGAATGTGGGAGCTGGTGCCACCGGTAGAGGAGGAAGGTGATGGGGAGGACAGTGAGGGTGAGGAGGATGCTGAGATGGCTGGCTGGAAGGAGAACCAACATCACGCTGCTCGGGATATTTGATCATAATGACTGGAAATGAGATCGCGGAGCAGACTCCTGACGCAGCGGGGCTTTTCTCCTCGGGGCTGTTCGGTGGTGGGAAGAGTGCCTCTACCTATTCGACGGGGAGAAGACGCGTGGGGATGGCAAGAAGGAGAGAGAAGAGGAACGCAGCGAGGAGGAAGGTGACGAAGGTGAAGAGATGAAGATGAGGAATAGGAGGAAGACGGCGAAGAGACAGCTGCGGACTGGCACCTGACCTGGGATCAAATTCCCTTATAACTCGCCCGGTAGCCTGTTCGAGGAGCTGTAAACGACCGACCTTTGGAAAAATGTTCTATTGCGGACCAGGGTCTCGAGCCTACTTGTTCACAGGCTGGCGGGGAGGAGGCGTTATGTTTGGTATACCACAGGGAATCCCCCAGCCTGGTCGCTGCTCAGCTTGCAGCCCCCACCTCGCCACTTGACGTTCCGCCGCTGGCCGCCTGCACGATATCTGCATCACATTGCCGATATTCCCCCGTCGATTCCAGGCTCGTTGCAACCTGCCGACTTCGAGCGTCTCCACCTACATTGTCTGCCGGATCAGCGACAGGGAAGGCACGGAGCCGACGAGATCAGGGCGTTCGTTCTTCGCCGGCTTCCGACGTCTCCGCCAATATAGTCTGGTGACTGGTGCTACTTTCACTTAAGTGTACTGGGCCCGCTGTGTATTTTGATATGCTGAGCGAGTTCGTGCCGTTTTGTTATTTTGTGATTGTCTGTCTTCCTCACGATATATCTAGTTCTTCTCTGGGTGTAAGAGGTGCTGGTGCTTAGGTTCTAGAAGAGCTAGTAGAGGTAGTATTGCCTTGATCGTGTTGTCTACTTTTCCATCATAATCTACTTATGCAAAAACAAAAATCGATTGGGAGGCAACGCAGTTTCGTTTCGTTTCTTTTCCCTTTTCCCATCTCTTTCCTTGTCATTTTCCTTGTGTAGGTTATGAGGATCAATTCGCAACTGACAGGAGTCCCTTGGGCGAATAAAGGAGGTTGTCTTTTTCTCAGAGCCATGATCTATGTAGGTCGTCGAATGCTAAGATGATGAAACAAAGAAAAAGATTGTGAGGCTCACATTGCCCCATAATCGGTGGGCGGTGGGCGGGATCACGGTTGCCGATCTTGTGTGGTTTTCGTCTCGCGAGTCACTAGTGTTTCTCTTCATCTTGATCAGAATGCCGTCGGCCGAGGTGAGTTGATATTTTAAAGAAATGGCGAGATTGTATAAGATTTATCCAAAAGGTCAAGCAAACAATGCTCTCCTCCAAGAAGTAGTCTCTCCTTCCCCTCCATTACTCACCTAGCTTCCCTCCGCGTCGTTTCCTGTGATCGCCATGTGGAGATTGATGGGACATTCGTCTGGTTGCCACTTTCCGTTGACCCAAGCGCCTGGTACCCGTCAGTCGCCTTGCTTCCGCTCACCTTCCACTGACAAGTACCTGCATCGCCGTTGCGCAGCAGATGCTTCTCCAACTGCTTCATCCTAGGAATTACCCAAGAACTCATCCTTGCAACGCCGCCTCCGGCCTGGGTGATGCTGTCCCTTCCGACGCAGGCGCCAGTCTCGATCCGGACATCGCCGGTCCTCCAGTCACCTGCACCGCTGAGGACGCACTGGCGGGCGTCCTCCGCCCGAAAGAAGTCGACTCTGCCCACATCGCAGTGGACCCAGCAATTTTCGACAGGACCAAACGACTCCGCGAATGCCTGGAAATCGCCGTATCCTCCGGACCTGACAATCTGCACAGAGCGCTGGGCTGGATGGTACGGTATCTCGCGCACTGGGGCCGCTGGGCGCGGGGGGAGGCGGTGACGTAGACCTCTGGGTGGTTTGATCGACGAGATCTCGTGATCGACATCAAACGGGGCGTAGGGGGCCGAGGTCACCCATGGCACCGCGATAACCGTCGCCGGAAAGCAGATCGAAGTTCGAGGTATTTCCGCTTAGCAGCTCGGGAGCGTAAGGACCAAGACTGGCGCTGGGCACCTGCTCCCTGGCAGGTTGCACAGCGATCCCGCTTTTGGTGTAAGTGATTCGGCGCTCCATGTCTTCGGTGACTAGTGCGGTGGCGAGGTTGGATGAAGTAGTGGCGAGTTGTGGGATGGGGAAGTAAATTTCGTGAAGTGGCGGGCTTATGAACTGGGGCGGGCGGGATTGAAGGAGAGCGGGGATGCGACGACACGGGATGCGGCCTCACTGGGTGATGTTCCCTCGAACTTTCAACGTCGTTTCCAACAAGTAAGCCCTACTGGCAGGGCCCTAGCCTCCCCTGAGGACTAATGAATAATAAATCTTTGTGCCGTCAGATATCGTCTTCTTCCGTTCTCCAATCTACTTACTAACCTACACTTAGTTGAAAAAAAGTCAGTGACAATATGGTCGACTCGCAGCCTTCAGCCACGCACGAAGACCCTATCAAGAGGGCATCTGGAGTGACAAAGCACATCCCCAAATATCCGCCGCTGGCGTACTGTGCTGGTGGCTGCCTTTTGGCCAGCCCGAGCTGCATCCCCCCGGGCCCACATCCATACCCCCCCGGCATTCCGCCAGACCTCGGCATCATAGGGCCGTTCCCTCCGCCACCCAGTAGCCTTCATGCCTGTTATCGAATAACGATATCGATATCGAATCGTCAACTCGTTTCCCTTGAGACGATATCGGCAGCGGCGAAGAAACTCGGCTGCCAAAGAGGAGCGGTCTCGCTTGTCGCGTACCTATCGCAGACAAAATTACCGCCACGAAGCACGCACAGATATACCAAACGATAGCGGCATCAGCAGTAGCTCGCAGAGACACCTACAGGCACACAGTCAACGCCGGGAGGCGGGAACATGGTTGGGAGTTTTCTCGAGTGGCAGTTTGACACGGGACGTTAGACAACTGAGGGTACTCACGCAGGCATGCGCCATCATGAGCAACAGGCTCTCGGCGGGCAAGTTTTCGGGGTCTCACTCTCCGGGGATGACACGTTCATACCAAGGATCGCAATGCGATCGATCTGATGAGCGGACTGACTCCTGAGCTCTCTCCCTAGATCTGGGCCCCGAGCTCCGGTATTGAGGCCTGGTACCACGCCCGCCCCCCAATGGATCTACTCAAGCGTTGAGAAGTGCACCCGTGAGTCGGTAGTAATCAGGTGGGTGGACTACTTGCTGGCACCCCGGAAAAGGATGTCCAAAACGGTATGTACCGACTCTCTTGCTTACGTCTCTTCCCCACCGTATTCTGTTTGTGTTCGCTCGTCTGGTCACTATGATGCCTCCAGTCCTCCGCAGGGCTGTCAATCGTCCGTCCAGTCCGTCCTGGCAGTCACCCGGGACGGGACGGCGTTAATCGGGCAGAGCCAAGCGAGGACTACAGTCTTCCGGGCTCGCGAGATGAGGACGGATACCCTACAGGGCCCGAAATGGACGTCGACTCAGTGGCTCCCCACCCCCGTTCGCCTTGGTCGCCTCGCTTCAACCTCATTGTTCTCCACCAGTCCTCGTCCAAACAAGATGTGGATAGGGCCAAGAGGGCAGTGAGATATAGCTGGCTACTGTGACAGTGACAAATGTACTCTCACCAACATCTCACGCTACAAAGCTGCCAATATACAGAGGGTTTTCGAAGGTTTCTCTAGTACATATCATCAGCCCCGTGCCCACGGTCAGTGCTGCCATACGTATATAGGAAACCCTCCACAAGAACGGAACCTACGAACTAACGAGGGGAAAATACGCTGTGGGAACGCCCAAACCCCCCAAAACTCCCATTCTGATTATCCCTTGCCTGTACATTCTGACATATGTACATTTCCAATCCTGCCTCATTTCGCTCTGTATTGTGCTCATTCCTGGTTCCAACTTATGTCCGCCATGGCAACAATAGACTAGCGCAGCACGCTAATGTTATTAGGTACCTATAGGTACCTGTAGGGTATCCGGGCTTTTCACTCTCCGGACTGGACCGCCTAGTCTCATGAAAACCTCGCCCGGGACGGGACTGGACTGTGGGCCCCTGTTGGACTGGCGTCTAGACGGACGATTGACAGCCCTGGTCTTCCGCCGCTATGTTGTCCGGTATGAGCTCATCGACTGCTGCCAGAGGACCATTGTCCAGGCCCTCTCTAGATACAAGGCCGGTTCGTTGTGATCGTTGTGACTACCAAGCGCGCGGCTGCCTTGTGTCCGGGTGCCGGTTGCACGGCCGTCATCTTTCTCGTTCTACGTATCGAAGTGCAAATCCATTATTTGCAGCCGGCGATCAATTTATGCACCAACAGTCGAGACCGCTGCATCAAATTGTGTTCACTGACGTTTCATCTGTTTCGCTATCGGGACCTACCAAGGTTGAGCAAGCAACAGGCAAACGAAGACCCATTTGCCCATGCCGCGACCAATTCCAGGCGTCGCAATAGTCCGTCCTACCCGCCCGAGCTCGGCCGTCTTTTGGGACGGCCCCGTCCCGGGCATGTTCCTGTTACCGTGCTGTAGCGCATCGCTGCCAGGATGCCGATATTGGAACGTCGATGGAGTGCGTTTTGCTGGATTCATGCCTTGAAGAGCCGTGATGGTGCGTAAAAGGCGAAGACGGTTGGTACAACCTTCTCGAGTATACAAAAAAGTCACCACACTCGTCCATACTTCTTTATGCAGCCTAGTGAGCTCTCGGTGAAGCTAAGATTTGGGGGGGAGGAGGGAAAACATGTCTGTGGGTGTTGTCAATGATCGGCCGTGGTTTGTGGTAGATGGGGAGAGGGGCAGGGCGCGCCCAAGAGGGTGTGGGCGGTGGTGGGCGGCGTGACTGCTTCCGCCAGACGGGCTCCCACAACCACGAAGGGCGAGAGAACGCCAGGAAAACAGGGCAAGCTTCTCTTTTGGGTTCGGGCACGGTTCCGGCGGTGCCACTGGGTAGCAAGAATAGACGGTTGTCTGATCATGTAGGTTTCCAAAACTTTACTTTTGGCTTCCCGTCGTCGCCGCCCCTCATATCAGGTGCGTTGCCTGCGGTTGCGCCTGGGAAGTCGTCGAGCATGGTATGCCGCTTCGAATCTCTGTGATGGCTTTCTCCCGCCTGCCTGTGCTGGACAGCCGGTGGCAATCCCTCACAGCATAGCATCAGTGGTGGCGGGCTCCACCAGCGCGGGTGTGGAACAGTGGGCTCCGCTCTTGGTTGGCGGTGTTGGCGAGCGCACCCAGGGTGGCAGCGGCCGACATGCTCCCTGGGATGACGCCGAACGAACGGGTATTTCGGCCACTCGATGGCCTGGGCTACGGTTCGCGTCACGGCAGCGGTCACAGCCCTAAGTATCCACACAATCTAAACTAATTGATATATCAAAGACTCGGCCGGCAATGCTACTACTGTATGAATATACGCGACATGATGCTCCCCACATTTCCACCGTCAACCACACGCTATTTAGTCGACTACTTGCGCTGCTTCGACTTCAACTTCCGTTCGTGCTCGCGCTGGCAGTCTATGCACCGCTGCTCCTCGTAGAGGATTTCGTCGTCTTGCCGGGCCAGGTTCTGACAGTGCGGTGAGCGGCAAATGGGCTCCACCTGCAGCAGAGTGTCATCGTCATCGTCGTCGACGTCGAACTCCTCCCATTCCCCCACGCCGAGATGTCCCCAGAGGCTGCCGCACTTTTTCATCCACTTCTTGAATGCCGGCCCGTGAACTCTTTCGTCCCTATGATACACCCAAATAATTAAGTGGCAAACCTCGTGGGCGACAGTATCGTACCATTCCCCTAAGTCGTCAGGATGCAACACGATAATGCAAGGGAGAAGGAAGGGGGGGGGTTACGTTCTGTGGACTTCTTGCAATCTTTGAAAAGTATGACCACACCCTTGGAGGGATACGCGCACCCTAGAGTCGGTTTTTCTTCGATGTTGAGTGCGTGGACGGCAATCCCAGGAAAGTCCCGCTCGCAGTACCAACGAACGATGGCACCGCCGAACAGGTGGTGATCCATATGCGCGATGAACCCCCGCGCAAGGGCTTCCCTCTCCTCTCTGTTGTAAACATTTTTTCCGGCGCTTTGTGGGACCCATCGCCCCAACGGCCACTTTGCGGGCGGTACGGTGGGCTTTGGGAGAGGTCGCATTTCGTGATCGGGCTGGGAGTGCGGTACGTGTTCGGGTGTTGTGCTGATGATGGTTGTGGCGAGAAGAAGTGGGGCATCTGTCCTGGCGACAGCCGCTTTATATAGGAATGAGGCCTTGGAAAAGGGGATGTGGATACATGAAAGACTCATACGGGTCCCCTCCATGGCGAATTTCGGGTGACGACGGCAAGTAGTTTTCGGGAGTGATCAGATTCTGCGATCCACTCGGTTGGCATTCCACGGGCGGTCTGGCTGCTACCATCGCCACCCAGTGGAAGGCGTGCTCTCGGGTGTTCCTTTGGGCTCTCCCCGACTTCTGGAGTGCGCTCAACAGGGCCCACCATCACAGGTGCAAGCACCGAACATCACTCGTCGCACTTGAACACCGAGTTCATTCGGTCTGCCCGACGCTCCCCGGGAAGCAGCGGGGAGCGAGAAGCTTCTGCGGGCGTCAGCGAGATGAGACGCCGTAAATAGAAATACATGGAAAAGTGCAGTCACCGGGAGGGTGAAAGAAGCCGCCTCTGAAGCTCGCACTTAGGCGACGCGACTGATCTTCTTTCAAGAAATTCACATCTCTCCAAACGCCAAGGAGAATGATGAGCAGCCGCACCAACCCCGTCCACCTTTGTTCCGGCGTGTATCAAGGCAGTGTGAACAGCGGCGGCGCGGCATGTAGGATCCCCGCCTGTCGTCGTCGGAAGTTGCGAGGGGGACAGTGTACGGTACGGAAGCGGCGCGTGGATTCTACCGCCCTGCCCGTCCAATGCACAGCCCGGGACGCCAACTCCACGCGATTCCGAACACACCCGTCCGGGCCGCCCTTGGTCCGTCCGCCACAGAACTCTGCGGAAGATCTCAAAGAGTGTGACCGACTTCCAGCGCATCGTCCACTCCCCCCGTCACGGTCATCGGCGCCCAGTGTACGGACGTCACCAACGGGCAGACGGATCACTGAAAATCTGTACGCCGCGGAGAACTGAGGTCCATGTACAACACGCAAACGTCGCCCCCCCAAGACTCGGCGTCGCGGGCAGAGGAAGAAGCATACGGACCATGGAACGCCGCCGACGTCTCGAACGCGCGCGAACCTGTTCGCGCATATCCGCATCCTCTAGGGGATAGTTGCCGCAGCGCTGAGCACCGGTGGGCTGGGGTTGTCACGGGAAGCCAAAGAACGGGGGTTGCCACTCTTCCGCACGCGCAAGGTTGGTGGTGGGATACCAGGTCAGAGCCGCATCACGTGCACTGCCTTAGTCAGTTACATCAGCATTTGTCTCTGTGATTATTAGATACGATCTCGCGCGGTTTAGTTATACATATAATTAGAAAACGATCCCATAAACAACAGCCCCAGCCTCACAGCCAGCCGACAGCAGCCAGCAAAGCCGCCACTGGAACCACGCCCAACGCCCAGCCAGCCGTCGCCGTCGCTCTACCACTCGCGCCCGCCTCCGCCGATGTCGCGACGAATTCCTCGAGCAGCCGATCGCCCTTCGCCCTGAGGCTCTGCTGGAACGTGTCGGCATCGGTCGCGTTCCACGCCGCCTCGTTGGGGCCAACAACGGCATCTTCGGAGGTGAAGGCCAGATCTACGAGCGTCAGCATCCGCGGAGGCGCTACCGGGGGGGGGGGGGGGGGGGGGGGGGCGGCGCGCCCCCCCCCCGGGGGGGGTGGGGGGGGCGGTCAAGGCGGCCCAGCCCCCCGGCGG
>Ga0307508_10006931_pt1 | contig 10581 bp, 9 predicted proteins | sample 9_EM_MG_FD_203089 | JGI IMG/M metagenome (GOLD analysis project Ga0307508, IMG submission 203089) | Populus trichocarpa ectomycorrhiza microbial communities from riparian zone in the Pacific Northwest, United States - 9_EM | ecosystem: Host-associated > Plants > Roots > Unclassified | place...
GGGTGGTGTGAGGTGCTGGCTGGTCGGTGGGGCGTTGTGGCTGGCTGGTGGGGGGAGTCGGTTGGTCGGGGGGAGGGTTCGGCTGGTCGGCGGCAGGGGGTGCCGGGGGATCGGCGGGGCGTGTCGGTTGGTTGGTGGGAGGTGTCGGCTGTTCGGCGGGGGGCTTTGGCTGGTCGACGGGGGACGCCGGCCGGTCGACAGGGGACGCCGGCTGGTCGGCGGGAGGCTATGACTGGTCAGGGGGATGCCTTGGTTGATCGGCCGGGGGTGCCGGCTGCTCGGTTGGCGGCCTCGGTCGGTCGGCACGAGGGGCCGGGGGATCGGCGGGAGGTGTCGGTGGATCGGCCGGAGGGTCCTGTGGATGGGTCGGAGGGCCCTGCGGGTAGGCCGGGGGGTCTGGCCGGCCGGCGGGAGGCCTCGGCTGATCGGCGGCAGGCCTCGGCTGATCGGCTCGCGTGGCGGAGCGCCCGGTGGTGGGTGCGGGCTGTCGGACAGTGGGGGCAGGTTGTCCGGCGGTCGGTGCGGGCCGTTCGGTGGTATCTGCGGGAGCTGACCGGGGAGGCGGAGTACGACCGCTACTGCGAGCGGCATCTGCACCATCATCCGCTCGCGCCGGTACCGACCCGGCGGGAGTACCAGGTGCTGCGCTCGCGGTACCGGGAGGCCCATCCACAGGGGCGGTGCTGCTGACGCCTCCGCCGTGGACCGCGGGGCGGGCGTACGTACCGCTCGCCCCGTACACCCGACGAGCCCCGCACCCCCGACGACTCACCCCGGGACCGAGATGCTCAGACGCCGCACCGCCCTGCTGGTCCGCCCCGCGCTCGACGACGACGCCCTGCACAGGACACTGACCGAGCTCCGCCCCACCCCTCAGCTGCACGGCCTCGGCGCCGGCCGCACCCGCCCGCTCTGGCAGCCCGTGGCCGAACTGCTGCGGGACACCGGGCGGGACTGGGATCGCCGCTGGCACCGGATGTCCGTACTGGCGGGCGAGCTGCCGCCAGCGGTCTGCGAGCGCTGGACCGCCGAACAGCCCGGTGACGGGGACGCCCTGACCTTGCGGGCCTGCGTGCTGAGCGCGCGGGCTTCGGCGGAGGGACGGGTCGGAGCCGACCAGTGGGCCGCTGCCCGCTCCGCCGAACAGACATGTCTGCGTGCCGCCGAGGCCTGTCCCGAGGACCCGACGCCCTGGCTGGCCCTGCTGGACCTGATGCACTCCCACGCCGTTCCGGTCCGGGACGTCGTACCCGTGTGGACCGAGGCCGTCACCCGAGCCCCGTGGCACCGCGGCGCCTACCACCTGCTGCTGCGTCGGATGTCCCCGCGCGGACACGGTTCGGTCGCCGACATGCTGGACTTCGCCCGGCAGGCCGCCGCCCGGGCGCCGTACGGATCACCGCTCGCCCTGCTTCCCGTGGCGGCCCGCGTCGAACTGGTCGCGCATCGGCAACGGCAGATGCCCCTGGGGGCGGACGGCCACTGGAACGAACCCCGCGCCGTCGCCGAGATCGAGGCGGCCCTGACCCGCTGGTTCCACACCGTCGCCGCACCGCACGCCGAGGCCGTCGCCGACCTCAACCTGCTCGCCTTCGCCCTGGTCCGCACCCACCGCCCGGCCGACGCCACGCTCGTGTTCCGACGGATCGGCCGCCATATGACCCCACACCCATGGGACCTGCTGCCCGAGCCGGAACGCACGTTTCTCTACTGGCGCGACCGTCCGGGCCGGTGAGGGCACACCGTGACTCGCGCCGGGCCGGACCGTCACACCGTGGCGGGTTCCGTCGCCTCCGCGGACCTCTCGGCCGCCGCCGCCCCGCGGTCCCTCAGTTCCCGCCGCACCAGCACGACCCACCCGATCGGCACGCCCACGGAGAACAGCCACCACTGGATGGCGTAGGCGTAGTTCAGCGCGGCGTCCTCCTTGCCGGGGTTGCCACCGATCAGCTCCGGGCTGTCGCCCTTGGGCTCGGGCGCCGACTGCGCGATGTAGCCGCCGAGCACCGAGGCACCCAGCCGCTCGGCCTCCTGCTCGCTGTTGATCAGCATGATCTGCCGGTCCGGCAGCCCCTTGAGGTTCTTGATGCCGCTCGCCGCGGTCGTCTCGTCGGGCATCAGCCGCCCGGTGACCGTGATCTCGCCCGCGGGGGGTGCCGGGATCTTCGGGAACGCGGTCTGGCTCGGACCGTCCGAGGGGATCCACCCCCGGTTGACCAGCAGCACCTTGCCGTCGTCGAGGACGAACGGGGTCAGGACGTGGTAGCCGATCTCGTCGTCGGAGTTGGTGCGGCGCCGGACGACGACCTCGTCTGCGGTGTCGAAGTGCCCCTTCGCGGTCACGCTGCGGTACCGGTCGTGGGTGGTGACGGTGTGTCCGGGCGAGGTCAGCCCCTCCACGGGCACCGCCTTCGCGGACAGCGCGTCGGAGACCAGCTGGTTGCGGGCGGTGCGCTCCTCGTAGCGGTGCATCTGCCAGATACCCAGCCTGATCATCGTGGGGATCAGGAGGAGGGCGACCAGTGTGAGGATCACCCACTGCCGGGACAACAGGAAGCGGTACACCCCACGACCGTACAACTCGGACCGTGGGGTGTTCGCACAGGGGTGTGGTCAGACGCGGTCGACGATGCCCACCTTCCCCTCCGCGCGGGCGCAGTGCGCGCCGCAGAACCAGTGGCCCTCGACCTCCACGCCCTGCCCGATGATCTGCACCCGGCAGTGCTCGCAGATCGGTGCCATGCGATGGATCGCACAGGAGAAGCAGTCGAAGACGTGCACCGCGCCCTGCGCGTGCACCTCGAAGGTCATCCCGTAGTTATTGCCGCAGACTTCGCAATTCGCCATGCGCCACAGGGTGAGCCGTCGCCGCCGCGCGGGCGAGAGGGCGCTGGGCGAGTCGTACGACAATCACCCGTCCGTCGGCAGTCACTGGACCGTTGCCGATCACCGGTCCGCCGGCAGCCACCGGTCCGTCGCCGATCACCCATCCGTACGGTCATCCCTCCGACGCCGGTTCCACATCCCTGAGGAGCTGCCCGAACGCCGCCTCGTCGACCACCGGTGTGCCGAACTGCCGGGCCTTGACCACCTTGGACGTGCCCGAGTCCGGGTCGTTCGTGACGAGCAGGCTGGTCAGCCGGGAGATGCTGGTGGCGACATGCAGCCCGGCCTCGACCGCACGGTCCTCCAGGAGGTCCCGCTCGACCGAGGTGTCCCCGGAGAACGCGATCCGCATGCCCTGCTTGAGCGGCTTGCCGTCCTCGAACCGCCCCGGGTTGGGGTACGGGCACGCGGGCCGCCTGCGCGCGGGCCGCCAACTGGTCGGCCGATAGCTGCCGTAGCTCGCCGGCTGCTGCCGGGGCACCGCCCGGTCCGTCCACTCGGTCAGCGGCCGGCACTCGTGCAGCGGCAGCCGTACGCCGCCCTCGGCCGCGGCCCGAAGGCTCGGCCGGAACGCCTCCGCGAGCACGCGCGCGTCGTCGAGGGCATGGTGCGCCCGCTGCTGTACGACGCCGAAGTGGGCCGCCAGCGACTCCAGTTTGTGGTTGGGCAGCGGCAGCCCCAGCTCCTTGGAGAGCGCGATGGTGCACAGCCGCTGACGCACCGGCGCCTCACGCGCCGCGCGCGCGTACTCCCGGGCGATCATCTGCCAGTCGAAGACGGCGTTGTGCGCGACGAGTACCCGGCCGTCGAGGCGGGCCGAGAACTCCTCGGCGATGTCCTGGAAGAGCGGGGCGTCGCGCAGGGTGTCGCTCGTCAGACCGTGGATCCACACCGGGCCCGGGTCGCGCTCCGGATTGACCAGCGTGTACCAGTGGTCCTCGACCTCGCCGAAGGAGTCCAGCCGGTAGACGGCCGCGGAGATGATCCGGTCGTCCCGGGCAAGCCCGGTGGTCTCCACGTCAACGACCGCGTATCCCTGCGGATATGCGGCCGGCCACGCTGCCGGGGAGGACGGTGCGGTCGTCTGGTCTTCGAGCATGGTTCATGAGGATACGGGCCGCGACTGACAGTCCCTCACGGGGAGCGTCGGTGCGGGGACGCGGGCGCCGCGGGTGCGATCCTCCGGAGGTGACCGAACAGGGTGTGAGTGAACCGGCGCACGACGAGGCGCACGGCGGCGCGCTGGGCGCCCGCCTCAACTGGCTCCGGGCGGCCGTCCTCGGCGCCAACGACGGCATCGTCTCCACGGCCGGCCTGGTCGTCGGCGTGGCCGGCGCGACGAGCGACCGCTCGGCACTCCTGACAGCGGGTCTGGCGGGCCTCCTGGCCGGTTCCATGTCCATGGCCGCCGGCGAGTACGTCTCCGTATCGACCCAACGGGACTCCGAGAAGGCCGCGCTGGCCCTGGAGAAGCGCGAGTTGAAGGAACAGCCGGAGGCGGAGCTCGAGGAACTGACGGAGCTGCTGGAGGAACGGGGCCTGTCCCGGGACGTGGCCATGGAGGCGGCCCAACAACTGACGGAACGCGACGCACTGCGCGCCCACGCGCGCGTGGAACTCGGCATCGACCCCGACGACCTCACCAACCCCTGGCACGCGGCCTGGGCCAGCTTCCTGGCCTTCACAGCGGGCGCGCTCCTCCCACTCCTCGCCATCGTGCTGCCCCCGTCGGCATGGCGAGTGCCGGTGACCGTGGTGTCGGTGCTGGGGGCGCTGGTGCTGACCGGGTGGAGCAGTGCGCGGTTGGGGGCGGCGGATGTGGGGCGGGCGGTGGTGCGGAATGTGGGGGGTGGGGCGTTGGCTATGGGGGTTACGTATGGGGTGGGGGTGTTGTTGGGGGCGGCGGGGGCTAGTTGAGGAGGGTGACGGTCACGTCTTCGAGGTCGTCGAGAGGGCTGGTGTCGAGGGGTTGGCCGGCCTGGGTGCAGGCGTCGAGGTCCAGGAACTTGAGGGCCGGTAGCTCACGGAGGGCGCGGAGGCCTTGGGGCATGTCGCACCGTGCCAGCTGGAGACTGTCCAGGTTGGTCAGGTGCGTGATCGAGCCGAGGTCCAACTGGTCCAGATCACTGAGGGTCAGAAGTCGCAGTGAGTCGAGTGAGCGGTGCTGCGAGATCTCGCTCACCTGCGTCGTGCTCGACAGCCCGAGCGCCGTGAGATGTGGCCAGCGCTCGATGCCGTCCAGCGTCAGGTACCGGGTATGTGAGAAGAGATTGAGCATAGTGAGCTGAACGCCGGCAGGAATTTCGGCGACGCTCTCCATGAGGACCGGAAAGGACAGGCTCAGGCGCCTGAGTCCAGGCATGTCCCGCAGGACTTCCAGCGACGTTTCGTGGCTCAGCCCGAACAGGCCCAGATCGTTGATCGCCGTCATTGATGCGAGAGCAGAAAGATCCCTGAGCCGCTCGTTGTTGATGAGATATAGGTCCCGCAGATCCCTTAGGGCGTGCAGCGGAGCGAGGTCCGTGTGATCGCCGATCAATTGCACTGACCGAGTTCCGGGCAGGAGCCGTAGAGCTTGCAGCTGCTCGGGTGTCTGCACGGCGAGGGAGGTGGTGTCCCAGCGGCTGCCCGCCAGCACCTCCTCGGCATAGGCCTGCAGGTCGAACGACCCCCACGCGTTGCGCAACTCCTCCGCCACCCCCTCCCGCGTCTCCTCCCGATACCGCGAAATCACCGAAAGCGCCGCATCCCCCTTCAGCAGCGCAGCAGTCCGCACCACCGCCGCCGCACTCCGCTCGTCCAGCCCTTCGGGCCCCGGCAGCAGCTCCAGCACCAGCTCCCCGACCTTCGCCAGCTCCTCGGCCTCCGTCAGACTCCGAGGCGGCACCAGCTCACTCGCCCGCCCCTGAACCTCCGCCCGCACCAAGGGATCCAACTCCGGCGCATGCTCCAGACAGGCGGCGGCCAGAAGGACCAACCGGTGCCGGAGACGCGGGGCCTTGTCCGCCCGGCGCAGCAACTGCCGTAGCAGCCGCCCCCGTTCCTCCACGCGCGCGTGCCCCACCGCCATGCGGACGACGTCGTCCCACTGGTCGTCGTGGGCGTTGCGCACCAGCACCCCGAAGTCCCGCGCCTCCACCGCCGCTTTCGCGCCCAGGTAGTCCTGGAAGGTGCGGTGCACGAAGTCCACGGCGCCCGGCACGGGTTCGCGCAGCAACCCGCTGCGGATCAGCAGGTGCCGGAACACCTGCTCGGCGTCCCCTTCGACCTGCGGCATCGCTTCGAGCCACTCGGCGATCATCTCGACGGCCTCGTCGCGGGCCGCCTCCACCTGCCCGTTGCGGACCAGCCAGTAGGCCAGTCGTTGGAGCAGCAGGATCTGTTCGTCCCTGGTGAGCGTGACTCCCTCGACGCCCAGGATCTCCCGTTCCGTGTCGCGCCGTACGAGCAGCATCTCCAGGGCGGCGTCGTACAACTCCTTTCGCGCACGCGGAAGTTGCATCCGACGGTCCCGGTTCAGAGCGCACAGCACCGCGCACATCAGGGGATTGGTCGCCAGCCGTCCCAGGTCCCGGCGGGTCTTCACCGCGTGCAGCAGCGACTTCTCGTATGTGCCCAGCCGTTCCCGCTCGCCGTCCTCCCGGCACTCCAGCCGCGCCGACTCGTGCCAGCGCGCGACGAAGGCCCGGATGTCGTCCCGCCCCATCGGGAGCAGCGAGTGCGCCGCGAAACCCTGTTTCCCCAGCCAGTCCTCCGGCACGGCCGACGGCCGGGTCGTCACCACGTACCGGGCCTCCGGGAAGGCCGCGGCCAGCGACTTGAGCCACTCCTCCGTACGGGCGCGCAGCCGGCTGGGCATCTCGTCCACACCGTCGACGAGAACCAGCGCCCGCCCCTGGACCAACAGCGACTCGGCCCAGCCCGGCGGGGGAGACAACGGCACCCCGGACGCCCGCAGGAAGTCCTCCGGCAGGGGCAGCGACTCCGCCGTCGTGAAGGACCGCAGCCGCAGGACGAACGGCACGCACCGGTTCCAGTCCGCCAGTTCGGGTCCGAAGCCGCGCCGGGCGGCGTTCAGCGCGAGCCACTGCACCAGCGTCGACTTCCCGGAGCCCGCCGACCCGCGCAGCAGGATCCGGTCCGAACTCTCCAGCGCCTGCTCGGCCTTGAGCGTGGCGAGCCCCTGATGCAGCCCGAACCCCGCCGACCGTCCACCGTCCCCGCTGACCGCGAGACTGATGTACGAGGTGTCCAGCGGCCAGTCCCGCCCCGGCCGGCCCAGTGTCAGCCCGAACAGCTCAAGGCGCCCGTGGGTCTCGGCCAGATAGCGCGCGTACCGCTCCTCGAAGTCCAGCGCCGCCGCCTCCGGACGTGCGGGGGCGGCCCGGTCCCGGAGCATCGTCCCGGTCCGTCTGGTCTGCTCCACGGCGGCCCGAGCGGCGAACGAGGGGTGCGCGGTGAGCTGTTCGACGACATGCGCACAGCACAGCGCCAGCAGCTCGTCGTAGAGATCGCGCGCCCGCTCCGCCAAGTCGCCCACCGGCCTGCGCAGTTCGGCCGCGAGCCGTCCGGGATCCAGGTCCACGGTGAACAGCCGGTCCGCGTCGAGGTCGCCCGCCGCCGCGAAACTGTCCTGCACGGCCGCGACGGCCGCCGACCGCTCGTGCTCCGGCAGCGAGGCGTACGCCGTCCCGATACGGCCCGACAGCACCCGCGCCAGCCTCTCCGGCGAGGCCTGCTTCGGCAGCGGCCGTACGGGATCCGCCACCAGACCGGCCCCCGGCTTCGGCGCGAGCACCGACTTCGCGACCGTCGAGAGCACCGTCGACGCGAGCCGGACGAGCACTGTTTCGAGCCCCTGCATCCCCGAGCCTCCCCCTCGTCGCCCGTGTCCGGGCAGTCGGCAGCGTAGGCCAGGTGGCTGCCCCTCTTGGCGGAGATCACCAAGAAGCAAGCGCGTACCGTCGGTAATACTTGTCGGTAACAACGTCTAGCCGCGCCCCACCGGCGGTTCTACGGTGCACGCATGCCGAACCTCCCCGATGTCGTGCTCTGGTCCATACCCGCCTTCCTGCTGCTCACCGTCGTCGAGATGATCAGCGTCCGCATCCACCCCGACGAGGATGCCGCCGGGTACGAGACGAAGGACGCCGCCACCAGCATCGGTATGGGACTCGGCAGTCTCGTCTTCGACTTCCTCTGGAAGATCCCCATCCTCGCGATCTACACCGCGATCCACGAGCTCACCCCGCTCCGCGTCCCCGTCCTGTGGTGGACGGTCCCGCTGATGCTGCTCGCGCAGGACTTCTTCTACTACTGGTCGCACCGCGGCCACCACGTCATCCGCATCCTGTGGGCCTGTCACGTCGTCCACCACTCCAGCCGGAAGTTCAACCTCACCACCGCGCTGCGCCAGCCCTGGACGTCCCTGACCGTGTGGCCGTTCTACGTCCCCCTCGTCGCCCTGGGCGTCCACCCGGCCGCGCTCGCCTTCTGCTCCTCCGCGAACCTCGTCTACCAGTTCTGGATCCACACCGAACGCATCGACAGGATGCCCCGCTGGTTCGAGTTCGTCTTCAACACGCCCTCCCACCACCGCGTCCACCACGCCTCCCAGGGCGGCTATCTGGACCGCAACTTCGGCGGGATCCTCATCGTCTGGGACCGGCTCTTCGGATCATTCGTTGCCGAGACCACCCGGCCCGTCTATGGGTTGACCAAGAACATCAACACGTTCAACCCGATCAAGGTGGTCATCCACGAGTACGTCGCCATCGTCAAGGACATCAAGAAGGCACGCAGTTGGCGCGAGCGGGCGGGACGGGTCTTCAGGGGACCGGGCTGGGCACCGGCGCCCGTGCCGGAGCCGGCCGAGGAGACCGTGCCCGCGTGAGCGTCCGGAGCCCTTACGGCACCCGCCGCACTCGCCACGCACTCCTCGTGGCCTTCGCCCTCGCCGCCGCCGTCGACCTCGCCTCCCTGGCCGCCGATCTCACCCCCGGGCACACCGTCGCCAAGCCCCTCCTGATGCCCCTCCTGGCCGCGTACGCCGTAGCCTCCGGCGCACCCCGGCTCCTCGTCGCCGCGCTCCTCTGCGGCTGGGGCGGCGACGTGCTGCTGCTCTCCGACGCCGACCCCGCCTTCCTCGCGGGCATGACCTCCTTCGCGGCCGGCCACCTCTGCTACCTCGCGCTCTTCAGGGCGTACGGCAGCCCACGCGCACGCGTGACTCTCCTCGCGCCCGCCTACGCCACCGCCCTGGTCGTCACCGTCGTAGCCCTGTGGCCGGACCTGCCCGCCGAACTGCGCGTGCCCGTCGCCGGCTACAGCGTGCTGCTCACGGCCATGGCATGCGCCGCGGCCACCCGGCTCGGACCCGTCGCCGGACTCGGCGGCGCCCTCTTCCTGCTCTCGGACACCCTCATCGCGACCGGCGTCGCCGGCTGGCCCCGGCTCCCGCGACCCGACCTCTGGATCATGATCACGTATATCGCCGCGCAGTTCCTGCTGGTCAGCGGCACACTGCGAGCCCTGGAAGCGCGCCCGGGGCCGATGGCGACGTACGGTGAGGTGCGCTCGACCACCCCCTGAGCGCCCTCACGACCACGCACGAGCACGAGAAGGACCCTCGCCATGCGCGCCACCACCATCCACGCCCCGTTCGACATGCGCGTGGAGGACGTGCCCGAGCCCGTGGTGCAGCTGCCCACCGACGCCGTGCTCCGGGTGCTGCGGGCCTGTATCTGCGGCAGCGACCTGTGGGCCTACCGCGGCGAGGCGGCCCGGCAGCCGGGGCAGCGGATCGGGCACGAGTTCCTCGGGGTGGTCGAGGAGACCGGCAGCGAGGTTTCGACCATCAGGCCGGGTGACCTCGTCGTCGCGCCCTTCATGTGGTCAGACGGCGTCTGCGACCACTGCCGCGAGGGCCTGACCACCTCCTGCGAGCACGGAGGCTTCTGGGGCTCCGTCGGTTACGACGGCGGCCAGGGCGAGGCCGTACGTGTCCCCTTCGCGGACGGCACCCTGGTCCGGCTCCCCAAGGAGGCGGCCTCCGACGACCACCTGCTGTCCTCCCTGTTGACCCTCTCCGACGTCCTGGGCACCGGCCACCACGCCGCCCTCGGCGCCGGAGTCCGCCCGGGTGCCACGGTCGCCGTCGTCGGCGACGGAGCCGTCGGTCTGTGCGCGGTGCTCGCCGCCAAGCGGCTCGGCGCCGAGCGGATCATCGCCCTCGGCCGCCACCAGGCCCGCACGGACCTCGCGCGCCGCTTCGGCGCCACCGACGTCGTCGCCGCGCGCGGGGAGGAGGCCGTGGAGGCCGTACGCGAACTCACCCGCGGTCAGGGCGCGCACGCCGTTGTTGAGGCCGTCGGTACCGAACAATCAATGCGTACAGCTGTCAACATCACCCGCGACGGCGGCGCCATCGGCTTCGTGGGCGTGCCGCACGGCAGCGGCACCGGCGTCGACCTCGGTGTCATGTTCGACCGGAACATCGCGCTGCGCGGCGGTGTCGCACCGGTCCGCGCCTACATCCCCGAGCTGCTGCCCGACGTCCTGGACGGCACCGTCGACGCGTCACCCGTCTTCGACATGACCGTCGACCTGGAGGGCGTCCCCGCCGGCTACAAGGCGATGGACGAACGCACCGCCCTCAAGGTGCTCGTCACCAACTAGCGCTCACCACCGGATCGG
>Ga0307508_10006933_pt1 | contig 10577 bp, 10 predicted proteins | sample 9_EM_MG_FD_203089 | JGI IMG/M metagenome (GOLD analysis project Ga0307508, IMG submission 203089) | Populus trichocarpa ectomycorrhiza microbial communities from riparian zone in the Pacific Northwest, United States - 9_EM | ecosystem: Host-associated > Plants > Roots > Unclassified | place...
GTTCCGCCCCCGATGAGAAGCTCGTGGTGCAGCCGGGCGCGCGACCGGTCTTCTACACCTGCTCGTCGCTCGGAGTCGACGTCAGCTCTGACGGCGGGCTGACCTGGTCGACGGTGCTGGCGGCTTCGAATCAAGGTTGCGATCTCGCCCTCGACCGCTCGGGCATCCTCTATGCGGTCACCAACGACTTCTGGGCCACCTCCAGCTTCATGGCGACGCTGCGAAAGAGCCGGAATGGCGGGCAGACCTGGAGAACGCTCCAGACCGTCCCGGGTCATGTGGATGCGCTGGCGGTGGATTCCAAGCTGCCGTTGCGTGTCTACGCCGGTCTGGACAAGGGAGGCGTCCTCAAGAGCGAGGACGGCGGAATCCACTGGACGGTGGAGTCCACGGGCCTGCTCGCCTCCAGCGTCGGCGACGTGGCGGTGGACCCTGCGCACCCCGGAACGCTGGTTGCCGGTGCCAACGGCGGCATCCTGCACTCCAGCAACGGCGGGGTGACCTGGATGGCGGCCCGGCAAGGTCTGCCCACCGATCTCCGGGTGACGAGGCTCCTCGCGAGCCCAACGACGCCAGGATCGCTGTACGCCGGGACGGAGCAGGGTTTCTACCGCAGCTTCGACGGCGGCCAGAGCTGGCAGGCGGCAGGCTCGGATTTCGGCCTGAGCACGGTGTACGACATCGCGTTCGACGCGGTCGTCCCCAATCGCCTCTATGCCACCGGGTATACCGATTTTCCCGGCTCGCCGCGGCCGCCCGACCTGCCGGTTCTGGTCTTCAGCGACGACGCCGGCGCGACCTGGTCAGGGCCACAGCCCGCGCTGTTCACCGCGGTCTTGTTCTCTCTCGCGATTGATCCAGCCGACGCTGCGCATCTCTACGCGGGCGGGTATTCGCTCCTGACCAGCCATGATCACGGCGCCACATGGTCCGCTCTCTGGGATGCATCGAGAGATTCCTTGACCCTGGCCACCATTCGCAAGGTTGTGGCGGACCCGCAGAACGCGCAGACACTGTTCGCGGTGATGGAGCAGTGGTCCCTCCACAGACTGATGAAGAGCACCGACCAGGGCCGGACGTTCGTTCCGATCGATGCCAGCCTGCCCGCGGGAATCGTGGCGCGGGACATGATCCTCGACGCGCGGAATTCGGTGCTCTACGCCGCCACGACGCGAGGCGTCTTCGTGTCACGCGACGGCGGTGCAAGCTGGGCGCCGGACAATCTGGGCATGGGCCCTATACCGATCGTTTCGCTCACCCTCGATCCGCTGACCCAGCGCGTGCTCTACGCCGGCACCGTCGGCCGCGGAGTGTTTGCGACGCAGATACCGTGAAAGAAAGGAGACTCAAAATGAAGAGACCGCTCGCCGTCCTTGGTTTGACCTTCCTCCTGAGCCCGGCTGTCTTCGCGGCTCCTTCCTCCCTGGCGCAGACCGCGCCTGTCTGTCCCGCGGCTCTTGTCGGGCAGTCCTCAGGAGAGACACCGCTCTTCCTCTCCGCTTGCCAGATCTCGAAGGACTGCCCCTGCGGCAGCGGGTTCGTCACCATCTCCTGCACCGGAAACGTCTCCTGCACCTCGCAGGCCCTCTCCATCACCTGCGACGGACACCGGTATAGCTGCACGATGGTCGACTGCAATCCGCAGGGCGGAGGCGGAAACTAGATCTAGACGATCGAAGATCGAGGGGGCAGCAGGTAGCGGAGATCGAACGGCCGCACCAGATGCCTCGCGTGCGCCGCAGCTCGGAGTCCAAGGCTCAGACCTCGTGCATCATGATCCCGAAGGGCCCGCCGGGATCCGCTTCGAGGCGGACGAGCTCGATCCGGCGCTCTTCCAGCAGGTTCTTCTCATCCAGGTTCGTCCACGACGCGAACCAGCGTGTGCACAGATAGAAGACTTCGAGCCCCGCATCGTCGGGCGTGTAGCTCGGGCCGGGGTAGTCATCCTTGCCGGCCCCTTCGATCGGCGAGAACTGCATCGCGACCACGAGGTCGTAGAGGTCGCGCCGGGTCTGCTCCGAGTAGCGGTCGAGATCGAGCGTCTTGGGTGTGTGCGTTTCAGCCATTCGTCCCTCCAAAAAGTCTCGGTCGGCGAGGATCGTAGAAACGGCGCCCGATTCCTGGACCAAGAAACTTCACCTGCCCTTAAACTACGGGCGGCCCGTGCACGCGGTGGTCGGAGCACGCGATTCCGCTCTTCCCGGTGTCACGAAAACGAGCCGGCGCGCACTTTGGTCCTTGTAGAGCTGTTCCGCATTCAATGGAGGTTTCCTGGATGGAAGACCAACCCGCAGAAGCTCCGCCCCTGGCCCGTGCCTTGTCGTACTTTTGCCATCGGAGCCGCTGGACGCCGCAGAGGCTGGCCGCCGCGCACGGCTTCGCCGATCACCGGCAGATCTATGGCTACATGAACGGCGACCGGACGCTGACCCGCGAGTACCTGGAATTTCTTCTGTCGCCCATGAAGGTCCGATCGGAAGACGTCGACGCCTTCCTGTTCTCCGACGGCTTGATCGTGCTCGATCCGCCGCCGCAGGCCGCTTCACCGGTGGCCCTCACCCGCGAGGAGCAGAGAGCGATCGGCCGCACCGCCAGCACCGCCGGCTGGACGTTGGCGGAAACGCTCCGCGGCAAGCTCATCCGCCGCAAGAAAAAGAACAAGACGGAAGCGGCCCGGCGGCAGGCCCGGGAGCGTTGGGCCGATCTGAAGTTGGCCGACTCCCAGGAACGCCGCGACCTGATCGAGGTCTATCCGGACTACCAGGTTTGGGCTCTCGCGGAGCTTCTCTGCCACGAGAGCGAGCGCAGGGCGTCCCACAAGATCGAAGAGGCGTTGGAGCTGGCGGAGCTGGCCGTATTCATCGCCGAGCGGGTGCAGGAGGAGGAGCTGTGGCGCTCGCTGCTCCTTGCGTATTGCCACGCCCACGTCGCGAACGCGCGCCGCGTCGCCACCGACTTCGACACAGCGGACGAAGCGTTCGCCCGCGCCCTGGAGCTCTGGCGAGCTGGTGAAGGAATCGATCCATATCCTCTTGCCGAATGGCGGATGCCAGCCCTCGAAGCGTCCTTGCGGCGGGAACAGCACCAGTTCCCGTTGGCGCTGGAACTGCTCGCCCGAGCCTTTGCTGTGTGTGGAAAGGATCCATGGGCTCGCGCGCTGATTCTGTTGAACAAAGAGCACGTCTTCAACCAGATGGGGGATCTCCAGGGTGCGCTCGCGGCTTTGGAGGAAGCGACTCCTTGGGTGGAGACGGCAGGCGATCCGCGCCTAAATTTTGTGCAGCGCTTCAATAGGGCGGACAACCTATGCAAGCAGGAACGCTATGCGGACGCAGAAGCACTTCTGGGAAAGATTCGTGAGTTTGCGGTGCAGGAGGCCAGCGAGCTCAAGCTGATTCGGGTGGATTGGCTTGCCTCAAAGGTGGCCGCCGGTCAAGGGCGGCCGGACGAGGCGATTGCCGGCTTGGAACAGGTGCGGAAAGGCTTCACCTTTCGTGGGCTTCCCTATGAGGCAGCGCTGTCGTCCTTGGATCTGGCGCTGCTCTGGCTGAAGGCAGGGCGCAGGGCCGAAGTCCGGGAGCTGGCGCTCGCCATGGCGTGGATCTTTAGAGCCAAGAAAATCTGTCGGGAGGCCCTCGCCGCGCTGAGGCTGTTCTGTGAAGCCGCGCAACAGGATGCAGTCACCGTGGAGCTGACGCAGCAGGTGATTGCCGAGATCGAGAGGGTCAGGCACTCGGCCCCTCGATCGGGCGATGGATCGGGAGGCCGAGGTTGAAATGCTCTATGAAGCTACGCAGAGGCCGAACGGGTCAATGTGGCAGCCCGTATCCGGCAGAACGAGCGGCGCGGGCGCACTGGTGACACAGAGGCCATCCGGGTCGATATGGCAGCCTGTCTCGCCCCAGAGGTTTGTGAAGAAGCTCAGGATCTGATGGAAGAGATCCGGTGGCGCCGGAGCGGTGCGGCCGGCGGCGGAGGCGCAGGGCACGGCGAGGACCGTGAACAGCAGGAGACAGAGGACGATCTTGGGGCGAAGCGGGGTGTTCGGCATGGAGGCTCCCTGGAGGAGCGCTCCGCCACGGCCTCCATGGCCGGGCGGGCGGCTCCCCGGAAACAGTGCACCAACGGACCTTACGGCATGTCCAAGCCGGGGAGAAACGAGAAATGGCGAAAAAAGGTGATCCGCGCGTTCTGCGTCATGTGGTGACCTATCTGCGCACGGAGGCCGACATGTCACAGACGGCTTTCGGAAATGCGGCCGGCGTCGACCAGGGTGATGTTTCCCGCTATGAGCTGGGCAAGGACGCGCCGCCGGAGAAGACCCTGCGGCGGATGGCCAGGGTCGCGGACGTGCCCTGGGAGGTGGTGGTGCACCTGCGCCGGTTCCTCACCACGGTCGTCGCCGCCTTGGACCGCCGGCGCGTGGAAGCGGGCGAGACCGGTCCTTGGGAACCGGACATCCTGGAGACAGAGCTGCTGGCGGCGGCCCCCTACTTGCTCGAAGACGCGCTGGAGGAGCCGCGGAAGACGCCGGAGGAGGAAGAGCGCGAGGCCGAGGAAGTCTGGGCCGCCCTGCAGCGCTTCCCGATCGCCCGGCGACGCCGGCTCCTCGAGCTGGCCCCCCGGGGTAACCGGACCCACGCCCTGGCGGAGCGGGTGCGCCGAGCCAGCGCGGACGCCGCGGCCCGGAACGCGGAGGATGCGCAGGAGCTGGCGGAGCTGGCCCGATTCACCGCTGAGCAGTTTGAGACCGAGCGGGTTTGACTGACCTCACTCCCTCTCCAACAACACATACCCGGAAAACCGTTTGAATCCCTCGCGGGCTTTCTTCGACGAAAGCTTGCCGAGCAGGTTCCACAGCCAGGCGCCCTTCATCGTCCGCTTGAGGCGGGCCGCCTCTTCCCAGGTCGAGCGATAATGGGCTTCGCGCCAGCCCAAAGGTCGGAAGAAATCCGTTCCTTCCGCGGGGCCGAACAGGAACGGCGCCCGGGCTTCTTCCAGCTTGTCTCCCCAGGTTTTGGTCATCCTCTTGAGGAGCTGCGGGCTCGCCAGATCGATCAGCCATTCGCGAAAGCTCGGCTGGGCGTGGAGATCGGTGGCGAGCGAGGCGACCTGCTCCGGCGTGAGGTAGACCAGCAGGCCTTCCGAAAGGACCAGCGCGTTTGACGCTCCGGCGCCGAGGCGTGCGAAGAGAGCCTGGCGTGCCGGCAGATCGGTCAGGTCCGCTGTCACCGCTTCGTAGCGGCAGACCGGCTTCTCGTCCCGCAACATCTCGGTCTTGTAGTTGAGGATCCCGGGGAGATCGACGTCGACCCAGTGCAGGGCGGGCGGGAGCGGCATCCGCCACGGCCGCGCGTCGAGACCGGCGGCGAGATTCAGGACGAGGTCCACGCCCTTGTTCCGGACGGCGTCGAGGATCATCTCGTCGAACACGGCAGTGCGCACGATCATCGGCCAGGCGTAGGCCCGGCCGTGCTTCATCTCGTCGAGGATCTGATGGCCGCGCTCGCCGGCCAGGCGGTCGGCGAAAGGATCGCTGAAGATCGCGTCGGGGCGGGCGGTCTCCATGGCACGGTAGACCGCTACCCAGCGCGCGGTGTCGGAGACGTTGTCGATGGCCATGGGGGGCAATCTTACTGCATTGCGCCGCGGCGAAGGACCGCTATACTTCCGCCCGTCTTCAAACCCACGAAGGAGCCTTGGATGCCCAGCGGCCCGGCAGCGATCGACGATGGCGGCTCTCCGGAGGCCCGGCAGGCGGTGCCGGGGTACTCGTGGTATGTGCTCTCCGTCCTCACTGCCATCTACGTCCTGAACTTTCTCGACCGGTCGCTCATCTACATCCTGTTCACACCGATCAAGGCGGAGATGGCGTTCAGCGATCTGCAACTGGCGCTCCTCGGAACGACCTCGTTCGTCATCTTCTATACGCTGCTCGGCGTGCCCTTCGGGCGTCTCGCCGACCGCGTGGCGCGGACGAAGCTCATCGCCGGGGGCCTTGCGGTGTGGAGCCTCTTCTCGGGGCTGACCGGCTTCGCGCATGGCTTCTGGCCGATCTTCCTCTGCCGCGTCATGGTCGGCGTCGGCGAGGCGACTCTCGGTCCCGCGGCGCTCTCGCTGTTGAGCGACTACTTTCCGCCCCGGATGCGCGCGACGGTGCAGGGGATCTATTCGTCGGGCATTGCGGTCGGCGGCGGTCTCGCCTTTTTCCTCGGCGGCTGGATCGCGCAGAGCTTTGGCTGGCGGTGGGCGTTCTACCTGCTGGGCTTCCCGGGGCTCCTCTTCGCCGCCCTGGTGTTCTTCGTGCGCGAGCCGCCGCGCGGCCGGACGGAGGTGGCGGCGGTCCACTACGGCCGTGGGGACTGGAAAATCCTGTTCCGCTCCGTGCCGCTGCGTTATCTGTATCTGGGCTACGCGCTGTTCGGGCTCGCCTCGAACAACCTCGGGATCTGGGTGCCGTCCTTCTTCATCCGCGTCCACGGCATGAGCCTGGCGCTCGTCGGCGCCGCGGCGGGCATCCTGTCGATCGTCATCGGCGTGCCGGTCACGGTTTACGGCGGCTATCTGGCGGACCGCTTCCGCCGGATGGGCAAGGGAGGCCGGATGGAGCTCTGCGCCTGGGCGGCTCTCGCCTCGATTCCGCTCTGGCTCGGGTTGCTGTTCAGCCATCAGGTCGGCGTGCTGATCTTCCTGAACGTTTTTCTGTTCGGCTTCGCTCTGATGTGGGTGGCACCCGCGGCGGCCGATCTGCACGAGATCGCCGGCCCGCATCTGCGCGGGCTGGGCATCGGCATCTTCTTCTCGACCGTCAACCTCGTCGCCTATGGGATCGGCTCGCCGCTCATCGGCAAGCTCAACGACATCCTCGGCGTCGCCGCCCATCCTGAGCAGATGCGGCTCTCGCTGCTGGTCTGCCCGGCCGCCTGCGCTCTCGCCGCGCTTCTGCTCTGGCTCGGTAGCCGCGCTCGGGTGGCTGACGCCGAGGCGTGAAACACAACTGGAGATCTTCATGGACAAAGACCTGCGGCAGCTTCGAAGCCTGATCCGGGAGGCGCTCGGCCGGTCACCCCAGCCGACGCGGTCCCTGGAGGACGAGCTCGGGATCGGTCACGGCAATCTGACGCACCTGCTCTCCGGTCATCTGGAGCTCAAGGTCCGTCATCTGCTGAGCATCTCCCGTCTCCTCGGCGTTCCCCCGCACCGTCTCCTCGAGCTCGGCTGCCCTGAAGCTCTCGCCGCGGCCACCCGGGACGTCACCGACCTCGTCGAGACGCCCGCTCCCGTCCAAGGAATCGGCCATCTCACCTTGGACGCGCTGGAAGAGCGCATCCGAGCCATCGTGCGCGACGAGCTTGCCGCCCAAGCGCCCGCTCCCAAGGCCGCGCGCCGTTAACGGCGGACGGCACCCCGTCATCAGCGGACGAATCCGCGTTATTGCCGGCGCATCTCCCGTTATTCCCGGACACAAACGAGTTATTGCCGGACCAGGGTGAGTCATCGGCGGACCGTCCCGAGCTGGTAGAGGCCTGCCCCACGTTATCGGCGGACGGCGACGAGTTATTTCCGGACAGGAACGCGTTATCGCCGGACCGCCCGTTACGCCGCTGTCACGCATGGAGTTGTCCCGGGCACCGTACCAGGTAGAAAGGAGAAGCAAACATGAAGAAGAAATCCGTGAAGAAGATTGTGCTGTCGAAGGAGACCCTGCGGCGCCTGGAGGATGGCCAGGCGGTGGAGGTCAACGGGGGAGTGACAGCGCTGTGCAGCGGCTCCTGCGTCAATACCTGCGGCAAGACCTGCCTCTGCTGAGGCTCACTCGGAGCGGCCGGCCGACGGTGGCTGGCCGCTCAGGACCCATCCGCTGAAACATCCGAGCCCTCTCCTTCGTCCATCTGGATGAGACATTTCCCTCCGGTCTCGGGAGGTTTTCCGGATGCGTTTCATCCCCGCGCCTGTCCTTTCTCTGGTCCGCGAGCTTCGGCACAGTCCGGGGTTCCTGCTCGTCGCCGTGATCACGCTGGGCATCGGGATCGGCGCCAACGCCGCGATCTTCAGTGTCGTCGACGCCGTGCTGATCCGGCCGCTGCCCTATCCGGAGGCCGAGCGGCTGGTTGCGGTCTGGGGGACTGCGCCGGGGCTCAAGATCGACAAGCTCGCGATGTCGGATGGCACCTACGTTTTGTTCCGCAAGGAGAACCGGGTGCTCGCGGAGATGGGCATCTACGTGGAGAGCGCGGTGACGCTGACCGGGACCTCGACTCCCGAGCGGGTCGGGGTCGCCCGCATGACGGCGTCGGCTTTTTCGGTGCTGCGTGTGCCGCCCTCCCGCGGGCGGACGCTCCAGGAGGGAGATGAGAAGCCGGGCGCGGCCCAGGTCGCGGTGCTTTCGGATGGCCTCTGGCGACGCCGTTTCGGCGGCGATCCCGCGGCGGTGGGAAAGACGCTCCGCGTCGACGGTGTCGAGCGGCAGATCGTCGGTGTCATGCCCGCGGGGTTCCGGTTTCCCGCGCCGGACGATGAGCTGTGGATCCCGATCACCATCGATCCGGCCCGGCTGCGGTCGACGAATTTCAACTACACGGCGATCGGCCGGTTGCGACCGGGCATCACGCCGGAAAACGCCGCACGGAACCTCTCGGCGCTCGTCTGGCGGATCCCGGAGGTTTATGGCGAGAAAGACTTGAGCCGCGGCATGATCGAGAGCGCGCATCTCGGCGTCGCCGTGCCGCCGCTGCGCGACGAGGTGGTGGGAGCGGTCGCGCGGGTGCTCTGGGTGCTCCTGGGGAGCGTCGGCTGCATTCTGCTCATCGCCTGCGCGAACGTAGGGAACCTCTTCCTGGTCCGCGCCGAACGCCGGCAACGGGAGCTCGCGGTGCGCACGGCGCTCGGCGCGACGCAGGGTGATGTGGCGCGACTCTTCCTGGGCGAGAGCCTGGGCCTCTCACTCCTCGGCGGGCTTCTCGGGCTTGCGCTGGCCTGGGCAAGCGTCCGGTTGCTGGTGAGTGTGCGCCCTCCCGGCATCCCGCGGCTCGAAGAGGTCGGAGTCTCCGGCCGCGTGCTCTTCTTTTCCCTCGCGCTCTCGCTCCTCGCCGGTCTCCTCTGCGGTGCCTTTGTCGCGCTGCGGACCCGCGTCTCGGCCCTGGTGCCGGCATTGAAGGAAGGGGGCAGCGGAGGGATGGCCGGCCGTGCCCGGCACCGTGCGCGGAGCGCGCTGATCGTCGCCGAGGTGGCGCTCGCCCTGATGCTGCTGGTGGGCTCGGGCCTCATGGTGAAGAGCTTCGAGCGCCTGCGCAGCGTGGATCCCGGCTTCGATCCGCACGGCGTGCTCACCCTGCGTCTCGACCTGCCGCCGGCCGAATACCGCGACACACCCGCGACGCTCGGCTTCATCCAGCGGCTTCTGGAACAGGTCCGGGCCTTGCCCGGAGTCGCGGCGGCCGGCACCACCTTCCCCTTGCCGCTCACCGGCAGCACGCCGAGCAGCGGCTACTGGATCGAGGATTTCCCTCCCGGCGGCGACCAGGTGTGGCCGCAGCTCGGCACCCGTTTCGTGAGCCCCGGATACTTCGCGGCCATGCACATTCCGGTGATCGAGGGGCGGGTTTTCGATCATCTCGATCCGGCGCGGCGGACGACCGACGTCGTGGTGAACCGGGCGCTCGCCGAGCGCTACTGGCCCAACGCGAGCGCCCTCGGCAAACGGTTGAGTCTCGACCGGCCCGGCGAGGGGATCTGGTACACGATCGTCGGCGTCGTCGGGGATGTCCACGACGCCGGCCTGGAGAGCCGGCCGACTCCATCCGTCTACTATCCGATGGTGCGTTCGAGCTCCGAGGAATGGGCGCCCCGAGGCATCAGCCTGGTGGTGCGCGGTGCCGATGGCGATCCCGCCGCGTTCGTGGCTCCCCTCCGCGCCATCGTCCGGTCGCTCGATCCCAACCTGCCGCTCGCCCAGGTGCGTCCGCTCCGCGAGGTGGTGGAGCGCTCGATCGCGAGAACCTCGTTCACCATGCTTCTGCTGGTCGTCGCCGCCGCGGTCGCGCTGGTCCTCGGCTCGGTGGGGATCTACAGTGTCATCGCCTACGTGGTCAGCCAGCGGACGCGGGAGATCGGCGTGCGCATGGCCCTCGGCGCGACGCGGCGCGACATCTCCCGCATGGTGCTGGGCGAAGGGCTGGCGATCACTTTTCTCGGCATTGCCGTCGGCCTCGCCGGCGCCTTCGCCCTGACGCGCCTCATGCTCGCTCTCCTCTATGGCGTGAGCCCCACCGATCCCGCGACCTTCGTGGCCGTGCCGGCGCTCCTCGCGGGCGTGGCTCTGCTCGCCACCTGGGTGCCGGCGCGCCGCGCCTCCCGGGTCGAGCCGTTGGTGGCGATCCGCTGCGAGTGAGCGAGCGGCGTCCGGTCATCAATTATTGCGCCGCGGCGGGCAGACCCGGCTCGCCATTCTGCTCGCCTCCCAGCGCGCGGTAGCCGAGATCGCCGCCGATCAGGTCCGCCGCAGCATGGATCACGATTGCCGGCCAGAGCGATCCCGCCGCCAGCACGACGAGTCCGAAGAGCAGTCCGGCGAGGCC
>Ga0307508_10006934_pt1 | contig 10575 bp, 2 predicted proteins | sample 9_EM_MG_FD_203089 | JGI IMG/M metagenome (GOLD analysis project Ga0307508, IMG submission 203089) | Populus trichocarpa ectomycorrhiza microbial communities from riparian zone in the Pacific Northwest, United States - 9_EM | ecosystem: Host-associated > Plants > Roots > Unclassified | place...
AAACTTCAAAGTCATTTGCTGTATATTCTCCTCCTTGATCAGATCTCACGGTTCTGATCTTATAGCCACTTTGCTTCTCAACAATTGCTTTAAAATCTTTAAAACAATTAAACACTTCTGACTTCTTTTTCAGAAAATATATCCATGTCTTTCTACTAAAATCATCAATGAAAGTAAGGAAGTACCTATTTTGTCCAGTCGACATAGGCTTTATGGGACCACACACATTTATGTGCACTAACTCCAGTGGCCTCTTTGCTTTCCAGTTGACTTCTTTGGCAAAACTGGATCTGTGATGTTTGCTGAGGACACAACTCTCACAGACTTCATCTGGATGATCAATGTGAGGCATACCTTTGACCATCTTCTTGCTTGCTAGCATCTTCAGACTTGTGAAATTCAGATGTCCAAGCCTTAGGTGCCAAAGCCACTCTTCACTGTTGGTGATGACACTCAAACACTTTGCTGCATCATATTGGATGTTTAAAGGAAACATCCTATTCTTGGACATCTTCACATAGGCAATTAATCTCCCATTGTAGTATTTGATTGTCACATGACAATTCTTCATGAAAAGAGTATAATCTTTCTCCATAAGTTGACCTACACTCAACAAGTTGTGCTTTATGGCTGGAACATAGTAAACATCTGCGATGTAGCTATGATCGCCATTCTTCAACTTGATTGGGATGTTGCCTTTACCTTTGTATGGAACTTTTGAGGTATCTTCAAAGGTGACTAGACCTTGTATGGTCTCATCTAGATCACCAAATAGATCCCGATGGCCACACATGTAATTGCTGGCTCCAGAATCTAGATACCAAATATTCTCTTGATTCTCGCCAAATCCTTGTTGGACAAATAATGCAGCTGATCCTCTGATGTTGGCATCCTCCTCTGCATAGTTGGCTTGTTCACATACCTCTAATGGAGCTTTCCTTCGACATTCAGTGCTATAGTGCTCAAATTGATTGCATCTATAACACTTGATATTTCTCTTGTCACGGTTATTGTAACCGCCTTCTCTTCCTCTAGGAGTGAATGATTGTTGTTCCCGGCCTCCTCTGGTGGTATTTTTGCCACCTCTTCCTCTAAAACCTGTATTCCCAGATCCTCTTCCTTGGAATTGCTGAAATCCTCCTCGTCTTTGTGGACTTCTTCCTTGAGTGGTATATCCACTTGTTGAAGTCTCCCCTTGCTCATATATGTCTTTAAGAGATAATTTTGCTTGTAAGGCATGCTCAATTGCCTTATCTCCATTTCTTTTCACAATCTTTTGCTCATGAGCTTGCAAAGAACTCATAAGCTCATCCACCATCAACTTGTCCACTTCTTTGGACTCTTCAATAGCGAAAACAACAAAATCAAATTTTAGATCTAGGGATCTCAAAATTTTCTCAGTAATCCGAGCATCTGTAAGGGCTTCTCCATTTCTTCTCATCTGATTGACTATCACCATAATTCTTGTGTGATAATCAGAAATAGATTCCGAGGACTTCATTTGTAATAATTCAAATTCACCTCGCAAACATTGGAGACAAATCTTCTTGATTCTATTAGCACCTTTGTATTTTTGTTGGAGAGCCTCCCATATCTCTTTTGATGTTTCTGCAAAAGCAATGATCTCAAATATTGCTTCATCAAGACCTTGATAGATGATGGTCTTTGCTTTGTTGTCTTTCTTTCTATTAGCTTTGAGGACTTGCTTCTCGGCCTCTTGTAGAGCATCTTCTGCTTCTTTGGACTCTGGTTCATCATAACCATATTGCACAATCTCTATACACTCTTGTGAACCAAGAAATGCCTTCAATCTGATACACCAACTATCATAGTTGTCTTTGGTCAACTTCAGGATGAGTGTTTGTGTATTTTCTGTAGTCATTTTGCTATTTGAATGACTAAATCACCTTTTGGGAGTTGAATTTGGCAAAACAAACATTGTAGATGGGTCCAGAATGCTCAAAACAGTAGGGAACCGGTCTGACTTTGTTTAAAATGGGTCAAAATTGGGCTGAACTGGTCAGGAAACCGATTCTGGACGTCGGGCGGTTCGCTGGGGTTGAACCAGGAATATTCTGGGGAATATTCTTTTGGCTCGGCTAGCGGCTTGGCTTGGCGGCGGATTAGGCGGCTCGGCGTGGCTCAAATATGGTGCGCGTGTTGCTCAGTCGTCTTCTTCCTCTGGGCGCGTGGGCTACAATGATGAAATTTCAGGAGGTGCGTGTGGGCTACCTCTGGCTTCGATGAAGCTGATTTTGCACCGTTGAGTTGGGATTGATGAACCCTACACCGTGGTATAATCAAAATGTGTTTTTGACAACTTTGAAAAAACGGATGTATCCCAACAACGCCTTTGTTTTTGTTAAGAACAAGGCTGTGATACCAATTGTTGGTGGGATAAACCACTGGTGGTGGCTTTGAAACACCCAGAGGGGATAAAACACACTGTTTTATTTCAACAACAAGAAACTTACAAAATAAACAAAAGCTCTTAATACACACTCTCTCTTTCTCTTTAGTGTTTGTCTCTTATATTTCCACACACAGTAACATAAACTTAGCTGCCTATTTATACACAAATTGAAAGTAAGAAAAAATCTTAGTTGGCGGTGGTGTGAATGTGACTGGCGATTTGTGAAGGCGGCTGACAGCTGGTGGCTGGCGGTGACTGCAGGAGGTGGTTGCCGTCTTTGACTTTCTTGGATTGAGTTTAATGCAACCGTTTGTAGTGAGAAAAAGGAAGAGAAGATTTACCAGAAAAAGAATGTTTCACTAAACAAGTGCTTTATATTGTTTAATACGGCTCAAACAGGAGTATCCATGACAAATCCTTGCTCAATCTCAAGGGACTCCATGATGACCAGAAATAAAGAACTACGATGACAATGAAAGTTGCAAAACATTCTGACGAGAGGGTTCCAAGGTTGACAGGATAGATGACCAGATGTTTGATGGTAACCTGCTCTTAAAGTCCCTCAACTGTTTAATCACTCGGTTGACGGTTTCCTCTGTTGCTAAAGTTTCATCATCAGCCCATAGTATCTGCAAGGAAAGTATTCACAGCAGAAATTAGTATTTCGTTTTCAGAACTTGCAGAAACTTAACGACGAGTGAAGACTATGTTATGTGTATTTTGACTAGTATATAAAGACTCTTTTGGTGCCAAGTCTTGTAAAATTGTACTTGAATGCAAAATGTACCATATACCTGATGTCTTTCCAAAGGCCAGAGACTGGAAAGATTTCACAAGCAATATACTATTTTTATGACTCTGGATCTTATAGGAACTACTTAGAGAAAGTGAAAAGTGTTAAATCTTATGGAGGTGGAAAAACTGAGAGATATTACGAGTATTAGCCACAACAGGTCAGAGAGAGAAATTACCTCTGCAAAAGCAGCGATGATTTTGGGAAGACAAGCAAAATCTTAGCGAAGAAGTTCGTCCTCTGATCTGAGAGAATAACAAATGCAACAAACAGTTGATTCTGACAATTATAGTTACACCAGTTTCATATGGTAAAATAAATTTCTTATGGCTTGCATCTCAACTATTGAACACAGCAGATCATGTGCAATTTTGACTTCCAGTAGATTGTTCTTTATTGGCAAATGGCTTAACCATGTACTAAACACCTGCTAAGTAGATTAGAAATAAATGTTGTAAGAGTCTGTAGAATAGAAGGAAGAAGAAACATGATAGAAATGGAAGTTGATGAAATAATTAGCACAATCCAATTTGAAAAGGATAGGAGGAAGGAAGATTTTACATAACAAATCACTTGCCTACGGAGAGATCTTGCATACAAGTAGAAAATATCCAATCATAAAATTAGCATTTCTAGCAAAATTCAGCATGAAAAACTCTGCTGGAACTTCTAGCATAAAGTTTACAACTATTCGTATTACTGGTAGCATAAATATAGTATCAAATTGCTTCCACAGACTGAGAGCTGTAGAAAACTCCCTCTGGGACCTGTAGAAAATCTCAACAGCAACTTTTCGGTAAATTACATTAGATAACTTAGAAGATTGAAAATATTAGACCACGTTCCTTTGTAGACATTTCAGATTGGTCTATGGGTTACAATAAGTTACAGATGTGATTTTATAATCCTTACTACCATCTGTGACAGTAAGAGCACACTTACACCTGAATATTTCTTACACCTTGATAATATAGCTCTTGGCTGTTATTGCAGTCAAAAACCAGAATGGGGGAGAGTTGCTTCAGCTTTAGCACCAGACACAAATATCATACTGAATCTCTTCAGAGATACAAAATTGACAACCCTACACCCGAGCCATTTCTGCTATGTAAAGCCAACAAAATAAATTAGTCTGTGTTACCAGCCCTTCTAGATTTTGAAAACATGTTTCCAAAACTTTGGAATATTGAAGAAGCTGGAAAAAATCATCAAAAATTTTAGTTTTGGTAGGTGGAAAGATGTCAAAGTAATGGTAGACTACTTCTGCCATGTTACCACCTCACGTTACCCCTCAATTGAAGTTACAAGAAATAGTCTTTTAGCTAGCTAGATTGCTTGAATTGCAAAATGAAATCACTATTCTGTACTTCTAGACCAAATTCAAAACTACTTAAATATACAAAATATAAAAAGCAAGAGTAGCAATGCACCTCACTTGCATTGATTCTGTCCTTGTGGAATAGGTATATTTGTTCGAGAGCTGTAACAGCAGCATCATGGGCCATTATGTAATCTCGGTGCAATGCCATTGAATCGCTTATGTTAGCATTTAGAGCAGAAACTGCTTCTGCCAAATAAAACCAATGGGATTTATTGTATAAATACTGCACGCAGGTAATAAGAGGACTACATGAAGAATAGACAAGCTACCTCCAACCAGAGGTTTGAAGATAGATCCACCGAAGGCTGCAGCAACACCAATTCCATGTGCAGCAACCTGCAATAATTCATGTTCTGAATAAGAGATTTTCTCTATTTACGAGGTGCACAACATCACTGTCATCGCTAGGCTGGGTTATAAACAGACCTCTTGAACTTCTGGTTCATCATCATTGCAAGCTTTAAATAGCAACAAGAGTTCACTCTCACAGAACCTGCTTTTTATCAATTTGGTATTATAGTGCATTAAATTTACCTTCTCTAACCAAATTAAAAAGGACTAGGCTTACTTCAAAGCTTCTTCTCGGAATTCCTCTACAACATCAGCGAAAATCTTCAAGGCAATTTTTCTTTCTTTAACTGTTTTATCCTTAACCTGCGGCAAGACAATAAATGGAGCAGAGATCTCTCAATTTTTCAGTTCTCTGTCTCCCTGTTTCTGAACCTCCATGGGCTCATATTCACAATATGTTATTCAAAGAGTAAAAAAGTGTGCACTGGTAATTTTCCCATTCTTTATCAGATGGAGCATTACAATTGACTAGAGAATCAACCTCTACACGCACCTTCTTCAACATATCCAGTTTTCTATTCCCATGCCTCGTACTCAAGCAATATGATTTAAGGAAAACAACTTTCAACATAATACTGAAGATTTTCATGCCAGAAATTTCTCACCTAAGAGTGGAATGACATCTAAACCTACATTACAAGAAAAGGCCAATTTTAAAAATGGACATGGCCGTTCAACCTTTTATACAGATGCGAATGCTGCTCACTAAGCATGAGACATCAACATACTAATTGGTCACTAACAGGGGAATCACAGTAAACTGAGCTTATGTAAGAGAGGGTAAAAAAATGGAAGACTTAAAGAAAGAAACCTACCCACATATGTTCCATACGTGATAAAAGCTGGTCGAAGAATTGCAACAAGGAACCCTTGTAAGTTTTCATGAAAATCTTCAAGCAAGCACAAACCTTTATGAAGAAACAAATATGTGATAAGAAAAAACACTTACTATAATATCCTTATGAAATGAAAGCAAGCCAAGCGGTTGCGGAGTCAATCATCCGGTGAAAAGTGATACAATCACTTACTTTCTTACTAACTTTTTCTCCTTGCTCTGACGCTTCATCACCTTTGGGAATGGATATGCTAGTGTCGAGAACGTCCATTATTACAGACAAGAAGCGCTTGATCTGATCTATATTTAAAACAGGTCCCGATAACTGAAAGAGAGAAGTTTGTGCTGATAAGATAAGAGCTAGCATCAATTCTTCCCTAGAGACCTAGACTATTCAGCATGAGGAAAGTAATCCAGTCAAATCTAAGGATGGAGCCATATAAGCTTCCTGGTCATCAGAGTCCATGCTCAACTGTCAGATAACAATTTATACACACCATGGAGATTAAAAGTGGGTATTCGCATATGGAGCAATTTAAGATTTTTCATGCCGGAGAGATGAGCAAAAGTTGGAACGATCAGTCTCCTCTTCATTCCATGCTGGGAATATTCTAGACCAAGTAGAACGCTAAAACTAATTTTAAATCAGAATATCTAACACCAAGCAACTAATTTTGAGCCATGACTCCTTTTCTTTTCCCCTGAGCTGTGGCCCGAGTTAGCAGATGCATGATTATCTATATCTTTTTATTTGACGCATAAAATGCAGTTCTTTTCATAGGAAGAGAATGCGTAGTCTTTCTTAACAACATATAGAATAAAGAAATTTCTCAGACTGATATTTATGTTCTTATAAGTGGACCAATTAACACATTAAGGGGAAAAAAATGCTACAGACCTCCAAGCAATCCTCCAAGGAATCCAACATTACTGCACTAATTTTAATGACTTCTTCCTACAAACAATACTAGTAGTAGTTAAAGATTTCTCATAATCACAAGGTATCTGATTCAATTCAATAATAATAATATTAATTATAAATTACAGGATAACCTTAACCAGTGCTTCAACCAAAGCTGGTATTATATCAGAACACAACTTTTCAAAGGGAGATTTCTGAAGAAGCCTTTTCTCAAATATTGCTGCTTTCGACGATTTCAGTATTTCAGGCATGGCTAGTTACAAAGCAGAAAGGAAATTGTGATTATTGGAGATGGTTAAGAAATGCATAAAAGTAATTATTGGAGACTACATTAGCTTTTAATTACCTAATACAGCAGCTATTCTAACCTCAGCATGCTCGTAAAAATTGAGAAGTGGAACTAAAGTTTCAGCAACCTGCACAGATGCTCAGCCATTCTAAATTTTGCTCACATTTGCTCATATAGGTCAAGCTATGGAAACTATTATGTGTTAGAAATTTAACCACCTCATCAATCCATAAATCAATGCCTTCTTTTGAGTTCAGCAACGCAATCACGCAACGATACACAAGCTGTGGCTTTCTCCTCCAGAGTCTCAGTTTTGATTTGAATCATCCGGTTTCTTGTTAGTGTTCCACACAGAAAATTGATACATCAGCCATAAAAAAAATATATATCCAAAAATAGCAGGGTTTATACTTGATCCTGTACTTATTACGTGGGTTCCAAGTTTTGACAAAATTATTGAACTAATTTTAGAGTTTGCAAGACACATATTCAATATTTCAGAGTGAAGTTGATTTAGAATGATTAATCACTTCATCCATCGCTTATATGTGAAAATCAGAATTGCATATATATGAATAACATTCATGTTCTGCCATTTATTTTTCAGCTCATCAATCTGTTTCTCTTGTAATTTTTAAGATTTCTAATAAGAAGACTAACCTTTCATATCTGATTCTTCAACGTTAGCATCATCAGGCAAAGTGAGCCGCGCAGATTGAAGCAAACAAGGAATGGCTACTTCCATATAAGGCTGGAACTTGTGGCCTAAGCATTTGCAAAGTCTGCCCCATGCCTGCAGTATCTTACATGTTTCAGTGAAGAACAAGGTTATAGTAAAGAACCAATTTTTTTTTTCAGTGGAAACTGTACAACTACTATTAACATACTCTTAACCCTTCAATTCTCATTGGGTCATGTATCTCCAGATTTGATATGGGTGTGGAAACAAGAAGTTGCACAACCTTGCATAAGAAAAAAAAGGGTCAATAATGCTACTGTATGAATGTGTTCTAACAAAAACATTATACTAAAAAGTACTTAGGTCAATATGTCTTGCAAACTCTAAAACATATCTGATTTGGGTGGCTTCAAGAGACTTCTGAACCCATCCATGAATCCAAATTCAGTACAGTATGTAAAGAACTATAAACAGATTACTGTTTTAAGATAAACAGAAACAGTTTTCTTTGTCTAAATAAATGTTATAACTTATTTATGCCGGCAAATTACATCTTTTTTTGGTACACCAGCAGGATTAACAAGCAAATAACTAGAACTCGAGAATCTTTTATATCAAAACCCCTTACTACCCTATCCGAAAGCCGCATCTTACATTTCCAGTACTGATTATTACCTGTTGAGTATCGTCACCGAACTTGTCCTTTCCGAAAACCGTCCAAATTGCTGTAATGCACGAAACAGTTGCAGAAAGGAGCTTGCTGTTAGATTCCCCTTCTGCTTTCGTCATCACAACTTTTAGGTAAGGCATAACTGTTCTGTAATACTCTAGAAACCGGTCCTGCAAAAGTACAATAATTAATATAAAAAACCAGAAAAATTAAAATAGGCCACAAGCAACTCTTGACTCTTGACTGGTACCTGTGATGACTTAGCAATTGCTGCTAATGCTGATAAGGCCCACAGTTTCAATAGTTGTTTCCCTTTCTGGATTGTGCAAATGCAAAATCAACATAAAGACTGCAGATCAGAGACAAGATATAGTTGCATATGGACTCGGGCTTCTTTTTGTACAATTATGCATGTGCATGTGAGTTTTTATATTTATCAAGGAAAGCTCGAAAAAAAGAAAAAACATGCTAGATCCTCCACAGGAAGCAATATTCAAAAAGGTATTTCACATGCTGTGAATGAATGCACACACAATTAGAAAGATCACATGCTACCTCACCTGTAGGCATCTGAGCAATTTACTGATAATCTCATCAAATTGAGGTTCTAACATATTTGAAGTGCAATACTCAACAAAGTGATAAGTTGCCATAGCAGCTTGCACCTGAAAAGATAGAACAAATGTATCTATGTGTGACATTGCAGTTCACTTAGACGTGTACGAGTCAATGCTCAGATGCATAAATCCATTTTGAAGGCAGTGAACCCATTTTGACAACTGAGTTCAACTAAAGCTTAAATCCCACAAAATATTTGATACAAAATATTTGTTAGACGACAAGATTGTGTAAACAAAAGAAGGCAGATAATTAAAAATTCATTGCAAATGAACAAAAATCAACACCACAAATTAATGCTGCGATGTCTGCCATGATTTCATTTCTAACAACACATTTGCAAGCTCATTCTCAACATGCTTTTGATATGTCAATTCTGACTTCGAGTTTCATTTCATGACTGAGGCATCTTAAGTAGATGAAGAACAACCCTAGATTGCTTTCTGCAAGGATAAAAAAGACTATTAAAAGACCTTGAAATCAAGGTTAGGTTCAATTTCAATCCCACGAAGACAAAGTTACAGCACAGCGTCTATCAGCAAGATGGTGACAGAGTCAATTTTCATTCAGCTCCTCATTGCATGACCCTCTTATTGATGTCGGGAGAGCCAAAAATTCCGTATATAGTAGTTGACTGAGCAATTTTAATCCTGTCAAAATTTTCTATATATCTATGCCAATCAATATCCTCGTTATGAAACTAAATCCCCAAACAAATTCAATATTAAATATTGAAATCGAGGGAAAAAAAACTAAATCCATGAGATAAGGATAATACAACCAAAAGAAAATAGAAAAAACATTATGAAACTCAATTCCCAAACAACTTAATATTATAAAGAAAAAACTAAATAAAAAGAATGAGTTGTTGGAAGGTGAAATTGAAAAAAAAAATTAAAAAGAATCCAAAAAAATAAACCGTGTCATCCCATGTCAATCTACCAAACTTGCGATCCGGGTTATGAGTTGTTGAAAGGTGAAATTAAAAAAAAATCAATTAAAAAAGAACAAAAAAATTGATGGTTTTTTTAATTGTTTCCCTACAAACGATGCCAATTGATGATGTTTAAAAATCCGATGTGCTTTGGAATAAGGTTTTTTGGTGGCTGAATTATATGTTAATCAAATGTACATTCAAATGACTCTTTTTCTTCAAAATGAAGGAAATTATCTCTTGATAAATGCCTCTGGATACCTATAAAAAGTTCTCTTTTGGGGGATTTAAAGATCATCCGATGGTAAAATAGATAATCTTATAGAGAAAATGAGTAATAAATATGCTTGAGAGCCTTAAATTCTAAGAACAAAGTGATTTTTGTGTTGGATATATATGTCTTTTGAATGTAAAGTCTTGAACCTTTTACCTAGATAGTTCAAGGGGTATTTATAATCCTTGAACTTTGGCTTTTTATTGAGTGGAGGATTGAAGAATAAATTTACAATGATAACATTTATAAGAAATAAATATCTGTTACAAATGCATTAATAAGGGAAGATATGTCTTCCACATGCATTAATGAAGGAAGAAGTAAAATGGGTCTAAGACACTCACTATGTCCAAGAAAACCAAGCCATGTTAATGGGCTAAAAAAACAGACAATGACCCAAAATGACCAGTCACAAC
>Ga0307508_10006935_pt1 | contig 10574 bp, 10 predicted proteins | sample 9_EM_MG_FD_203089 | JGI IMG/M metagenome (GOLD analysis project Ga0307508, IMG submission 203089) | Populus trichocarpa ectomycorrhiza microbial communities from riparian zone in the Pacific Northwest, United States - 9_EM | ecosystem: Host-associated > Plants > Roots > Unclassified | place...
GCAGCATCTACCCTTGTTGATGTTGACCAACAGGACACAAGACAACTGGTTGATACCACTACTTGCCTCCCTTTTGATGACAGGTCACCAGTACCTACTGTATTTGGGCTACTCCCAGGGTCCATGGCGCTGGGCCCCATTTGGTCCATCTTGTAAAGAAGTATTTTTCATGAACCTGGTTCATTGACTGTCTATCCCCCTACTTTTCCAAGTCTGGTGATGGGTTTCTTCAAGGTTTGAAGGAGCTTCATGACTACTTCATTGTTGGAGACCAAAGCAAGTACCACCCGCCAATCACTCACCAGGTCTTCCTTGATATCCTGAAGAAGATGTCCAATAGTATCGACCTGGAGGAAAATCGTGCAAGCAACAAGGAGATCAACCAGGGCTGAAATCACTATAAAGTGTTGTTAGCCCAAGGGGGCACCCAGGGAATAGCAATTTCGGTGCTGGATGGACCAAAAATCAAGTGTAGTAGAAGCATATGTGGAGCAAGTAGATTTTTGTTGAAGCGTCTATTGCCAGTGGAAACAAGGTCTTCGGCTAAGAGGTCTAGGAACAAACGCAGCTTTGGAGCATGTGCTGAAGGCGATAGAAATGCCGGCGGAGAAATGGACCAATAGGCTCGTCTTTCTGTGTTGTATTTTTCCGCAAGATTTCAGCCCTTGATGTTAGGATTTCTTCTATCTTGTTTCTATATCCATGATTATCCTATTTATTACAGAATGCCCCGTTATGTCTATTTTTTTGGGCATTCGGGAATTGCGAGAGGCTAATGCTACCAGTCTCCCCTTACCAATCACATCATCAATAGTTTTGTCTTAGTCTCTCTCCATGCCACTGAAGTCGGGTACTCAATGTGCCCAAACTGCAATGCACGGGCTTGGCAGACATTTTGAGAGTCCCAAGCATCCCAGAGACAAGAAAAAGAATCAAGCACTTGTCCATGTCCCTGGTGAAGCCTCAATACATCGCCATGTTATCTGTGTGTGGAAGCCGACACAAATATTGTGTCTTCTATTTGATCATTCCTGAGTGCTCCTGTGAGGTTGTGACAGACCCCTGACTACCTGCAGATTCATTTCTATTGGGGTCCCCGGGTGCAAATGCCCATCAGTCGCCCAAGTACTTGTTCATTTTGGCCTGTTTCCCACTGCACCATCTCAACCCTATATGGCAGTGTCTGTGGACTTACTTGGATTCTACTGATCACTCTTTGATGTGATGCTATTAGTGCTCTCGCCTCAGCACTACACACTCACTATGTTTGGCATGGATTCCATATGATCAACAAACAGGTAAGTGTCGCTATTGTGATGTTCAGCATTCGTCATCTAATTCTCCCATAGTCAGAGGCCATCCAGGAACCATACTTTGTCGGCTCTCCCGTCAAGTGACGGTCCCTGTTGATGCAAGGGGGCTGTGCTGTGGCTTTGGTCCTGCATTGCCCAGCATGCTTTGCTTCAGTTGATCACTCGCTGATGGCGGAGACATTCACATTGCTATGGACAGCAATTTCCACCATTGACATCGCCGATGCACTGGAGATAGCCCTCCCTTCTATGACCCAGCCTATTTCCTTCCGAAAAGTCAAGTTGACACGATGGGTATTCACATTGAGAAGCAGCAAAAAAAGCTACCCAAGGCTTGTGAGGCAACTGTACCTGATGAAGCCATCGATTCCTGTGAATCGTCTTATGAGGCCGCAGATAAAAAGAAGCAAAAGGCTTCAATGGACAGCTTTGATGACACAGGCCTTGTGGCATTGATATGTTGCCACAACATACCTTTATTCTTTGCCAACATTGACTCTCCTGGAGAGCAGCAGAAGTATGTGGTGGCACTTCTTGCACATTTTGTTTCATTATTGCCACCCAAAGCCACAGTAGTTGGTTTGTATGACGTTGGCTGCATCCTAGACCGGTCGATCTCAATGATGAGTATCTTACTTGACATTCTCATAGATTCGTATTAACTGTCGGAATTGTGTCAGTATCATATTCTTTCCAAGCAGATCATAGCACGACTTCGATTTGCTACTACCACCATGCATCCCTATGGTCACGAATGGGCATGCCAACTTGTGTACAACCCACGTTTAGTAGTAGGATTGGGCTTGTCAGACAGTGAAGGTACCGAACGACTCTGGTCACGCCTGATCAAGCTGATTGGGGTAGAGCATTCCTCTTCGGTGAGCCTACAGTTGCGGACAGACAAAGATGACAATTTTGGTGGTTGAATTTTACACACTGGTCACAACATTCCAAAAGGCATGTAATAAGCATATTTAGGACCTAATAGTACAAGCTGCATGAGCCAAATTATAAAAGATTAAGTCTTGAAATTTTGACCCCCGAAATTTTGGCCACCCCCAAAAAAAAATGTAAAAAATCCTGGACGATGCGGAATCAGTAGTGATTGCCACACACAACAGGTTTGCATTGTTGGAATATAATATATCGGGCTGTGAGGAGCATGAAAAAATAAGCAAGTCTGACTTTTGAATAGGACCAATGAAGCCAAATGCTGTGCAGGCAATATCGAAAACATGCAGCAACACACAATACAAATGGTCTACGAAACAAAAAGATCATCAGTGTTGCCGACACAGAACCCTTGTCATACCCAAGCATGTCTGATGGTGAAGGTCAGCAGTTAAAACAAGCAAGGACATGTTCTCACACATCTGAGCCAGGAATTCAAACCAATTTTCAAGTCGACTCAGATTCAGACTTGGATCTTGATTACATGCCCAAATTAGATTTTCAGTGAGTAGATGATTGACAGAAATGGTTGATGCAATATATTTTGGATATTGTGTGAACACAAGTGTGACATGTCTGGGGTGACCCATCATCTGTTTCTGGTATGGCAGGCGTGACGTATCCATGTGACATAACTTCATGGACATCCACTGGATGTCTGGAAAGGGTCAACAGATCGTTCAAATGATGACCACACAATGTCACCTTCCAAAAATGGAATCTTGCACTCCTCACCTATAGTAAAAGAGCCAATTGTGTGTATTAGTTTCCCTAGTTCATGAGTTAGTAGTACCTAATTACAAAGGAGCACCTAGTTGTGCTACTGAGTAACAGGCCATGGCATGCTGGTATGCAAAGACTTGTCAAAATTTGGCGAAGTCCAAAGTTACCATATATATATATAATACAAATCAACTGGTTGTATGTGTGGACTTGTGGAGTAGTAGACTAGCGCACCGAGTTGCGTGCTAGTGGGCTGCTGAGGTAAGCTCGTGAGTTGACCCAGGCTGATGCCAACTTTTTTGTGGGGGTTTTTTCTTCTACCACTCCCATCATGTGACTTTACCTGGAGGATGTCCGGCAGACATCCAAGAATCTCACACCAGTATGTCACACCTGCTATGCCAAGAGATGACTGACACATGTGACCCCAGCACGTCACACTTGTCTTCACACGATATCCAAAATATGTTGTGTCAACATTTTCCATCAATTGTCTGCTGGCTGTCAGCCTACTTTAGGTGTGTAGGCATTGGCACGGGTATGGGTAACCCGCATGGGTTTGCTGTACGGGTGCCTCTGGGTATGGATATGGATACAGCCACTCAGTACCTGTGCCCTTACCCGGGTCCAGAGGCACAGGCATGGGTAATCCGTGGAGGTTATCCACAGACCCTTGCTCGCATCCCTCCCTTGTGTATGTCCACCACCAAGATCATTTTGGCATCTCTGCACATCACCCCATCATATCAGCACGACCCACGTCAGATAGAGCACATGATATATATAACTTGTCGAGTAAACACCACCAAAGTTGAGAAGTTAAAAGTAAGAATCAGAGCACCTTAAGTCCCATCAGACACCATGCAACCGAAAAAGCTCTCTGGCCCACCTGAGGCCACAAAGCGCATCACCAGACTCAGTGAGAAGGCCAAAGCTGCCATGGAGGAAAAGACAGAAAAGATAAGCTCAGTCATGGTATCAAAGAAAAGAGCACAATGAGATGCGAGCCCAGTGCCTGCTGCAAAGAAACGAACAAGGGCAGTCACCAGCCACACAAATTCTGATGCAATGACGGCACCAGCAAAGCCTACTGAATCCAGGCCAATCAGGCACCTTGTTATTCCTAGCAAAGATGAAGACAACATGCCATTCGAAACAGATGCGGATGAGCATAGACAAGGACACTCCCACACCTGAGGAAAGAGAGTGATCACCAAGTATTGAGGAGGTCGAACCACCTGAGGAAACAGCCAAGACAGAACTTAGTATGTTGTTTATCGACAGATGTCTGCTTATAACGAGAACTCATGAGCCACCCACAGACCGTCTACAAAAGGATTGGACTTCACTTGTATATGCTTTCTTCGACCCAATCCCCACCATTCAGGTCATTGATGGTTGTCGCATCCACAAGTTCAGGTGTAGCGCACATGGGTGTAAAGCAAGGATTAGACGCTACCTGGATACCAAGGATGCACGTTCAACTGGGAACATGCGAAAGCATGTTCGGTCGTGCTGGGGTGAGGATGTGCTCAGTGCCGCTCAGGATGCCAAGGATGTGACAGAGGTGTGAATGAAGATCATTGGAAGCATACTATGCAATGGATCAATTACAGCAGCCTTTGAGAGGAAGAATAAAGGACAAGTGACTTATAGTAATCATCAACATACATGGGCCAAGACAAGGTATGTTCTCCCCTTCTAAGATGGGTTCATGATCAGCTGATACCACATGAAGGGCTGAGATAGTTTGTTAGGTCACTGAGAGTCTGAGGCCATTTCAAATTGTCTGGGACAGAGGCTTTGTGTCATAATGAGGACCAGGAGACCAGAATACTACATGCTGTTGCCTGAGACAGTCTTGCGAGATGCAAGACAGGTCTTTGTGAGAACACAAACATGCGTAGCTAAAGTGTTGAGAGTGAGTACTTGCCATCCAATTATATGGCAGCTTAAAGCTAATTCACATACCAGGAATATGAAGGTAGTCTTAATTTTACCATGGATGCATGGACGTCCCCCAACCATTGTGCATTTGTCACATTTTGCATCCATTTTGAGCACGAAGGAGTGCTGTTAAGCTTTCTGTTGGATGTTGTCAAGGTGGAGAAAGTAATGTACTCACTAGACTGTACATTGACCACACTCTAACCCCTTAATCTTAGTTGCACTTGGGGCATGAGCTCGCCAGCACATTTGTGAATGTCTTGGAGGAGTTCCAGTTAGCCAACAAGGTAAACGAGATGAGAATACTTTTTGCCTTGGTATTGATACTATACCAGATACTCACTGTCACTTGTAACAATGCGAGCAACAACAACATTATGATTCAGGAACTTGCATACTGTGTTCCAACGTTCGCAAGTGCAGCTAGCCAGATCCACTGTTTTTTTCATGTAGTCAATTTGGTCACTAAATCTCTCATTCGTCAGTTTGATGTGCAAAAAAGGGACGCCGACACAGCGCTGAACATACATGTGGAAATGGATGCCTACGAGGAAGAAGACGAAGATGAAAACATCACCGCTGACAAGGACAAGGATGAGGAGGTTGCAGAACCAGATAACCCAGATGAATGGATTGATGAACTCAAGCATTTGAGTGAAGAGGAACGAGAGGCACTTGAGGTGGACATTCGTCCTGTGAAGTTAGCACTGGTCAAGGTCTGATAATGATATGACAACACTTACCAGTGCACTGAACACCTTGTTTAGTTCCACCACCTTGCATACAAAATTGTCCATTCGTCCACTATTATCTTGCCTGCATGGAAGGAAACATTGATGGAGTTGAAACAGACAGTTACCATAATGCCATGGGATGTGGCAACTCATTGGAATTCGACTTTCAACCTTTTGGAATATGCGCTGAACCACCAGAAGGCAGTCGACACCATTATCCAGTGGCAGGACTTGGGGTTGAGGAAATACAAGCTGGGAAACCATGAGTGGAGGCTGGTTGAGCAGCTGCATGACGTTCTCAAGGTAGATCCAGTGGCCACAAGGCCACCCCATGTTGATACAATCAAATGTAAACAAACCTAACTCAGTCCCACCTGGATTCTGAAAGATGCAACATTATTTTTCTCTCGGTCCACACTGAACCTGGTGACCATCATCTCTGTGATGAACCTAATCGACAAAACCCTCAGTGCTGAGTCACTCAAGAACACCTATTCCCTACCAATACGAGCCACCATCAGGTTAGCAAAGAAACACTCAACCGGTACTATCAATTGACGGACACCTCAGAGGTTTATTGTATCGCCATGGGTAAGTTCTAATACATTTCGGTATTCTAGGACAACTAATACCATGAATATTTAGTGCTCCACCCTTGACACAAGCTTAGTTATTTCAAGAATGCTGGCTGGGAAGAAGAATGGGTCATGACAGCCAAATACCTGGTCTGGGACAGGTTCAGCTGTGTCTATGCCAGCACTGGCAGTGGCCCGCAAGCTGAAGACCATGACAATGACAACAGCAAGGAGCTGACAAAGAAACAGGTGTGTTTGTGATTGCTGTGGGAACAACTTAAGACAGACGAGTGCATTTACTAGGTCTCTAGTAATATATTCGACAGTCTAGATGCTCTTGCACCACCCAAGCTGACCGACCTACGTTCCGAAATTGATCAATACCTTAGTTCCAAGGTCAAACATGTCACTGATGTGGTCGCATGGTGGCACAAGCAGCAATCTACATATCTGCATCTATCCTGAATGGCTCTGGACTATTTAACAATCCCAGGTAAGTGATAGTGTCACACACCTGTAAAGTCTGCTGTTCATCCAAGTCATAGCGATGTCCATTGATGTTGAACGACTCTTTAGTTGCGGGTGTCTCATTCTGCCGCATACACACAGTCACCTCTCCAGTAATTCCACTCGCACCCTTCTTTGCCTCAGTTCCTGGAGTCAGCTTGGTCTAGTCAAGACCGAGAATATTGAGAAGGTTTCTAAGTTGCCGGATGGCCCACAAGGCACCACAGACAACTTAGAACAAGGTTGGGATGCAATTGATAATGAGTAGTAGCTACAGGTTGTATTAACCTCTTTTGAGTTGAATCATATAGTGACCCACGGGTAGACCTACAATGGGTCTATGTGCGGATCTGTCAAGACCGGGTCAACTCTGAGACAACTCTGGAACTCCGGAATTAGTCAAGGCATATGGGACTTGGCTTCAGCATATGTGCTGCGCCCTTGTCAGAGTCGGTCCCGGATTTACGAAGGGTTGGAGGTTGGAGGTAAGACTTAACACTGTAAACAGTGAAGTCGAGTAGGATCGGAGGAGAGTCGTCTAGACTCGAGAGAAGGAGTTGAATCTAAGTTTATATTCGAACTAAAGAATACAAGCGGAATTCTAAGAACTTATATACTTCAGAGGAGCATAGGATTAGTAACGGAGTTGTAAGGGATTGGTAAGAAATATCAAAACGCCAGTATTACCGGAGCTGCGCTTCTAAGCGAAACACAGGTCAGAGGGAACTGAGAAGCAAGACTAGTACTAATACGGAACAAAGGGTCATGTGGACAATGAGACGGAGATAGGAAAGAAGGTCCAAGAGTCAGGGGTCATGTCTAAAAGGAAATCGCACCGGAGTTGGTACGGAGTTGTGGACAGAGGACAGAGTTGGACTTGTAATATTTTGGGATATGACAGGTCATTACTCTGGTTCCCACATGCAAACCCACACCTGCTGTGCGGGTCTGGGTATATTGATGGGTAAGGGTCCGGGTATGATCCATGGTACCCATGGGAGTACCCATGCCAATGCCTAATCTTAATTGGGAATGTCCGACTGTCTTAGATGGCCTCAAGTTCATTGCAGATTGGGGTGATTTTGATGATGGGTCAGAGGCCAGCTCAGACATGGCATTTGCAGGCACACCTCAGGCACCAGATTTCGGAAGCAATAGTGACACCTCGGGCAAGGTCGGATAAGTACTTACAACTTAGTCAATACATATTTGTAAACAGATTCCACCTGGAAAAAAGAAAAAGTTAGCAATAAATATTCTACAATATAGTGAAAAAATGTATTTGACTATGTGTGAGAAAAATAGTCTTCCAAAAGAGGAAGAATAACTCAGCTCAATTTATTTAAAATAATAATTAAGGGTTGGTCATGCTTACATATTTGATCACATATTCCAAAAAAGGTGTTAACTCTGTCACTGTCACAAAGTCTAAAACTTATTTTGAATATGTACATGAGTAATATGATGCTCCAAACACAACAAAGATAAGCACAATTTTTAGTCAGCACCAACTTTGGTCATGCGTGATTTTTTTTTTTTTGGTCATCATGCACAATTTTTAGTAGCCTGGGGCCCAGGCCGGGGCCTGTGTGCACCACTCTGCCCACCCTTGCCTCAACCACCACCCTGTCATTTGCCCCCCCAACATGTCAGAATGGCACTTGTCACCACCTGCCTACTGTGACTCACTTGCCCTGGCCTGCCTCACCACCTTGCCCACCACCTTCATCCACCACTGCATGAGTGCATGAGCACGCATGTGCATGCAGACTGTTGTGTCTGTGTGCACACACGTGCTTGCTTGCCCACTCACTTTCCCTCTAAGGCCCTCCTTGCCTGCCTTGCTGCCTTGCCACCACGATTGCATATGCATGTGAGCATTCGTGCTCACCCACCACCCTCACCTGGGCCCCCACCATACATATGTGCTCCCCCACCTACTCACCCTCATCCACCTTGCTGTCTCACCCACCACCCTCTCTTGCCACCACCCTCACCACTGCATGAGCATGTGAGTACATGCTCATCCACTCATTCCTCACCCACCACCCTCACCTCATCCAGCACTGCATGTGCTCCCTTGCCCTTACCCACCTTGCCATCTCGCCCACCACCCTCACCACTGCATGTGCCCACCTTGCTGTCTTGCTGGCTCTCCCCTCACCCACCACCCACTATTAATAGTGATGGGTGGGACTGGGTGAGCAGGCGAGCATGCATGTGCCTGCAGATGCAAGTGTCTGCATGCGCATGCGTGCTTACATGCTCATGTGGCCATGGGTGAGGGTGGTGGGCAAGCATGTGCATGTGCACACTTGTGTGATGGTGGGTGAGGGATGAGATGGCGAGGTGGGTATGTGCCACACTGCATGCAGTACTAAGGGTGGTGAGCAAGATAGCAAGGTGGGTGAGGGTGGGTGAGCATGTGTCTGTGTGCACACACATGCTCATGCACTTCTGCAATGGTGGGCAAGGGGGGTGGGTGAGGGGGAAGACAGTGAGGTGGTCACCTACTGCCGTTGTGTGCAATGGTGAGGGTGGTGGACAAGACAGTGAGGTGGGTGAGGGCGGGGAGGCAGGTGAGCACATGTGTGTGTGTGCTCATGTGCTCATGTGGTGGTGGGTGGGACAGTGAGGTCAGCATGTGCTACTGCCGCATACAGCAGTGAGGGTAGGTGAGCAGGTGTCTGCACGTTCGTGTGGGGGTGGGTGATGTGGCAAGGTGGGCCACAGAGGGAAAGCAAGCAAGCAAGCATGCGTGTGCACGCAGACACGACAGTCTGCTTATCTGCGCATGCTCATGCGCTTGTGCAGTGGTGGGTGAGGGTGGTGGGCCAGGTGGGCCAGGGCAAGTGAGTCATGTTGAAATCATGGTATTCTTATTTAATTCTTCTATTATATAACCATGATTCTAGACCACATCATGTGACTTATCAGATGATCCTACCCGTATTGGCCGATTACGCTATTCATATTATGAAGGCCTTACTCATCACAGATAAGAGCTTTATATGCTATTGGTTGGCTTATTGATCATTGTTATACAATATGACACATACATGATTCTTTCATGTTCTATGACATTCTACAATGTTCTCCCCCTTACTATATTTAGTTAGGAGACCATACAAGTACAAACAGTCCTTGTAGTATATAAGACTGGTCTCATCATCCAGTCTCTATAAGAACTTCTTCACTTGTACTTTCATCATCTGTTGAGCCTTAGCTCCAGACACTCTAAGTACTTCTTTGCATTTACTCTCTTTGTACTTTCATCATCTATTGAGCCTTAGCTCCAGACACTCTAAGTACTTCTTCACATTTACTCTCTTTGTACTTCAATAGGTTATGAGCCCTGCCCGATTACTTTAAGTCCATCTTCACGATGCCTTATCGTAATGCACAGACAGCTTGGTTTGCTTGTAGAATGCTTTACATTTGTCACTATTTAACCACTCTGATGGGATGATTGAATGATCTTCCCATGAATCTTGACCATGGAGAGCCAGTATCATTCATTTATCAAATGTTGTCGGTTCTAATTCTTCAAATTGGTTTTGGTATTGCTTATTTCCAGATTAATTCTGAGACCCCAAGAGAATTATCTCTTGAATTGTGAACCACAACTGACAATACTCTTCACACGGTTGTTGTCCTTTATAGGGAACAATCAATGGTCAGTTTTCCAACTCTAGAACTATCGGGATTACACCCGATTACGCAGGGGCAAGAAGGGTAATGTGATCAGTGGGAGATACGCACTGATAGGTTCTTGGTTGGTAACAAAGATATCACAGGTATGTGATAAATCCTCAAAGAGTATT
>Ga0307508_10006936_pt1 | contig 10573 bp, 8 predicted proteins | sample 9_EM_MG_FD_203089 | JGI IMG/M metagenome (GOLD analysis project Ga0307508, IMG submission 203089) | Populus trichocarpa ectomycorrhiza microbial communities from riparian zone in the Pacific Northwest, United States - 9_EM | ecosystem: Host-associated > Plants > Roots > Unclassified | place...
AAAACCCGCTCTCTACCTTCTCCATCGATGTCGATCCTGCATCCTACAGTAATGTGCGCCGCTTCCTGCAGGCAGGCCAACTGCCGCCCGCCGGCGCGGTGCGCATCGAAGAAATGATCAACTATTTCCATTACGATTATCCTTCGCCCGATAATAAGGTCCCTTTTTCCATCAATACCGAAGTGGGCGACTGCCCGTGGAGCCCACAGCACAAGCTGGTGCTGGTAGGCCTGCAGGGCAAAAAGATACCGGCGGAAAACCTGCCGCCCGTGAACCTCGTTTTTCTTATCGATGTATCGGGCTCGATGGATGAGCCAAACAAACTGCCCCTTGTGCAATCGTCGATGAAACTGCTGACAGACCAGCTGCGCGAACAGGATAAAGTGGCCATTGTTGTGTATGCCGGCAATGCCGGGCTGGTGCTGCCTTCTACCAACGGCGGGCGCAGGCAGACTATTAAAGACGCTATTGATCGGCTCGAAGCAGGCGGCTCCACCGCCGGCGGCGCGGGTATCAAACTGGCTTACCAGGTAGCGAAAGACAATTTTATAAAAGACGGCAACAACCGCGTGGTGCTTTGCACCGACGGCGATTTTAACGTGGGCGTGAGCAGCAATGACGAGCTGGAAACGCTTATCACCAAAGAACGCGAAAGCCATGTGTTTCTCACCGTGCTGGGTTATGGCACCGGCAACTACCAGGACAGCAAAATGCAGCAGCTGGCCGATAAGGGCAACGGCAACCATGCCTATATCGACAACTTCCGCGAAGCCAGCAAAGTGCTGGTAAGCGAATTCGGCGGCACGCTTTTTACCATCGCCAAAGACGTAAAGCTGCAGATAGAATTCAACCCCGCTGCCGTACAAGCCTACCGCCTTATCGGCTATGAAAACCGCCTGCTGAACAAAGAAGATTTTAACAACGACAAAAAAGATGCGGGCGAACTGGGCAGCGGTCATACGGTAACCGCCTTATATGAAGTCATTCCCGTGGGCGTGGAAAATAGCTTTGTCGAAAAAGTAGACCCGCTCAAATACCAGCAACCGCTAAAAACAGTGGCTGCGCCGGCAGGAGAAATGATGACCGTCAAATTCAGGTACAAGCAACCGACAGGCGATACCAGCCTGCTGATAACGCATACACTGCACAACAGCTCGCTTGCATTGGACAAGACCTCTTCCAACTTCCGGTTTGCCGCCGCCGTAGCTGAGTTCGGCCTGCTGCTGCGCAAATCCGAATTTAAGCAGCAGGCATCTTTTGGTCAAACGCTGGAGCTGGCCCGCGGTGCGATGGGCAAAGACGAAGAAGGCTATCGATCGGAATTTATCCAGCTGCTTAAAAGCGCCCGTGACATGGCAAAAACGGAAACGCCTTCCAATGATGAACAGCTGAGCCGGAATAAATGAATGCCCTGATATATTTATCCGGGTATGAATGAAACCCAACCAAACAACCTGTTATGAAAGAAACTATTCAACTGGAGCTTACCAATCCCTGCCATGAGAGCTGGAATGCCATGACGGCCAATGAGCAGGGTCGCTACTGCCAGTCGTGCTGCAAAACAGTCGTGGATTTTACCGCTATGACCGACCGGGAGATAGTCGATTATATTTCGCATTTTTCTGCCGGCGATACCTGTGCACGCGTACAGGACAACCAGCTTAACCGGCTGATACAAACGCCCCCGGAGCGGAAGCATTCCTGGAAATATTTCTGGAGCCTTGCACTGAGCTCCCTGTTGATATCCTATCGCTCAGTGGCGCAGGTAAAACCGCTCAAAGGCGACCCGGTGGCTATTACCAGTGTAGACTGCCGCAAACAGAAAGGAGAGGTAACTATTCGGATAGGCCAAATTACAACTAGTTCTATTAAGGATACGATTACTTCCACGATGACGGGGCGGGTGGTAAACGAACAGGGCATACCGGTACCCTTTGCTTCCATTACGCTGACTAATCCTACCCGGGTATTTATAGCCGATGAGGAAGGCAATTATTCATTCAGCATCCGTTCGGAGCAGGTGAACTTTACGGGGCTTACCATCAGCGCCGTGGGCTATGAGCCTGTTAGTATTGAGCAGGTACAGGCAAGCGCCATTCAATCGCTGGAAGTCATTAAGAAAACGGTTAAAATGAGTATGAAAGATGTTGTGATGAAGCAAAGGGTGCTGAAGGAAGTGGTGGTACAGGGTTATGCATCCAAACATTTACAGGGTTGGGTAGGCGGATTGACCGTAAGCAGGAAGTGTACGACCTACCAGAAAGTAAAACAAACTGTAAAACAAACAGCCGCCGCGTTGATAGCGCCGGGCCGCAGCGATCTTGCCATCTATCCTAATCCTGCGCCTGCCAATGGAACGTTCACACTTAAGTTCAACATAAAACAACCCGGCGAATACAATGTACAGTTTATTGATGTAGCGGGGAGGATAGTAGGCGGCAGGCAGGTGATGATCGCCTCCGCAGGCCAAACAGAAACTTTCATGGGCAGCCAATTGCCCGGCCACGGTGCTTACTTTATTCGCGTGGCGGGCAGGCAGGACGGGAAAATCTACAACACAAAACTGCTGGTGCAATAAAGCCCTATTTTTTATTTTACTGTACAATCAATGATTTTGTCAGCACACGCTCTCCATCGCGCCAGGTAATTTGATAGCAGCCTGCCGCCAGCTCAGTTATATTAATACGGGTAAGGTGCGCCCCGGCGCTTACGCTAATATGCTTTAATATATTACCCTTTATATCTGTCACGGTAAGATGTGTGGTACGGGTAGAAACAGGATGGCTCAGCCATGTTTTATTCCTGGCCGGGTTGGGATATACCGTCAAACCGGTGGGTAAGGGCGCGGGAACGGGCACTGTTGCGTATATAAAACCACTGAGAATAGAATTTCCCCCGGGTGTAGTGACGGATACAAGGCCGCTCGCGCCATCGCCTACGACGGCCGTAATGGTACCAGGAGAAACAACGATAAAGGATGCGGCGGCTGTTCCGCCAAAGCTGACCGCGGTAGCGCCGGTGAAATTATTACCGGTAATGGTAACCACCTGCCCGGCAATGGCCGTATCGGGCGAAAAAAGTATAATAACAGGAACCGGTATAACCGGCACAACAGGAGGCGTGAATGTAAAGCCAGCCATAGAGGCCGTGCCGCCGGGTGTGGTAACCGACACACTGCCACTGGCGCCGCTGCCTGCAATAGCTGTAATAGTGGTGGAAGAAACGACGGTAAACAATGCTGCGGCCGTTCCGCCAAAGCTGACAGCGCTGGCAGCATTAAAATCAGATCCCGTAATAGTAACAGTTTGTCCCGCGCCCGCAGCCGTGGGTGTAAAAGAAGTAATTACAGGCGCGTGAATAAAGCTGAAGCCGCCCAGCAATGCCGTGCCGCCGGGTGTGGTAACGCTGACATCGCCACTGGCGCCGCCGGCCAGCACCGCTGTAATGCTGGTGGGAGAAACAACGGTAAAGGATGCTGCGGCCGTTCCGCCAAAATTGACCGCGCTGGCATTATTGAAATTATTCCCGGTAATAGTCATGGTTTGCCCGGCGATGGCCGCCAGGGGTGTACAGCCGGTAATGACCGGCGGCGGGATAAAAGTAAAACCGCCCAGCGTGGCTGTACCGCCCGGCGTGGTAACGGATACATCGCCGCTGGCACCGTTGTCCACGATTGCCGTAATACCGGTAGCGGAATTGACGGTGAACGAAGCGGCGGGAACGCCTCCAAAACTGACTGCCGTAACGCCGATAAAATTGGCGCCGGTGATGGTGATAGTTGCACCTTTGAAACCGGTTGTCGGCACAAACGAATTGATAACCGGCGGTGGTGGAATATAGATAAACCCGGCCCGGCTGGCCAGGCCCGATGAGGCATACACTTCTATGCTGCCGCTGGCCCCTGCGCCAACGGTAGCGGTAATCGTTGTAGGCGACAGCATAGTAAAGCCGGTCGCCGCAACGCCTCCGAATGTAACAATGGATACGTTCTTAAAATTCACGCCATTGATGGTGACTACATCGCCGGTTTTTGCCGAAGTGGGCGAAAAAGAATAAATGATCGCCGGGCCCACATGCGTAAACCCGCCGAGGGTGGCTGTGCCCACGGGCGTAGTAACAGAAACGCTGCCACTGGTGCCTGCGCCAACGGTGGCGTTGATCCTGGTGGGTGACACAACGGTAAATGCCGTGGCGGCAACACCGCCCAACCTAACATCGGTAGCGCCGGTGAAGTAGTTACCGAATATGGTAACGGTACTGCCTGCATAACCGCTGGTGGGTGTAAACGAGCTGATGGTGGGCGGATATAAATAAGTAAACGTGTTTTGTGATATGCCCGTGCCGTATGGCGTGGTAACCGTTATTTGGCCCGTTGCGCCGGTAGCGAGCGTGGCCATGATTTCAGTAGCCGAATTAACCGTGTAGGAAGCGGCAGCGGTGCTGCCGAATTTGACCGCCGTAGCGCCGGTTAAATAAATCCCTGTAATGGTAACTGTGGCGCCGGCGAGACCGGACGATGGCGTAAATGAAGTGATATAAGGCTCTTTAAAGATATTTCGCACGGCGGAAATGTAATTGGAGTTCCGCTCCGTCAGGACGAGGTCGCCTTTGCCATCGGCATCCATGTCGGCCGCCAATATGTTTTCAGAATGCGTGGTGGCAGTATAGGTGTAAGGCGACAACGCGATAGCGCCGCTGCTGCCACCAGTATTCATAAATACGGTTAAAGAATAAGCAAATGAATAGCCGACGGCGATATCCGGGTAACCGTCGATGTCAGTATCGGTCACTACAACGCCGGAGGGGTTGGCGCCGACAGCATAATCCGTTTTAGCACCAAAGCTGATGGTGCCGGCGGTACTGGCGTTGGGAAACACCGACAAGGTAGCAGACCCTTTGTTGATCACTGCCAGCTCGGGCTTATGGTCGCCATCAAGGTCAACCGCGCAAAGACCCACGGGAGCGGTGCCGGTGGCAAGCGCAGCGGTGGGGGCAAACGAAATGGTTCCCGAAGTAGTATTGCGCATGTATGAGATGGTGTTGGCCGTTTGCTGTGATGCGGCCACATCGGGTTTTCCATCCCCGTCTATATCGGTTACAACGATGTTGACGGGTGAAGCGCCGATGGCGAAGTCGGTTTTTGCTGCGAAGGAAATGCTGCCTGCGGTGGTAGTATTTTTTAACACGCAGAACCAGGCGGAGCGATTGCTTCCACATACAATATCGGGCAGCCCATCGGCATCTATATCTTTTATGACCACACTGCTGGCGCCCAGTGCGGCAGGAAAATTACCGGCAAGCGACAGGGAAATATTCCCAACAGTGCTGCTGTTAAACAACACAGAGATATTATCGTCCAGCGCATTTGCCACCAGCACTTCGGGTTTGCCATCGGCGTTGAGATCGCCTATTGCTACTGCCTGCGGACTGGCGCCGGTTATATAATCGACGCCGGCAGCAATACTGATGATGTTGGTGTTGCCGGTATTCCGGAAAACGGATATTGAGTTACCGTTAAGATTGGTGGTAATGAGATCCGGTTTGCCATCGCCATCCAAATCGGCGGCCGCCATGCCGGCCTTCAAATCGCCGCCGGACCTGTACAGCGCGCCACGGGAGACGTCGTTCGTTAATGCGTCTGTCCATTGTGCATGGGCTTGTGGATGTAACCATATAATAAGGGAAAAAGCAAGGAGCAGCTGGCGGCCTTTTCGTGTATACGAAGCGGATAAGGATAAAGGATATTTCATGTAATAGAGGGTTACCCCCAAAATAGCAAGAAGAAAAGACATTTGCAACGCCCGGCGGAAAAATTTACAAAACAAATAATAGATTATACATAATTGTTATGTAAGGCAAGGAATCTATTCGCGCAGGCGGGGGCTTATGATGCCGGCGGATTTATTTCTTAAACGCCGGGTGGTGGCTTACCAGCTCGCTTCTCAGGTACTCGCGGTCGAGGTGCGTATATATCTCCGTGGTAGTAATGCTTTCATGCCCCAGCATTTCCTGTACGGCCCTCAAATCGGCGCCGCCTTCTACCAGGTGGGTGGCAAATGAATGCCGGAAGGTGTGCGGAGAAATATTCTTGGTAATGCCCGCCAGCTTTACCAGGTCTTTCAGCAGCAGGAAGATCATCACGCGCGACAGCTTGCTGCCCCGGCGGTTTAGAAAAAGAATGTCTTCATTGCCCGGCCTGATGCCGATATGCGTACGGATGGTTTGGCGGTAAATACCGATGTGTTTGATGGCGCTGCTGCCGATGGGTATGAGGCGCTCTTTATCGCCTTTGCCGATAACGCGTATAAATCCCACATCGAGGTAAAGGCCCGATATCTTCAGGTTGACCAGCTCGGTTACCCGCAGCCCGCAGCTGTACATGGTTTCGAGTATGGCTTTATTGCGTACCCCTTCGGGCTTGCTCAAATCTATCTGCGCTATGATGTTTTCTATTTCTTCGAAGGTGAGCACATCGGGCAGGGCCCTTTTTAATTTGGGGGCTTCGAGCAATACCGTGGGGTCTACCTTTACCACCTGCTCCAGCAGGCAATATTTATAAAAAGCCCGCAGTCCTGAAATAATCCTCGCCTGCGAGGTGGCGGTCATGCCCAGCCCGGCAATCCATTGCAGGAATTTTTGCAGAACAGCCAGGTCTACCTGGCCGGGCGACTGAAGGGCGGCCGAAGCCTGGAGGTACTGGGTAAACTTGTCTACGTCCCTGGTATAAGCCTCCACCGAATTATCCGACAGCGATTTTTCGAGCTGGAGATACGCTTTAAATCCTTTTTTATAAGGTTCCCACATATTTTGCTAAGGTGATACATTTTTGGGACAGGTATGCCATCGCCGGCGGCAGCGCATAATATTTACAGCCACTATCCGCTATGGCATACCTTTTTTCGTCATATTTGTGATCCAATATATATCTGTACGTTTTCATGCTGGTAAATCTCCGTTCATTCCGACAAAAGGTAAGACACAACAGGCGACGCTTTCGTTTGTTTCTTTCTAAAACAGAAAAGAATCCGCCTAAAAACCTGCAAAAGCTGGTTACCGAAGCCGATCGCCAGGCCTGGGCGGAGATCGATTGCCTTAGCTGCGCCAACTGCTGCAAGACCATGTCGCCCACGTATACGCCGGAAGACATCCGGCGCATATCCACTCACCTGGACATGACGCCAAAGGCTTTCAAGGCTAAATGGCTGTATAAGGACAAGCGCGAAGGCGACTGGATGAACACCAGCCAGCCCTGCCAGTTCCTGAACCTGCAGGACAACAAATGCTCCATCTATGAAGTGCGCCCGGCAGACTGCGCCGGCTTCCCGCACCACGATAAAAAGAAGATGACGGATTATATGCACGTGTACAAACAAAACGTGGAATACTGCCCGGCTACCTATAAATGGGTGGAAAAAATCATGCTGCTCATGCGCGAGGAAAAAGAAGCGGGAGCCGTTAAGCGGGAAGCGGGAGCCGTTTGGCCCGAAGCAAAGAAGTCATTGAAATGATGAATGCTCACCTTAGAGATACACATCCTCAATAAAGAAATATTCCGTTTCGCCGCCTGTTACCAGGGTAATGCTCAATACATCGTATTGCACCCTTTTCCATTGCGGGTATTGATATTGATAGGCGGCGCCTGCCCTGAGCAGGTGGCGTAGCTTGCCGCGGCCCACACTTTCTTCTGGCTCGCCGAAGCGTGTGCTGCGCCGGGTTTTTACTTCTATAAAATGCAATACAGGTCCGCGGGTGGCCACGATGTCTATTTCGCAGCGCTCATGCCGCCAGTTGCGATGAAGCAGGGCAAAGCCCTTTTGCTCCAGCCAGCCGGCAGCCAGCGCTTCTCCATCGGCGCCCAACCGGTTATGATTTGCCATCTTTTATGTTTTTATAGTTAATTTGCCGGGCTGAAAGAATATATGATGACAGCTAAAAATACTACATCCCGCTTATCCGGTAAAGTGCAGCACTATCAATGGGGCGGTCTCGACTACATTCCCTGCCTGCTGGGCACCGACAACAGCGTCCGTAAGCCTTTTGCCGAATACTGGCTGGGCGCGCACGACAATGCGCCGGCCGTGCTCGAAAACGGCGACAAGCTCAACGAGCTCATACAACGGCAGCCTTCGGTGCTGGGCGATACCGCCCGCCGGCAATTTGGACGGCTGCCTTACCTGCTCAAGATACTCGACGTAAAAGATATGCTCTCCATACAGGTGCATCCCAATAAAGCCGCGGCGCTCGCAGCCTATGCAGCCGAAAATGCCGCCGGCATTCCGCTTACGGCTCCGCATCGCAATTATAAAGATGATAACCATAAGCCCGAGCTGATGGTGGCCCTGGGCGCGTTCTGGCTCCTGCACGGCTTTCAGCATCCCGCGCTGCTGACAAAAACGGTGAGCGCCGTGCCCGAATTTGCCTTTATGCTGCCCCTGTTTGAACAGCAGGGATATAAAGGACTGTATGAAACGCTGATGACCATGCCGCAGGAAGAAGTGAACAGCGTGCTGCAACCGCTGCTGGACCGCCTGGTGCCTGCCTACCTGGATGGCAGCCTGCTGAAAGACGATCCCGGCTTTTGGGCCGCACGTGCGGCGCTTACCTATAATGAGCCGGGTAAAACAGACCGGGGGATTTTTTCCATTTACCTGCTTAACCTGGTGCAGCTGAAAAAAGGAGAGGCCGTATTCCAGGACGCCGGCATCCTTCATGCCTACCTGGAAGGGCAGAATGTAGAGATCATGGCCAACAGCGACAATGTGCTCCGCGGCGGTCTTACCCCCAAGCACATAGATGTGCCCGAGCTGATGAAGCATGTGACTTTTGAGCCGGTTACCCCCAATATTATCGAGGGCAGGCCCATTAACGATACGGAAGCCGTATTTGTAACCCCCGCGCCCGATTTTGAGCTGAGCCGCCTTTTGTTGGCCGCCGGCAAAACCTATGCTACCACTGTGGGCGGCACGGATATATTTCTTGTGCTGGGCGGCGCCACCGAAGTAAACAGCGCAGACGGTGTTGTAACGCTTAATCGCGGAGATGCTTTTGTAGCGTTCAGCGATACGAAGCTGGAATTTAAAAGCGCCGGAGGCGCGGAAATATACCATGCAGGGGTGCCCGCATAGGGGAGGGAACGCCTTAAAACTTTGTTCTCTTTCCGCTTAAATTGATCTATTTTTGTCATATAGAATATTAATATGAAGTCAGGAAAATCACTTATCAGTACGCTACTTGTTTTAATCGTTATATCAGCTATTTACCGGGTGATACCCGGCCGCCCCGATGGTTTTACGCCACAGATAGCCATGGCCTTGTTTGGCGGGGCGATTATAAAAGACAAAAAATGGGCTTTTGCAGTACCCATCTTTTCCATGTTCATTTCCGATTTATTGTACCAGGCGCTTTTTAGCATGCACTTGTCGGACCGCCAGGGCTTTTATGAAGGCCAGTGGGTGACCTATTGCCTTTTTGCCGGCATTACCGTACTGGGCTTTACGCTCAGGCGTATTACCGTGCTGCGCGTGGCGGGCTATTCGCTGCTGGCGCCTACTTTATATTTCCTGTTGTCTAACGGGGCTTATATGCTGGGCGGCGGTATCGATGTCAGGACTGGTGCATCGCTGGATAGATCCTTTGCCGGCCTGTTGCAATCCTATACACAGGGGTTGCCGTTTTACAGGGGGTATATTATCGGTACGCTGGTGTTCAGCGCTGTTTTATTCGGCGGTTATTACCTGCTAACGGCCAATGCCCATAAGGCAAAGGCGGCGCAGGCTTAAATACTATTTTCCCTATGTACGAGAAAGCCGTCCATATCATGTGGATGGCTTTTTTTTGCGTTATACCCCGGATTCATAGCCTTCATCCACCAGCAGGCGGCCTGAATCGGCAGCCGTGGTGGCCAGCACATCGCATTTATTATTGTATACATTAGCCGCGTGCCCTTTTACCCATACAAAGCGGATGCGGTGCTTTTTGCTAAGCTGGAAGAACCTGGTCCACAGGTCTTTATTCTTTTTACCTCCCTTAAAATCGGTGGCTATCCAGTTTTTCAGCCATCCCTGCTCCCAGGCTTTTACCACGTACTGGCTGTCGCTGTAAACGGTGATGTCGAGCCCGTCTTTTTTGAGTCCTTCGAGCGCGGCGATAACGGCCATCAGCTCCATGCGGTTATTGGTTGTTTTGCGGTATCCCTGCGACAGCTCTTTTTCGACGTCGCCCCATTTTAAGATGGCCCCGTAGCCGCCCGGGCCGGGGTTACCTCTTGAAGCGCCATCCGTGTAAATCACCAGTCCTTTGTTTGACATATCCGTTTCTTAGTTTAATTCTACCTGTGTTTTCCAGAAATCGATGTAGGAAGGCAGGTCTTCCAAATGAAAAAGGGCGCCTTCTTCCGGCGTATCCGGCAAATTACTGACTTCCATATACTGAATGATAAGCGCATTGTCTTTTTCGCCGAGCATTTTTTCGAGCAGGTAATTAACGGCATAAAAGAATTTGTCGTCTTCCGCCGGGTCGTAGTTATCAAGATAAATCCTGATACCTAGCTTATGCGGCTCTTCCCTGCTGTCGA
>Ga0307508_10006937_pt1 | contig 10572 bp, 12 predicted proteins | sample 9_EM_MG_FD_203089 | JGI IMG/M metagenome (GOLD analysis project Ga0307508, IMG submission 203089) | Populus trichocarpa ectomycorrhiza microbial communities from riparian zone in the Pacific Northwest, United States - 9_EM | ecosystem: Host-associated > Plants > Roots > Unclassified | place...
CGGTACGTATCCTTTGGTTCAAATCAATAACGGGCAATTTTTTCAAGCTGACCATGTTTGCCATTCCTGTGTAGCTCTCAATCGCAAACCCAGTATTTCTTCTTCTTTTCTGAGCATCTAACGGAGACCTGATATTTTACATTTAGCTTACATATACACGAGGAACATTCATTCCTGTCCACCTGACTATCCGCAGCTCTAATACAAAGGCACTCAAAGCGCTTGCTAATCCCCGCAAAATTACCGTCCGTCTCGCGCGCCGTTTGCAGTATTACCGAAATACAACACAGCTGGGCGAGCTGGAAGAAGCCACGGTGGAAACGGTGCCTCTTGAGCAAGCGGTTTGGCAAGAAACTGATGCTAGCACCGAGGAGCAGGAGCACATGTATGTAAAGCATCTCGAAGGCGAAATCCATCTTAGGAAGGACTTGCAACCTTCATGCAGTTTCTGTTGGTTCAAAGTCTCTGTATGTCTCTCTGTCTAGGTCGGTATTATTGGTCTGGCAACTCACCTTCTCTGCTACAGTATGTCGTTGAACTTCTTCCTTTCAACAATGATTCCATCCTGAAGGCACCCACTTCGGGTTCATCAGAAATTTTGCTCTCACACTCGGTCGCCATCGCTACCCAACGCAGCGTCGGACTTGCCCCCGTCCCATCTACCACACGACTCAATTTGCGTGGTGAATCGAATCGTCCCAGACCACGGACGACTACTACTATTCGAGCCAATCACCAGACCGTCCCGTATTTTGTGAGCTATGGCTTGACGGTCCCAGCTTGAACTGGCCCCATGATTTTTATGTTCTAATCCTATGACCCCACCCCTTGCGACGTTGACCGTCAGTAATGGGCTTACCGTATGTTCAAGTTATGATACACATGTTTCTATCTTTCGTCATGACCTTTTACGTCCTACTTATTCGTGTTCTAGATGAACTCCACTGTTATCTCACATTCCTTACTTCACAAGTTTTCCATCCAATTGTAGCATAGAGATCAGATAAACGGAATGTACTTTTATTGCAATGCAGGAGTGAGGAGTGGTTCTATAGCTATGTGATACAGAGATATACAGCGATCCAATTACACAAGTAAGATGCAACGCAGTGGGATCAGGAGCGGAACATGCCAAAGTAGTATGCAGTGGCTTAAGCCGTGGTAGCAGGAGTGGTGGTCTCTTTCTGGTGAGCGGCATAAGCAGCTTGTAGGCGCCGCTCTCCTTCTTGTTGTTCGAGGATATCCCTCCATGAATGGTCACCCTGTACATGAAAAGGAAGGTCAGCCTCGCAGCAATCGAAGGGGAGTGATTACCTTCTGGCTCTCAACTCTCTTCTTCGTTTGTGTCAAAGCCCCAGCAGCGATGATGAGACCGATTGTCAATCCTTGAGCCCACATGCGGGCTTGCACGATTTTTTGAGGATATGTTTGATACCTGAGAAATTCTCGGGGAGTCAGCAAAGGGTTGATAGAAACCTTCGGATACGTAACTTGTTACGAGAAATGATTGCTGCAGCAACGCCTAGACTCGTGGCCCAACTACCCATGATCAAGCTATATTGGTAACGATAGGCCCAGTCGCCAACTTTATCCGAGAGCGACATTGACTGCCATTTCTTTTCTGCCGCCACCTCTTTTTCGTCAATCATATCACGGGCGTAGCCCTCCCTACAGAAAAAAAAAAGATGCATAAACCTCTCCTATATTCAATCTTACGGGAGTTCTCCGTTTACCAGTGCGATTTGCCATACTCCAATCCACGACGTTCAGCCTGAATGGAAAGCAACGGGGCAGTGATGATGATGACACCGAGAGCTTTCAAGGATAGAGGTAAATTGCGATATGTAGCGAGCCTCCTCTGAGCCCAATATGAACCCGCAAGGGCGACAGTTCCCCCTACTATTGCCCCCTCAAGCGCTCCACGTCTCGAGGCGGCGGTGTGCCCTTCAATCTGCTCTGCTGACAACGCAATCTAAGTCAGTCTCAATCAGCATTAGAGTAGATATAGAATTTGGAACTTGATTCGTACCTTCATTGTGCGTTGGTTGTTAAAGAGTTCTGGGTCTTCCCAACTTTCGGACAAAGTTATGATCTCATGCCGATGGTCACGTACATTGGTTCCGATTCATCCCGTGAAGGTTTATGGAAACGGATCATCTGCTATTATCAGCTATCTACTATTGCTAAAAGAATACGAAGCAGGTGAACTACGAGAGTCCTTTCCATGGTAAATACATCTGCACAATGCTCGGTTTCAGAGCGATGATGACACTATATATATACGACAACAGGACGAAGGGTTGGGAAAAAGCAAAATTAAAAGTTAAATGGAATAGCATTCGATCCAATGCTAAGACAAATCAGAAATGGTCCACGGTAAACGTCCATGTCCCAGTCTTCATATCAAAGCTCTCGAAATGCGTATCCTTCATATTTTTCAACCTCTTCAAATGCTTCACCGCGTGTGGATGATTCGGATCCTTGATAGGTTCCCGTGTTGCTTTGTCGTTAGCCCAACACCTCTCCAGAACTAAGCGAGCCTTGACATTCAGCCCAGATCCAGGTGGAGGTTTGTCCACATCGTCGCTGTCAGGATACACGCTACATTCCTTATCGTCGAACCGAATGACGTCCCCAAGAAGGGCTCCAAGTTTGGGTAACCCTGTCAGGTCGACGGGCTCGAGGAACTGAATTTCACCGTACCCTTTCCTTGCCACCACCAGATTAGAGAACGAAGACAGCTCGTCGTATCCCACCTTCTTCAAAGTGGATAAATCCGGTTTCACCCGGTAATCACCTTCTCGAAGCTCAGCCTCGCTCTTCTCCTGGGATCCTGTCCCCGCTGCGGCAGTCGTATCCGTCGCCGTAAAGCCAGTCGAAGTCTGTTGTTGCGGTAGTTGGGTACGAGTCGCAGGTGTAGGCGAATCATGTGGCTGAATCGATGCAGCAGCTGCAAGTTGTGCGTCCTTTTCTCTCGAAGCGACGCTTAATTGCGGGCTGAACGTAACCTTCGCCGTCTTCAAACCACCTGGACTGCCTGACTTGATAAACAAATCCGACGGCTCAACCTTCTTATCCAAAATAACCTTCTTCACACTCTGTCTTAGACCACTACCCAATGCGGGACTGCTGCTGCGCCCAAGGAAATCGGGTCCAACGGATGACCCTCGCGAGTCTTTGTTAAGGGTCAAAGCACCAGCCTTCCCACTGGTCAGAGAAATTCCACTGCTAGCATTCATAGATGCGAGCGAACCCGAAGACCCGAATCCTCTCAACTTCGAGGCAGCAGGGGTGTAGCCTAATTGTAGGCGAGGTACAGGGGAACGAGTCGGCATATCAAGGAAGAACCCCGCTTTCTTCTTAGGCAAATTCTGGTCGAGGTCGATGATCCGGGGGCCAGGTGGAAGCATATCAAATATTGGTAAATTCTCACTGATGGGTTGGGCGATGTATGCCGTCAACGTTCCCTGACCTCCTCCATTGGTAGTCGGGACACCGAAGATACTCGAACCCATGGCCGTATTACCAGACATCGATGTTCCTAGAGCTGGTGCGGCCGGTTTGTTTCCAAACAACGCATTGTTCTGCCCTGCTTGCCCAAACGTATTGCCGAATATCGACTGCTGTGGTTGACCTGGTTGTGTCGCGCTGCCGAATAAACCTGCCCCAGCGGGTTGCGTAGGTTTCTGACTAAACAAGTTTCCGAATGGATTAGATTGCTGTTGAGGATTTTGCTGAGCTGGTTGATTCTGCTGCGTATTGCCGAATAAACCGCCCCCTGGATTTGTTGTCAGGGCTGTGTTCGTGTTTTGCAGATTGCCAAAGACTGAAGAAGAGTCAGTTTTTGAGTCTACGGGACGGACATCGATTAACTCACTGGATGTTCCTGGTGGTTGATTTGGTTGTTGCGTATTTCCAAACCCGGATGTGCCTGTGTTGGTCCCAAAGAGCGAAGTTCCTTGCTGTGGTTGGTTTGGGCCAAAACCACCTCCAAATGCATTAGTCGTGGAAGGCTGAGCGGTAGTAGCTGTACCAAAAATCGAAGGCTTGGTTGCGTTGTTACCTGAAAATCGATGAGAGTATGGAAAGAAGGACACTGCATGAACGCACCAAAAGCGCTAAAGGCAGACGTAGTACTTGCAGCAGGTGTTGACCCAAACAAGCCAGCACCTTGAGTAGGCTGATTTGGTTGCGTGTTTCCAAATGTTGATGTCGTTCCGGTCCCAAATCCGCCTGTTGTGCCGCCTAAGACAATGTTACTTAGGGGTTTTAGATAAGAAGCCAGACTGCTCACCACCAAATGTGCCGAATCCGGGTTTGTTAGCAGTATTGCTAAAGGAAGTTGCTGCACCACCACCACCAAATATACTACCCTGCTGTGGCTGCTGAGCAAAACTGCCAGGAGTACCAGTAGTACCAAATGCGGACTGTTGAGGCTGAGTTTGTCCAAAGGCTCCACCCCCAAATGCAGAATTTGTGTTAGTTGCAGCAGGTTGCCCAAAGGTGCCAAAGCCACTGGCGGCATTCGTTGTGTTCTGCCCAAACAAAGAGGTCGCTGATTGTTGTTGAGAGGGTTGTCCGAAAACGTTTGAGGTCGTGTTGGTTGGTTGGGTAGTACTGAAGGCAGATGGTGCCCCGAACGCACTAGCCACTGGCGCAGTTTTCCTGTTTTGTGCGTAATCTTGCACTCGGAGTTCCTATGAACAGAATCAGACCCCGGAATCAAGAAAATAACACTGCAACTTACCTCGAACGAATAGCCTGCGTAAGCTGGCATACAGGTGATTGATTGAAACTGGAGGGTAACGGCACCATCCTTCTCCTGCGTCACGGCGAATGGTGTGGTTGTCCCATTACTGACAATTGGAGGGGCAGCTGCAGGCCCTAGTAAAGAAAATGAGGTCGATGTTAATTGGGAGTCGAGGAGCCACACATACCAGGGAGAGGGGTGGTGCCAAACGCAGATTTGTTGCCAAAGATATTGCCGCCTCCACCAAAGGTACTTGTTGTTGAAGGAGGCTGGCCAAAAACAGATGTGGTAGTGGTGTTGGCCGGTGCGGTGGGCTGCCCAAACCCGCTTGTGGGGGTGGTCCCCGAGCCGAACGCGCTTGTCCCACCAGAGAACGCGCCAAAGCCAGTTGCGGGTTTGGATGCACTAAATGCACTAGTCGAAGGAGGGTTGTTTCCGAACGTTCCTGGTATTTACTCCGTTAAAAAATGTGAAAGTTGGGAATAACAGAGAACGCCATACCAAAACCACTAGTTCCTGTATTTGTGCTGGGTGTCGCGGTGAGGTTTCCAAACATTGGGTTCACTTGTGGCGGTTGCTGCGTCTGGCCAAACGTACTAGTAGATCCGAAGGCTAGGAAATGTTTAGCTTGGTCCACCGTCGGGTAATGAGTCACCTACCACTTGTGCCAGTGTTAGCAGCAGTGCCGAACGCTGATGGCTGACCGAACGCGCTAGTCGTCGGCTGTTGTTGATTTTGTGGATTCCCCCATGTCGACTGGAACATTGTAGAATAGCTGATTGACAATGTACAGGAGTAAGAGGATGAGTTATCGAGGTTCACCGAACGTTCACTTTCTCTTTTGCAAAATAACACAGCGATTTGTTTGAGACTCCGATCATTATTTCACACACAATTGATGGCATTTCACGTGCTCAAATTTTAACATGGAGCCCTCAACTTCCAGTTCTCAGAGTCAGACGTTCCGTGGAATGCCAGACGGATCTGAAGGGCCCAAACGGTCTCCTACGTTTAATACCCTCGCTCGGGAAGAACAGTTCAGATCACCCCCGAGGGATGGATCGACATACAGTATCCTGAATGAGTTCGTTACCCCTCACATTGAATCCTTTAATGCACTGTTCGACGATTCTGGATTGCCTTCTGGTGACGGTGATGGAAAGGGACTGCTCAGTCTAGCATTAAAGGACATTGGGGAACGCATTGTATTTGACGGAAACGGTCAAGCAGACTCTGAGAATGGCCCAAAAGGCTGGGGGAACCGGATGCGAAGTAAGTTGCGAGTTGTCTTCCAGCAGAGTCCTGATGTTGACTATGGATTTCAGTATGGATTGAGCAAATCACAATATCGCGACCTATGGTCCCCGAAAAGGACAAAATTGCGATCGAACGCAGAGTTTTTCCAACAGAAGTGAGAAGCATACCAAGTTTTAACTATCCTCTCTCATAAACAGATTAGGCCCGTGAGCGCCTGGTGTCGTACCGTGGCCGCATGATGATAAAACTATGCTGGACCGATAATACAGGGCAAATCAACGAGATGATGAAAGATTGCGGTCTCGTTCCAATTATGGTTCGGGTAAGCAAGCAAATCCCACTTTCACGAATATAATTGAAATTGTGACAGTCAATCAGGTGCAATTTGCGTTCAATGTCGTCGGCGGACCTGGTACAACACCACGAAGAACCAGAAGAATTTGGCGGTTATTTCATCGTCAATGGCATTGAGCGTTTAATTCGATATTTGATTTTACCTCGACGGAACCATGTCGCTGCACTCGTCCGACCTTCCTTTGCCAACAGGGGTCCCTCCTATACGCAATACGCCGTTCAAATTCGTGGCGTCCGGCCAGATCAAACAAGTGTAACAAACACCCTTTACTATCTGCAGAACGGAAGTGCAATGCTGCGGTTTACTTGGAGAAAGCAAGAATTTGTCATTCCGATCATGCTTATCCTGAAGGCTCTCGTTGGCGCTTCCGACAGAGAGATCTTTGAGGGAATCATGATGCAGGATTACGAGAATACATTCCTGTCAGACCGAGTGGAACTCTTGCTACGAAGCTTCAAAACCTATGAGATGCATACCGGTGAACAATGCCTGGAATTCCTAGGAGACAAATTCCGTGTCATCCTCAACCTCCCTGATGATTGGTCAAATTCGGCACAAGGGATGTGGCTCATTCAAAAAATGATCCTTGTCCATCTCGAGTCCCCGAGAGACAAGTTCAGGATGCTGCTGTGAGTCCTCATCTTCTCGACGTTGTCCGGAGTCCAAAACGTTGGTCGAACAGTTTCATGCTACGGAAACTCTATGCGACTGTTTCCGGCTCATGTTGTTCTGACAATTCTGATTCTCCGCAACACCAAGAAGTTTTACTTCCCGGAAGTTTATATGGCATGATAATCAAAGAGAGGATGGAAGAAATTCTGAATAACATTCGGAACAACATCGCAGCGGATGTCCGGAGTGGGGCTGCTATTGATTTCAATGACAGTAAGATGTTCCCAATTCGATATCGACCTATAATCAATAAACTGAAAGTGCAAAAGAAAGATATTTTACGAAAATCCTATCCAGAGTAAATTTTGACATCGGCACAAAAATGTCAAACTTTCTCGCTACTGGTAACCTTATATCACCCACAGGCCTTGATCTCCAACAAGCGGTTGGGTTCACGATTGTTGCTGAAAAGCTGAATTGGCCACGCTTCATCAGTCATTTCCGATGCATTCACCGTGGTGCCTTCTTTAACGAACTCAAAACCACAACTATTCGCAAACTGTTACCAGAGGCCTGGGGTAAGCTACCTGAAATTCACACAATCTGGTTACTTAATTCTTCTATTTGGGTCAGGGTTTCTATGCCCTGTGCATACACCTGATGGCACCCCTTGTGGTCTTCTTAACCACCTTTCCCGAACGTGCCGTATAATAGCCAGACCCCTCGCCGTAGCTCACATCCCAAACCTTCTTGCAAGCCACGGCATGACCCCAGTATTTACGCGTTCCATCGACGGCCGAAAAAACCTTTGTGTACAGTTGGATGGTCGAGTCATCGGTTGGGCTCCACCATCTGTGGCTGCTCAGCTGGCTTCAAATCTCCGTGTATGGAAAACAGAAGGGCTGATGGAAGTGCCATTGGATCTAGAAATTGGTTTCGTGCCGGAGTCGAAAGGTGGACAATACCCTGGTCTCTTTTTATTTTCGACAAGAGCGAGAATGATGCGGCCTGTGAAGTTCCTAGCGAATGGCCGTGATGATCAGGTCGGCCCATTTGAGCAAGTATACATGAATATTGCCTGTATGCCAGAAGAGATCGAGCCTGGCCAGTCAACACATGTCGAGCACGACCCAACGAACTTCCTTTCTATTTTGGCGAATCTTACACCCTTTTCCGATTTCAACCAGGTAAGATTCTGGCACACTACGTTTTAAATCATTACTAACTTTTATCTTCAGTCCCCTCGAAATATCTACCAATGCCAGGTACACACCATTGTATGTTCTAGCTGGAAACCCTCTAATTTCTTTGTATGTCAGATGGGTAAACAAACGATGGGAACTCCTTCGACAATACTTCAGCGACGAACAGATAACAAACTCTATCGTTTACAAACGGGTCAATCGCCTGTTGTTCGTCCAGTCTTACATAACACATACGCCATGGATGCCTTCCCGAACGGCACCAATGCCGTTGTTGCGGTGGTCTCGTATACTGGCTATGACATGGAGGACGCCATGATTCTGAACAAGTCCTCTCATGAACGAGGATTTACGTACGGAACTGTTTACAAGGCTCAAATAGTGGATCTCAAGGATGTGAAGGGGGCGAATAAGTCCACCACCACCCCGGCGCTTCACTTTGGACTAGGTAAAGATATTGTCAGGTTTGGGGAAAAGGCACACAAGTGTCTCGAGGTCCTCGATGGCGATGGGCTGCCTTATATAGGGGCAATTCTAAAACCCGGGGATTATATTGCATCTTATATTGACGACACTGATGGTCGGACAAAGTTTGTCAGGTACAAGGGGGATGAAGATGCGTCCGTTGATCAAGTCCGCTTGATGGGTAAAGATCACCCTTAACTCGGTCTGCTAAACTAACAACTCGCCTTCTAGGCAGTGACGCTGGTGACACAGAACTTCAAAAGATCCACATTACTCTGCGAGTCTGTCGTCCTCCTGTGATCGGTGATAAGTTTTCTTCCCGACATGGTCAGAAAGGCATTTGCTCGCAGAAATGGCCATCGGTTGATATGCCGTTTAGTGAAAGTGGTATTCAGCCTGATATTATCATCAACCCTCATGCTTTCCCCAGTCGAATGACTATTGGAATGTTGGTCGAGAGTATGGCAGGCAAAGCAGGTGCCATGCATGGTCTCGCTCAAGATGCTACACCTTTCACGTAAGCAAACAATCGTGTAAAGCCAACTCATTCTTACATCCTTTTCTAGTTTCTCAGAAAAGGACGCTGCCATAGACTACTTCGGTGAACAGCTGCTGGCTGCTGGATATAATTACTACGGCAACGAGCCAATGTATTCAGGCATAACTGGAGAAGAGTTTGCTGCAGACATATACATTGGCGTCGTCTACTACCAAAGACTTCGCCACATGGTTGTTGACAAGTTCCAAGTCCGTACAACAGGGCCTGTAGATCCAGTGACGCGTCAACCAGTCAAGGTGGGTTACCCAAGACACATATGCGACTCCGGATGCTAACTGTAGCTGGACTCGGTCGGTTCTTAGGGCCGCAAACGTGCTGGAGGCATACGATTCGGAGAAATGGAACGAGATGCCCTCATTGCACATGGTACATCCTTCTTGCTACAAGACCGACTAATGAACTGTTCCGACTACTCTACGGCATGGGTATGCCGCACCTGCGGAAGTCTCATCTCGCTAGGGTATGATGATGTTAGTCTCGGGAAAGTCGTAGAAGGGAACTCGGCATCACTAAAGCCTACTGGACCTGGCGGAGAATACTGTCGGGTGTGTCGAGCCGTAGCCGAGAAGCAAGAAGAAATCGAACGACAAGCATTGGAAACCGGCCAACGTTTGCAACGTCCGCAGGCTGATGTATCGGTCGCCATTCCTTCTCAAAATGTTCTTGGACGGGCACGGAAAGGTGGGGACCTCGATGTTGTTGCCATCCCATATGTGTTTAGATATCTGTGCGCCGAGTTAGCAGCTATGGGTATTGCTGTATCAGTAGAAGTTCGATAAAAAGTATCATTGCGTTATGTAACTTTTGTCTTCAATTCATTTAGGCTCCATCTTTTGCATAATAAGGTTGTGCAATTGAATTAGCAGTCGGCAAAAACTGCCACAATACATATCGCCCTACAAACAGCTAATACATACATATCCACTCCGCCATATTCTGCGAGCAAATGTGGTGAAGACAAGATATTAGAATCACAGACATTTGCATATTGTAACACATGAAACACGAAAATAGTGACCTGCAAACTACAATTTCTATAAAATAAAATAAAGGATATCCTTCCGTGTTTTCGACTTTGATGAACGAATGGTTGGGTTGCAAGAAAGGATGATGAAATGGTGGCGGCGATCATGCAGCCACTGGTTCGAATGAGGTCGAATTGTCAAGGAGCATTTCGACAAGAGATTTCTCAAGCAAAGCTTCTGCACCAGCATAAGGGGTATGTTCAACGTAAGGTAAATGGTCGGTGGACACTTGCGGCTTTGGATCCAGGAGAATTCCGCTTCGTGCCATAAACATTCTAAGAATGAGTCGGCATTCGTCGGCTGTGGTGGCATTCATGATGAGCCGCTGCATATCGCGGACATCTTGT
>Ga0307508_10006939_pt1 | contig 10570 bp, 14 predicted proteins | sample 9_EM_MG_FD_203089 | JGI IMG/M metagenome (GOLD analysis project Ga0307508, IMG submission 203089) | Populus trichocarpa ectomycorrhiza microbial communities from riparian zone in the Pacific Northwest, United States - 9_EM | ecosystem: Host-associated > Plants > Roots > Unclassified | place...
CTCTTGATCGTCTTGTCGGTGCCGTCGTCGCCGTAGCCGTAGCCCTGCCACGGCTCGGGCGTGAAGACGCCGATGTACTTGATGATGCGCATGCTCGGCACGCCGATGACGATCACCTGCCCGCTGTGCCCGCCGGAGGCGAAGACGTAGTACTCGTCGTGCTTGCCCGACGGTGTGTAGGTCTTGAGCGCGGCCTCCACGTCGGCCTCGCCGAGGCCGCGGGCCTTCATGAGATCCTGGAGCGACCCGCTCGGCGCCGACGTCTCGCTCTGCTGCGAACCGCTGCACGACGCCATCGCGAGCGCGAGGGCGAGTACGACCTTCGATGACGAATGGCTCACGATTGCCTCCTAGTGGGTCCCAAAGCCGCGGACCTTGGTCACCAGCGCCTGGACGACGAGCGGCTTGTCCTGGAGATCCGGGTTGGCCGGCATGTTCGGGCTCTTGCCGACGGCGGCGCCGCCGTACTGGACGATCTTTCCGATGTGCTCGTCGTTGACCGCGCCCTGCCACGTCCTGTCGTGGAAGTTCCGCGGGTGCGGGTTCAGGCTCTGCGACGCGGGGCCGTCGCCGCCGCCGGTCGATCCGTGGCACGGCGTGCAGCGCGTCGTGAAGATCTGATCGGCCATCGCGAGGGCTTCCTGGCCCGAGGGACCCGACGCGGCGACGTCAGTCTTGATCTTGTGGGCGCGCGGGTTGTCGGACTTGCCGCAGGCGGCGATCGCGGCGACGAGGGCGAAGAGGGAAAGTACGTTGCGCATCATGGCAGGCCCCCTGTTCAAGAGGCGTGCCTCTTCCGGAATGCGCAGATCTTGCGGCTACAGACCGAGCCGCCTGGCGAGGCGATGCAGGTTCGCGCGTCCGAGCCCGAGGACGCGCGCGGCCTCGGCCCAGTTGCCGCCGCTTCGCTCGACGGCGGCGGCGATCCGTCCGCGCTGGAACTCGTCGATCGCCTGGCGAAGCGGCAGCTCGGGCGCGACGACCTCCGCCGCGACGGGCGCAGGCGCGGGCGTGGCGGCCGGTGGCGTTGCGTCGGATAGCTCCAAATGCGCGGGCTCGATGATCACCGCCTCGCGGCGGCGGCCGTGCGAGGCACGCAGCGCCGCGCGCATGAGGACATGCTCGAGCTCGCGGACGTTCCCTGGCCAGTCGTAGCGCTCGAGGGCGGCGCGCGCGGCCTGGGACAGGCGCACGAGGCCAAGGCCCAGGCGGGCCCGGACCTCGTCGAGGAAGAAGCCGGCGAGGAGGGCCACGTCGTCGCTGCGCTCGCGCAGGGGCGGCACGTGGATCGGGTAGACGCTGAGCCGGTGATAGAGATCGGCGCGGAAGCGGCCGGCGGCGACCTCGTCGACGAGGTTGCGGTTCGTGGCGGCGATGATGCGCACGTCGACGTGGATCGACCTGTCCGATCCCACGCGCTGCACATCCCCGGACTGCAGGGCGCGGAGGAGCTTGGGCTGGATCGACAGCGGCAGCTCGCCGATCTCGTCGAGGAACAGCGTCCCGCCGCCGGCCACCTCGAACTTGCCGGCGCGGTTGTCGGTCGCGCCGGTGAAGGCCCCGCGCACGTGGCCGAAGAGCTCGCTCTCGGCGATGCTCTCGGGGAGCGCGGCGCAGTTCACGTCGATGAGCGGCTGCTCCTTGCGCGCCGAGGAGGCGTGAATCGCGCGCGCGACCACCTCCTTGCCGACGCCCGTCTCACCGGTGATGAGCGCCGTGAGATCCGACCGCGCGAGGATCGCGACCTCGTCGCGGACGTGCTGCATCGCCGCGCTCTGCCCGAGGATCTCGCCGCCGCCGCGCTCGCGCAAGGAGTCGAGGAGGAGCTGGCGCGCCACCTGCGTCTGGTGCGAGGCGACCCGCTCGAGCGCCTCGATGAGCCCCGATGTGTGCATCGCCGCCGCGGCCAGCGCGGCCACCGTCGCCACGACCTCGTCGGAGAGGTCGTCGAAGGCCGCCGGATCGAGCGCGTCGACGGCGAGGACGCCGATCACCTCGCCGCCGACGAGGAGCGGACAGCCGATGCAGGCATGGACCGGATCCAGCGCGTCGCCGCCGGCGAGGAGGCCGTCGAAGGGGTCGGGCAGCTCGGAGCTCGTGAAGCGGATCGGCGTGCGGCTGTCGAGCGCGCGCGCGAGGCGCGGATGCTCGCGCGGATCGAAGCGCCGCTGGGTGGCCTCGGGGACGAGGCCCTCCGTCGCGACCGGCCGCAGGTAGCCCTGCTCCAGCCGGAGGACGGCGATCGAGTCGCACGGGATGATGCGCCGAACGGCCCGAACCAGACGCCGGTAGCGATTGTCCGCCGCAAGATTTGCGCAAAGATCGAGCGCGATCTCGAGAACGTCCTCCAGCACGTTCCCACAATGACAACGTGTTCTTGAAATGACAACGCCGATGCGTCGTCGAACCGACGACCGCGTGCCGTTCCTCGGGGCGCTGCCCATGGCGCGCGCCTTGCTGCACCGGATCCCATGTCGATCGAATCCGTGGAGCCACCACCCGATCTCGCGAGCCTCGTCGATCGCGTGCTCGAGGATCACGCGGCGCTGCGACGCCATCTGGGCGAGGCCGCCCGCCTGGCTCAGGCTCAAGGCGTCGGCCTCCTCCTCGATGCCATCGAAGAGCTGGCCGGCGAGCTCCACGATCACATGTTGAAGGAGGAGCGCGTGCTCCTGCCGTGGATCCGCGCGGGGCGCGGCGCGACCGCGGGTGCCCCCATCCGCGCGATGGCGACCGAGCACGAGCACACCCTGGCGATCGTGGCCCGCATCCGCGAGCTCGCGGCCGGCTACCGCGCCCCGACCGACGCGCTGGCGCCGCTCTACCTTCGCCTCGATGGCCTCGATCGCCTGCTCCACTCGCACATCGCCCTCGAGAACGACGTCCTCTTTCCCCAGGCGTTGCGGAGCTGAACCGTGGGCAGTAAGTCCGTTACACTTGACGGGTAAGCGGAGTTACCTTACCATTTCGGACATGTTCACTCTCACCATGAGCACGCGAGGCCAGTTCGTCCTGCCCAAGGACGTGCGGCTCAAGCTCAAGCTCCTGCCCGGCTGCAAGGTCGAGGGCACGATCGACGCGGAGGGGCGCTTGATCCTCGTACCGTCGCTCCACGAGCCCGAGGAGCTCTTTCGCGATCGTCCCCCGGTTACTCGCACAGTCTCGATAGAAGACATGGATCGAGCGATCGGACGCGCGGTGGGACGTGGTCGCGCTTGACACGAACGTCCTTGTCCGCGTCCTCGTGGGCGACGATCCAGTCCAGACCAAGAGAGCCGAGCGTTCCTTCGCCAAGCACGCCAGGGGCGAGGGTATCTTCCTATCCCTCGTTGTCCTCGCGGAGGTCGCCTGGGTCCTGGGCGCGGCCTACGACTGGGATCGCGCGACCATCCACGAGCGCCTGACGCGCCTCGTTCGCACTCGCGGTGTCTCCTTGGAGAGCCTGGAGCTCGTCCAGGCGGCTCTCGACGACTACGAGACCGGCGAGGCTGACCTCCCGGACTACCTCATCCTCGGCAGCGCGAAGGGCGCCGGAGCCAAGCTTCTCACGTTCGACCGACGGCTGGCCCGGTCCTCTGGGGCGACGCTGCTGGGGTCGTAGACGTTGCCCGCGTCGCGAGATGCCATCTCCTGAAAGACCATCGCAGGTGCGCGCGCCGCGGCTTGCCCTGTAGGCTACGCCAATGGACAGGGCCCTCTCGCTCGGACGGCTGTTCTTTGCCGCGAGCCTCGTCGCGTTCGGCGTGGAGCAATTCCTGTGGGGCGATTTCGTGCCCGGACGCGCGCCCGCGTGGCCCGCGTCGTGGCCGGGACGCCTCGTCTTCGCCTATGTCACGGGCGCATTCCTCATCGCCGCTGGCGCGTCGGTCGCGCTGCGAATCAGGGCGCGCTGGACGATGGTCGTCTTCGCGGCCCTCGTCCTCGTGTGGTCGCTCCTTCGCCGGCTGCCCCTCGTGGCCGCCGCCGGCCCGCACCTCGGCGCCGAATGGACGTTTCTCGGCAAGGCGCTGACCTTCGTCGGCGGCGCGCTCGCCATCGCCGGCGCGTCGCCGCCGGAATCGGCAGCCGCCGTCAATGGGACGAATGGATTCTTTCGAATCGCGCGGATCTGCCTCGGCGCATTCATGGTCCTGGCTGGAATCCAGCATTTCCTCTTTGCCGAATTCGTGGCGTCGCTCGTGCCGTCCTGGATCCCCGGCGCCGTCTTCTGGACCTATCTTGCCGCCGTCGCGCTGATCGCCGGAGGCGTCGGGATGAACGTCTCGGTGACGGAGCGACCGGCGGCGGCCCTGTCCGGGCTCATGATCTTCCTCTGGGTCGTGATGCTCCACATCCCCCGCGCGATATCCGCGTCCGGCCCGCAGAGCCAGAACGAATGGATCGCGGTCTTCGAGGCGCTGGCCTTCTCGGGCGTGGCGCTGGTCCTGGCGGGCACGGATCGGGCCGGCAGATCGCTGTAGAATACGGCGGATGCCCAAGCACATCGGGATCGTCGCGTGCTCCGCCGAGGGCGCCTCCCTGTGTTACCGGAGCATCTGCACCGAGGGGGCCGAGCTTCTCGGCGCGCACGCGCATCCCGAGGTCTCCGTCCACGCCCATTCGTTCGCCGACTACATGGCGCGGATCTACCGGGGCGACTGGCAGGGTGTGGCCGATCTGATGCTGGCCTCGGCCGACAAGCTCGCCGCCATCGGCGCCGAGAGCATGAGGGCCGACGGCTGCGACGCCGTCATCCTCGGCTGCACCGAGATCCCGATCATCATGGACGACGCGAGCTCGCCATTGCCCACGCTCGACTCGACGCGCCTCCTGGCGCGCGCGGCGCTGCGCGGGGCCGTCGCTCCATGACGCTCTGCCTCGTCGCCGCGACGGAGGGCGACGTCGACGCGGTCTTCGCGCTCTATCGCTCGTGCACCGCGGCGCTCCTGGCGCGCGGCATCCGCCAGTGGGACGATGGCTATCCCGACCGGGCGACGGCGTCCTCGGCGGCCGCGCGAGGCGACCTCTTCCTCCTCGCCTCCGACGACGGCACCCTGGGCGCGGTGATCCTGAATGCGCTTCCAGCTCCCGAATATGCCGCCATCTCCTGGCGCTGCCCCGAGCCTGCCCTCGTGATTCACGCGCTGGTGATCGATCCGCGCCAGCACGGCGCCGGGCTGGGCCGACGGGCGATGGGCTGCTGCGAGGCCTTCGCGCGGACGCGCGGCTTCGCGACCATCCGGCTCGACGCGTACCCCGGGAATCCCGCCGCGATGGCGCTCTACGAAAAGCTCGGTTACGAGCAGCGCGGAGAGGTTCGCTTCGGCATGAAGCCCGCCGGACACGACCGCTACGCCGTCTTCGAGAAGCTCCTGTAAGAAACCCAATCGGCGGTCCGGGCGCTCGACTTGAGGCGGGCTCAAGCCGCGCCCCATGTGGGCGATTCACACCGGCGATGAGGCTCATGCCCGCCCTGTTTCTCCTCGCCGCCGCGCCGGCACTGGCGGACGAGCGCTGGCTCGCCGTCGGTGATGCGCCGGTGGCCGTCCCGCTGTCCGCTGCGCAACGTGACCGCTTCGGCGCGGGCGCCATGCCCTCCGTCGGGGTCTATCGCTCGCTCGCGCCCTGGGCCCTGGTCGGCGCCCGCCTGCGCCTGGGCTTCCTGTCCGATGGGCCAGCGCCCCCCTCGGGGATGTCCGATCCCGGAGCGGGCGGCTTCGGCAGCGTGTCGCTGGCGATGCGCTTCCGCGCCGGCGACGGTGGAAGGCGTGGGTCCGGCCCGTGGCTCGAGCTCGCCGGCGGTCCAGGCCTGACCGGGCATGACGTCCGCCCGGCGTGGGAGGCCGGCATCGGCTGGGGGCTGGCCGTCGGCTCCGTCGACGTCGCTCCGTCGCTGCGCATGCTCCGCGTCGAGTCCAGCGCCGCGGCGCTGGATCCCGGGGCCGCCACCGTGGGCCTCTTCGGCCTGGAGGTGACCTTCTTCGATGGCGGCGCCCGACCCAGGCTCGTTCAGGCCGTGCGCTCGATCACGCTCCCCGCGCAGGAGCCGCCCCCGGCGGAGCCAGATCGTGACCGCGATCTCATCGCCGACCGCGAGGAGCCTGCCCCCGCCGAGCCCGAGGCGACGAGCGCCGGCTTCACGATCGAGAACGACCGCATCGTCCTCGAGGAGCAGGTGCTCTTCGACCGCGACCGGGCGCGCGTCAAGCACGGCGGCAAGCGGGTCCTGGCCGCCATCGCCGCGGTCTGGCGGCAGCACCCCGACTGGCAGCGCCTCATCGTCGAGGGGCACGCCGACGTGCGCGGCTCCGACGAGGTCAATGACCAGCTCAGCGCGCTCCGTTCCGAGCGGGTGAAGGTGGTGCTCGGCGAGCTGGGGTTCGCGCCCGACCAGGTCGAGGCCATTGGATACGGCAGGCGCCGGCCGCGCGACCCCGGGACCTCCGAGGCCGCGCACCAGAGAAACCGGCGGGTCGAGTTCGTCATCATCAAGGAGCTCAAGCCATGAGGATCTGGATCCTCGCCGCGTTCGCGCTCTCGGGCTGCCTCGACTCGTTCGTCAGCGGCCATTGCGACGACGGCTTCGTCACCTGCGGCTCGGCCTGCGTGCCTGCGGGAACCTGCACCACCCAGGCGCCCCCGCCGGACGCGCCGCCCGCGATCGCCGCGCCAGACGCGCCGCCCGCGGCAGAAGCGCCGGACGCCGCTCCGGTCTGCCCGATCGGCCTCGCCACCTGCACGACCGGCTGCGCCGACCTCGTCGGCGACGTCGACAACTGCGGCTCCTGCGGCACCGCTTGCGGCGCCGAGCTCGCCTGCTCGAACGGGACGTGCTGCGGCGCGGCCGAGCTCGGCTGTCGCGGCGCCTGCATCGATCCCCTGACGCACCCCGACAACTGCGGCGCCTGCGGCATCCCGTGCGCGAGCGGCATCTGCCAGGCTGGCGTCTGCGCCGGCGCGCCCGTCGGCCACCTGGTCCTGATTGGACACGACTACCAATCGACGCGCGCCGGCATGAATCGGCTCGTCGGCAATGCCGTGTTCCTGGCGCGCGTGCCCGAGGTCACGGTGGCGACCTACGCCGTCGGGGCGACGCCCTCCGGCGTGATCGGGGCCAACGCGGCGATCGATCAGGTCGCGCGCGAGATCGGTCGATCCTGGCGGCGCGTGCCGGTGGACGCGGCCGCGGTCCCCGGAGCCCTCGCCGGCGCGGACGCCTTCGTGATCTACGCCGAGACGACCCTCGCGCCGGCCGAGCTCGACGCGCTCGCGGCGGCCTGGCGCGCGCCGATCGCGACCTTCCTGGCGAAGGGCGGGATCGTGATCGTCCTCGAGGGCGCCGCGGCGGAGACCCACCGTCTGGTCGGCGATCGCTTCGCGTGCACCGGCCGGTCGATCGCGACCGGCTCGGCGCTGACCGTCTCGGCCCCGCGCGACGCGATGGCCGCGGCGGTCCCGACGACCTACTGGGCGGAGGTGGACACGGTCGCCTTCACCGGCACGACGGGCGGCGCGGTCGTGACCGACGCGGCCGGCGACGCGGTCGTCGTGCACCAGACCTTCTGAGCGGCTACTTGCGCTTGAGGATCTTGAAGTCGACGCGGCGATTCTTGAAGCGGCCCTCTTCGGTGCCGTTGTCGGCCACGGGGCGGTCCTCGCCGTAACCCTTGGTGGCCAGCCGATCGCCCTTGATGCCCTGACCGACGAGATACGATTTGACCGCGGCGGCGCGCTGCTCCGACAGGTGCTGGTTGTACTGCTTGCCGGCCTTCGAGTCGGTGTGGCCCTCGATGAGGACCTTGGTGATCTCCGGGTGCTGCCGGAGCTCGGCGGCGACCTCGTCGAGGAGCGTCTTCGACTGCGAGACGAGGTTGGCCGAGCTGGTCTCGAACTGGACGGTCTCGCCGAGCTCGATCCGGTCATCCTTGACCTGGACCCGCGGGGGCGGCGGCGGGGGCGCGGGCTCCTCGGGCCTCGATGGCTCGGCCGCAGGGCTGGGCGGCGTGATCTCGACCGCCGACTCGCAATGGAGCGCCGGCCAAGTGTAGCTCGCGACCGGGCCGCAGACGGGAGCGGCGCCGGGCGGCGTGCAGGCCGCGGCGAGGACGGCGGCGCAGGCGATGAGGCTAGAGCGCATAGGACCCTCCGAGCGTGAGCGCGCGCCCATCGAACGCGCCGGCATCGCCGCCGCCGGCGAGCCGGGTCAAGGTGAAGGAGAAATTCATCTCGAGCTTCTCGGTGACGAGGTAATGGAAGCCAAGGGAGACCGGCAAGGACCACGTGTCGCCGGTGTCCTGGAACGGGAGGTCGACACCGATCTGCAGCGACGCCGCCATCTTGGGCATGAACGTGTAGATGCCGGTGACCGGCAGGATGAGGTGCTCGCCGTTCGGCGTGGCGGTCGCGCCCTCGATCCCGCCATGACGGTTGGTCAGCCCGAAGTAGAGCGCAGGCTCGGTCTCGATGGCGAGCTTGCCGCTGTGCCAGCGACCGACGGCGCCGGCCTTGAGGCCGAGCTCGACGGGATCGAAGCTGCGGAAGTAGAAGCCGCCGTCCAGCGCCCAGGCGAGGAGCCAGGGTGGGAGCTGGTAGCGTGCCTCGAGGCCGAGGTTCTGGTAGACGTGGGCGCAGCCGTTGCTCTCGCCGTCGATGCACAGCGTCGTGGCGGTGCCGCCGATGAGCCCGGTCTGGCCCTGCGAGCTGTGAACGAGGCCGACGGTGAGCTTGTCGGTCACGCCGTACCAGACGTCCGGCGAGATCGAGAACGGGTTTGCGCCGTCGGAGATGCCGAGGACGAGGAAGGCATCGATGACGAAGCGGTTCTTGGGCAACGTCAGCTGATCCTCGGCGCCGTCATCCCGGGGCGTGTCGGCGCGCGCTGATGACAGCGCGGCGCCGAGCACGCACAAGATCGTAAGGGCTTGGGTCTTCATTGTGGGAGAACGATCGTCCGGACCGGCCCGTTCGTCCAGCCCAGAGTGGATGGCGATCGCTACTTGCGGCGCGGGCTCGCGGACGCCTTGGCCTTGGGGGCCTGGCAGCGCCAAGCCTCCGCCAGGAGCTCGCGCAGCTCGGCGATCTTGATCTCGGCAAGGCGGACGAGGATCGCCGGGTATCCCTGGTAATGCGGCTCGGTGAAGAACTTCTTCGGGTCGGCGGCGAGGAGCATCTCCTTGGCGTCCTGGCCGTCGACGCGAATGGCCAGCACCGCCGGATTGGGAACGCGCGGTTTCTTGGGGTCAATGCGTTCCATCCACACCCAGGCAATGCCCTTCGGTTTGCCTTTTCCCGATTGCGCGACGGAGAAGGCGAAGCGCTCCTCGCGCTCCTCGACATTCGGGAGGCCCATCGCGATGCGTCGAACGTCTGCCTGGGTGGCCATGCGCCTCTCAGCGTGCCGTCCGTGTCAGGCGGAAGCCGATGTCGGCGTCCCGGCCATCGGGGCCGCCGTCGATGCGCCGGGTAGGCGTCACCTCGACGTCGCAGATGTAGCTTCCCCCCTTGGTGACGCGGTTCTTGCCGCTCGCCGCGCCGAGGGGATCCGTCGCCGGCGTGCCGTCGAGGTCGGCTTGGATGTCCCAGCACATCTCCCAGACGTTGCCGAGCATGTCGTGGAGGCCCCATTCATTCGGCGCCTTGGTGCCGGCGGGCATGGGTTCCTTGCTGTTGCCGCGATGCCAGGACCGGCTGTCGAGGCGGGTCGCGATCTCCTCGAGGCTGCGGCCGGCACGGGCCGCGTACTCCCATTCGGCCTCGGTGGGCAGGCGGTAACCCGTGCAATCGAGCCCGACGAAATCCACGCGATCCATGGCAAAGCCGGTCTGTGTCCATTCGGGAAAGACTGGCCCGCAGCCAAACTCGCCGTGCCGGCATCCGCCGCCGGCGGTCCCCCTGGCATTCGTCACCCGGTAACACTCCGGAAGGCCCTCGCGGCGAGACCGTGCATTCGCAAACGCAATGGCCTCGTACCAATTGACCTGAGTGACTGGGACCTCGTCCCCTCCCGAAGACCAGGGCTCGGGCACGGCGCCCATGAGCTCGCGGAACTCGCGCCGCGTGACCTCGTGCGCCTGCATGAAGAAGTCGCGGCTGATGCGCACCTCGTGGGGAGCATCGTCGCCCATGTGCTCGGGCGAGCCGGGGCTCGTCCCCATGACGAAGATTCCCGTCGGGATGCGCGCGAACCCGCTCGGCGTCGCGACGCTGCAGCCCATGAGCGTGACGAGAACGGCGAGGATGGCTCTCAAGATGAGCCGATTCTAACCGAACCGTTACGCCCACGCTCAGCCTGCACTGGTCGTGCGTGCAGTATGAGAGCGATGGCCTGGCTACTCGACAATCTCTTATGATGCGGCGCAGGCAACATTCGCGGCCTCCGTCCGATAACCCTTCATGCGACGCCTTCTTCTCTTCATCCGATCTGTACTACCAGTGGAGCAAGCCCCCTGTCGGCGACGCGGAGGTCGTGGCGTTGGTGGCGCCGCTCGGCAGCGTTGACGCAGCAGTGTTCCTCGCCAGCGACGGCGTCGCCACCACCCCGACGACGACCAAACTCTCTCGCATATGGCGCGGCGATATCGGGAAGATGGTT
>Ga0307508_10006940_pt1 | contig 10567 bp, 8 predicted proteins | sample 9_EM_MG_FD_203089 | JGI IMG/M metagenome (GOLD analysis project Ga0307508, IMG submission 203089) | Populus trichocarpa ectomycorrhiza microbial communities from riparian zone in the Pacific Northwest, United States - 9_EM | ecosystem: Host-associated > Plants > Roots > Unclassified | place...
AATTTTTCCAAGTTTCTCGACCTCCATGAACATGAATCCCATCCTTCCTTCGGCTATTATGAATGGTAGCGGGTTAATTAGCACAACATTATCTACTAACGATAATTATGTCTATGTCGAGCTCACTTTCTGTCATTGTTGTCTCTTGTTACACCATGGTTGCTACAGGATAAGTTGCGGGACCTTTTTGGTTTGTAAGCCAGGCTGATTACCAGACATTTTTGCAAAACTAACAATGTTCTAACTTCTCTTACACTCCATGATTAGGCAAACAGAGCTTTCTATACGCCTCCCTTCCTCTCCAGAACAGCTAGAAGCCTCGTTTGTAGGAACTCTTCTTGTTTTTTTTCCCCTCCTTCATGGCAGGGGAATGGCCAGTAAGAATATAGTCTCATATATAAAGCGTTGAATCGTCATATTAAAGCCTGAGATAATATGCATGAATCCCAGAGAAAATAGAATTTTTAACACTGACATCTCGATCCGTTCTAAAATTCTTAATGATTGTGCCGAAAAGTAAGTTAATTTATATCTTTAACACCTGAAATGGTTTGGTGCCAATATGTTAAAAGAGATCGCATCTCTATTTTTTAGACATCTGGTAAGTTCATAATTTCTTCTTCCAAAGTATAATCTATCTCCTTTCTGCTATTCTATTTTATTTTGATGAAATTGATATAAAGACAAATTAAAATTCATCCTAAGAACAAAGCAAACTCTCATTCAAGGATTGTGTACGGGGGCGGGTAAAAAGATAAGGTGGATACAAGTCTTACCCATGAACAAGATAAAGTGAGTTGCCTTTTCTTTGAATTTTTAATTTGGTTTTGTATATTCTTGTTATTTGTTAAAGAATTTTAGCATTTACAAGAACTGGGTCTTGATAATTTGAGATGGCCTTTAGGTAACGGTAAATTATATTCATTGGATTCCCCGAAAGGAAGGCTGGGTAAAGTTGAATACAGATGGTGCTGGTAGGCGGCAGAATACAGGCTTGAGACGGGGTAGAACCGGTTGCGAGGCGGGGCTTCTGGAGGGAGGTGGATTCTCAATCAGTAATGCATGTCATCACAGATAGCAGAGACAGCAAAGGTCCTTGTGACAGGTTATTATTTCGTTGAGTTGCTGTCCCCTTCTGTTACTCTCTGTGTCTGACTTCTCTTTCCTTGTTAGTTAAGACTTCCAAATTTGAACAAATTTACAAGCAAAAACAAACTGAGGTGCAATAACCTGTAAACATTGAGATAGTACCTGCACTAGGAGAACCCTTTTTTTTTTTTTCCTAAAACAACAAGGTGGGCAATTTCCCTGAAAGGCCTTCGCCACTGTTCCTCTACCAAATGTTATATTGGTTTTCCCTGCTCAGAAACTTATCATGGATGTGCATTAGCAGTTCTACGTTGACCAAAAAATTGCACTCGCTATTATAACAACAAAAGGAATTACAACGACAATGTCAACATTCTTCTTCTTCTTCTTTTTCCAATTATTATCTGTGACCAGAAATCCAGTCGACACCATTTTCTGAGGTTGAAAACGGAAATGATGAAAAAAACAACGATGTATTGTAATTGGGTGACCAAAAGAAGCTCTACCTGGATGGTGTCCAGGCATAGATGAGCAACCCCAAAACAAGGACGATGGCTCCTGCTACAAAGCCAGTTGGAAGGGAGGATGCGACTCCAAGATATGGCAATGGCAGTGTGAACACATACACAGCTATTGGTACTGCCATATACAACACAAGGGAAAAACCAATTATCAGTTGAATAAATTCATGATACAAATCAGCAAGAGAAAGTGTTGAACAATTATGCTCTGATAATAGCTTCATGGAGTTGCAGCAAACCTATATGAAAGCTATCTTCATTGTATTTATGCGGCAGAATATAGTAAATGGTGAGATAGAAGAGCCATTATGCAAAGTTATTCAAAATAACCTCTCCATTTACTTCCTAAGTACCATGCCGACAAGTGTCATAAAGATTAAAGGCACTTTTGAGGAGTACGTTATGCGACTGTATTGGCACTTAAATGAAGCCACGCATTTTGATTGAAGTGTTGTTTGATGGCAATGTTTAACATGGATCGTTATGGTGCTTGTTCCCAAGATCCCAAAATGACAGGATTAGGAGTGTTCCTATGAACAGTAAAAGTGGTGGTTCATTTCCCTTAATAGACTAACTAGTGATTCGTGCTGAGATATGAAACAGTTTTTTTGTTTTCGAAAAGCAAAAACAGTTGGTAATACCAAACAGGCCCTCAACGATCATATAACTTTTCTAGAACAGAAAGTGGTATCATTTATGGCCATGTTAGGTCATTCGAGGAAAACAATTAAGCCCAAAATGATGTATTATGATTGGCTAAGGGAACACATGTTGCACAGTTTTCAACCATTCACACTGCATATCATAATGGCTCCACCTGAGGGCTTTCATGTGAAAAGTTTGTCGCCCCATCCAAATTCTCCAAAAGAAAAAAAGGGCAATAATCCCATCAAAGTACATCTAACATGGAATCCAAATGCAACTGCGGTCCTTATTTTTGGGTTAGGTGACTGATAGGCTTGCAAACTTTTGGATTAGGTTATTGAAAGTTGCAGCTACTTTGATTAGGAAAGAAAACAGAGAGAAAAATACCAGAAAATGTGGAAGCAAGGGAAGACACAACAGCAGAAGAGATCTTGAGGAGATGCAGTAATGAGATGTTAAACCCCATGTTGACAATCACAAACAACAAAGGAAGCAGAGGTGCACCATCACATCCTGTGGACAACCAAGTTTAAAAGAAATAAAATGTTACATCATCATAGCATTAGACTATAACTGTACCATTACGAAAAAGGAAGATAATAAAAGCTTGCCCAAATTTCAAACTTCATTCATGTCACAATGCTATGCTCTTCTCTATATTTTACAAAAATATATCTCTTATGCTTGTTACGGTACTGTAGAAATGAGCCCTCTGACACATGAAAGTGAGAGATTGAGATGAGGCGTAGCGTTATATCACATTCCAATTAACAGAAAGCAAAATTCTGCAATGTATAAGCTTAACCATTTAGCATCAGCTATATGAACATCAATTTAAGAGGATGCCTTTTCTAATATGTATAAAATAAATTCAAAGAGTTTTTACAATTGTATTTACATTCTATCCTCACATGCATGTTTTACTATGTTTTAAATTTTCACCTCTAATACAACAACAACAACAACAACAACGAAGCCTCAATCCTAAACTAGTTGGGGTCAGCTGTACAGATCCTTTTGCATCATTCTACCCGATAATACACCAAATCCCGAGATATAAAAAGTAAATGCTTGAATGGCAATTACATAAGAGAGGGAATTAAAATACATCACACAGATAAACACCATAGTTTCAATAAATATATTTACATAAATAACCAAGGCAGTAGAGCAACCTCAATTGTTCAAATCATTCAAAACAATGTTATAATTGAGATAGAACATGAAGAAACTAATTCTTGATACAGATAATACAATGCAGCTTTAATTCCTCTCAATAATTTCTCAAACATGATAAATGCATCCAATTAAGTTACATTTATACAGGTTTATGACACATTATACTGACTTTAGCTGTGACAAATATTGAAACAAAATTAATCAATAAGATGGTGTATTAATAAATCATAGCTTACCACTCGATAAACTGCCAATGTTTAGAAAGCAAACTGCCCCATCTTTAAGATAGTTTGGAAGCTGACTAAATGGTATACCCCATAATTTCGACATAAATGGTAGAAGAAGGCATACAAACAGTGCCTACAGAACATGTAGACACAAAAAATTTAGACTTACACTCATGCTGCAATCAAAAGACAACTGTTTAAGTGATAGCAAGAACTGAGGATTTTAAATCATCGCTGAGTACCTACTTGGAAAGCAGATCCATAGGAGTTTATTACAAATAGATCTACAGAACCCCCCTGCAATTGATGGAACAACATTGTCTTTATATAACATCAAGATCTAAAAGAAAAGGTACTAAAAGAGGCAGAAGTAGCTACTTATCCAATTTCATTTCCATGCATACAAGATAATTTGGCAGCTTCTAATCACCTATGACAATGATCATCTCTTTTTAAGATAGCAACTGAATTAAATCAGTTTTCTGTTGCCATTACTGAAAATGAAATTGAGTTTGAAAACATTGATGCCATGTTGAAATTTTACACCCCCCCCCCCAAAAAAAAAAAAAAAACACATCAATAGTGTCTTCAAATGAAATAAAAGTTGAATACAACTTCTTTCTGTTGCCAAAACGTTCCTGATGGGTCTCAGAAACCAAATATGCGCTATCAATTTTAGAACATACCTTTAACTGCTTAGCAGCATCCGAGAAAATGACTTCCTACAAATAAAAAAATTACGGTTTGTTACAGAACAGCTATACATGCATGGAACTCTTAAGTGCAATAAATGTTTAGAATGCCAACCTTGAGCACTGTATCTGCGGCTTGTAAGAAAAAAGAGAACATCATCAAAAGACTCCAGAATATACCAGCTTCCCTTAACGAACCAGCACTCGGTCCGCTGCAGAAGTACACATAGCCATGCAAATGAAATACTCAAACTACAACTGGTGAATGATGCAAACTGGTATCCTTCTGGGCAATCAGACAATAATTTGTAGATTTCTAAACACAAGATTACAATTAACATGCCTCTCGGTTTGGATATAAAAGTTTACCTTGCCACGGTTATTATTACACCAACAGCAACTAAGAAGCATCCAAGCAACTGGTTGACTTTATATCTCCTTCCAAGAAAAATAGTGGACAAGAGAATCTGCCATACAAGAAAGGTCTGCAGGAAAAGTAATGGACAAAATTAACTACCCAATTGTTGATAATCTACCATTTGAAAACAAGAATGGTTCAGATAATTGTGAGCTTCTGAATTTTGTTAACAGAGAGTTCGTCACATTATAGTATGAAGTATACATTTTGCTTTACTATATCAGGATACCTTTTGCATTAAAATCAATTACTTTCACACTTCTAATGTTTTAGCCTCCAACTTCAGCCTTCAGCTCTCAAAGTTTTCTTAGTTTAAAGCGTGTTCTTCAAGAATAACAAAATAGTAGCTAAATTGGTTGAAGAAAAAAAGGATTCTACAAGTAAACCTACCGTCTCAAGAGAAAACAAGCTATCTAATGAATGAGGCTTACCTGAGACAAAATTGGAATTGATGCTCCAGAAAGAATTGCTGATTCAAGGCAGAAGATTACAAATAGAGTGGGTCAGATTCTGACAGAATTTTTACCCGCAACAAACTCATGAAACTAGATACAAATTGTTTTAGTAACAATCAGAGAAGATAGTGTTAGCAGTCAAAGAAACATATCTTATGCACCTGAAGAAAATTATAAACGTATTGTCCTGAAATTAATGTTCAGGAGAATCGTAAAAATAAGAAATGGCATTCTTGAAGGGTACTTCAATAACATATGTATAGAATTTTTTCGGTATTTATATAACAAGTGAAGTTCAATCATTAATGGACAAGAAGCTCATTGTAATATCTCATATCGGCGGGTGAGGACTTGGGGGAGGGCTTTATATGAGCATGCTCACCTTGACTAGTCGGACGCGTTTTGAGGCCATGCGTGGCTGCCAAGAACAAATCCGTAAGGCCCGTGGACCAAAGTGAACAATATCTTGCTAGTGGGGTGAGGTGTTATATTTGGTATCAGAGCCTGGCTCATTGGCTGTCCGATGGTGCCGACGGGGATGTCGGACTCCTTAAGGGGGGTGGAATGTAATATCTCACATCGGCGGGCAATGACTTGAAGGAGGGCTTTATATGAGCATGCTCACCTTGACTAGTCGGACGCGTTTTGGGATCATGCGTGGCTGCCAAGAATAAATCCGTGAGGCCTATGAGCCAAAGCGGACAATATCTTACTAGTGGGGTGGGGTGTTATACTCGTATTATTTCAAATATGCAGTGTGCATTCGCTGATTCCTTTAAATGAACGAAGTGTAAGAATTAGGCTAAAACAGGTCTGAAATTACAAAAATCCAAATGGTATACTAGCAGGTGCAGATTAGTGATTGAGCTGAATAGCATAAAAGGATCTATATAGCTAACCCCGGCTAATTTGGGACTGAGGCTTAGTTGTCATTGTTGTCTATTAGTACATCAATTTTTTTATGTGGGATGCTGCGCCACAGTTTAGGAGGACAAATTTTATAGAAAAATTCAAATTTAAACCATAAAATTTATATTGGAAGTATATCACAGTATCACAATGAAGTGAAAAATCATCAGATAATAATGAGACATAATACCTCCAGCTGCCATTCCAGTTGCAGCTCCAAGAGCTTCTAAGAGTCCAACAAGAATATACGGAGCTTTTGGCATAGAAAGCATCTCATCTGTAACGATGCCAGCACGGTGCCGAATATGCAAGATGGTGAAGTATACAATAACATATCTGAAAGAAAAAGGAAAAAGAAAAATATTGAACAAAATAAGATCCATTTGAGTTCATCCTGAATTTTTGGAGGCACAAAAAATTTAATCACCCCTGACAGCAATGTCATTAATTACATCTAAATGCTCCTGACTTCATTACTAAAAGCTCCTAATTTTTAATTTGATTTGTGAATCAATCATAAGAAATGGAGATTGGAAAATTTCAAAAAGAGAGTAAAAGAGAGAAAATGTACATTATAATTAATAATGCTTCATTATTAGCATTAGGAACTTCAGGAATAATTAAGAAAATCACATTGTAAAACTTTACATTCTGAAATATGTTTTTCTTTAAACCTTCATAGACAAACTCATACATTTCTTAGTAAATTATCACTCATCTATGCAAAATTCATGAAAACATTTATCTAATTAAGCCAAGGATCCACAATCAATCGTTGATTTCTACGGCATGTCTAAAATTCTAGGAAACAATAAGACGCATGCTCCACATTTTGACAGTGAGAACCCCATAGTTTTGGTTACTAATTGCCAAGGTACATATCAATGAAGTTTGATGATGGAATGTGGACTGTTTTCTTCCTTTTTTTCCTCTATTTTTTTTTTTTTGTTATGATTGTGGTTGATAGTTGATAAACCATCAAATATCAATCCCTTCCTTTTCTTCTGTTTTCCTTTTGGTTGAATAAACCACTAAATTTTAATGGGACCCTGAAATTATCAAGCCCATTAGCTAAAGGACCAAAAAACCCAAAAGAAAAGGGTCCCGTCAGGAGGGTTAGTGTGACTTTCAAAGAAGTGAAGGGCATATGTGCGATTTGACAAATATGATGTGAAATGCAAAAGTTGTTTCCGGACCACAAACCAAAAGCTAAGGGAGAGGGATTAGACTATGAAATTTGAAGATCACATGGCCCACCCAATGTTTTCAAAGTGCCCACTTGACATGATGGCGTCTAATGGAGCTGTGGAAGAAGAAAGTAACTGCCGGTGATGAATGATGATAGCGTTTGCTTTCTTTCTGTCATGGAAATCTATGTGGCGATGAACGAACGTTTTCTACTCTTCATGTAAGGCTCTCATTCGCATTGGACCCACAAGGCACCATTACGTGCACAAACCCATTTTTTCTTTCTTTTTGCAGCTCTGAGAATATCTCCAAGATTCCTAAAGTCTCGTTTTCTTTTTTCTTTTTAATTATTTATTATATAATAAAGCAGCAATAATTTTCACAGAAAGAGAAGAGAGTTCCCAATTCTCCATTAAGCATGATTGTCACGGCCACATTCAAAAGGTGCAGATAGACAAATAAAGCCTCCAGCATCTTCACATTTTTGACGTAGCACAGCTTTTTACACTATTATAAAGCTCGATCATTCTTTCAACCGAGAATATTCTTATTTGGTTTAGAAGGTTGTGCATCCAGTATTATCGCACACAATAGTCATAAATATGAAAGATCTAGTCTCCATTAATGAAAATTAGCCTGAAAAAAACCTTGAAAATCTATGACTCTTATTAATTAGTAGGACTCGGTGGTTAGAAAAATTGCGGGAAAAAAAGGACGAAAATAGGAGGCTGATAGTGTAACTCTAACATTATGTACATTATGTTTGGTTTGCGTGCGAGAAGGGTAAGAAAGGATAAGGAAAGGTAAAGATGGAATATGAGCCGTCCCCTTATTTAGATATAAATGAGGGAAAATGAAAGTTGTGAACTTATTTGTAAAAGAGAAGGTTATGAACTTCATTCTTGTTTGGTTGGGGGATGGAAAGTAAAGTTTAATTTCATAATTATTAATATATCCTTTATTATTAAGTTTTTACTTTATTAATGAAAGAAATCAAGGAGGCTAGCTTATGACCAATGACATGTTGTTGATAAAAGTAAATATATGCAAAAATAAAATACTTAAAAATACAGCTTTGACAACATTTATAAGATAATATGAAAATTATTCAAACAAATCCAAATTAAATATAAATCCAGCACATGATTCCGTGTACAACCCAGCTTGTAAAATAATCAAAATAAATTATTATCATAGCAAATCTCTCAATATGATTGGTTGTCTCGAAAGTTGTAATGCCTTCCCTTCCCCCTTCCCCCTTCCCCTTCAAACCCGCCCCTCAAACCAAATACGGCGAGAAAATTCAAATGCTCCACCCATAAATTAACACTCCCTAAATGGTCAACAAAAATAATTATCATGTCCTATAACGATGTTGCTATCCCCACGGTCCACATTCATGAACATGTCTTATAAATTATTAATTCTAAGTTTTGCTCTTAAATTCATGAAGTTATTAAAAAAACCAAGAGTAAAACGTAGTTCTTTCCTTTTCCTGCGAAAGTGACTTGAAATGAAGTAATTGAATTCTGGAACCACACAATAATTTGAGGTTATCTATCCAAGGAAAAGGATAGTAAAAAAATGAAGGGTCGGTGAAAAAGGGTCAAAATACATAGACAGAAACTACACGCAAATGAAGCAAAATATTGAATTGAACTTGTCGTCTTATTGCTCAGTGGTAAAGGACAAGTGTAAACGTGTAAGACATTACGACTGGGACTAAGTCTGTGACACTTGTAATAATTATAAAAGCCCCCAATTTAATTTTGGATCCATTCCACCAGCTTCTTAAATGTTTATTTCACTCCCAAATATTAATTCTCTTGTGTTATTTAAAAATAATAATAATTATTACTTTTTTATTTTGCTAAATATGCAATCTGGACGTGCATTATTATTGAAAAAACTTATAAAAGAAAGTATTTGAAGACGCGGCACTGAAAATATCAAAATGAAAAAAAAAAATGGAATAAATAAACAGTTAGCAGAAAAAAAATCAATTACCCGAAAGTAGCGAGCTGAGCTAGAAAGAAGGGGTAATGCTTGAGAGGAAGTAGAGCCAGCTTATACAGCACCCGATTCCCTACCCCCAACACTACCGTAACCGCCGCTGCAACCGCCACCTCTACCGCTCGGTCCTCCTTGCTCCTGCTATCACTCCCGCTTATTGTCCTCTTTCCATTAATCTCAACCGTCCGATCTATACTCTCTACCACGCCTCCCACCGTCTGATCTCCCACCAAGCACGCGCATGGCCCCGCCTTTTCAGCTTCATTTCCACCCCCCGATCGGTCCCCTGGTTCAACTGCCTCGATTATGAATGATCTGGAGTACTGCCTTGATGATCTCAGGAGAATTCCTGGCTGTTGGTTTATGGAAATTCGTTTTAGAGGTAGAGAGAGAATATCTGCCGTACTTCGTTGCCTTGATTGTGCCGGTCCGCTTGGTGGCGTGGGCCCCGTTGTTAACCGCCGGAAACATGACGTCATTATGATTTTAAATAAAAATTCTGTGGGTCGAGAAATAGAAGACAGGAGAAAATTTGGGGAGAGAGAGATGGAGGGAAATGATAAAGGTTAGTTGTTTACAAATTGCTCAGTGAGAGAGGATACTTTTAAGAGAGGAGAATATTTAAAAATAATAATAATTGGAAGTGGGAACTATTTATTGTTTGCGATGACGAAGAGGAGGTCAATTCCAGAATGATTCAGCACATGTTTGGTGTGGATTGGGTAGTTTTGGCCGATTGGGTAAAAATTTAAGATTTTTTTTAAAATAAAAAAAATTATTTGAAGATATTAAAAATAATTTTTTAAAAAATATCTATATTATTTTAATATATTTTTAAATAAAAAAATTTAAAAAAACAATCAAACTCTCGTGCACCCTTTTAAAACGATAGAAGCCATGGAGAAGTAGGGTGTTGACATGTAGGCGGTTGTTTTGCACTTGAGTTGTATCTGATTATAGTCATTCTGATTAGGAAAGTTGGAGTCCCTTGTTTGTAAAGTCCAATTTTAAAATGATATGAACATCGGATTCCTAGTGAATCACTGGCTTCTATCCCAAACAACACATGCACAGGAAAATCAGAGAAAATAAAAAATTATTTTGTTTTTTTAGATCTCATACATGCAATGTATGTCAGCACTGTTCATGAATTTCTAAAACAAGAAATGTCCCTTTTCAGATTTTCTCCTTAATCATGCCTTGACACGTTAGATTCAATGGAATAAAAATG
>Ga0307508_10006941_pt1 | contig 10567 bp, 10 predicted proteins | sample 9_EM_MG_FD_203089 | JGI IMG/M metagenome (GOLD analysis project Ga0307508, IMG submission 203089) | Populus trichocarpa ectomycorrhiza microbial communities from riparian zone in the Pacific Northwest, United States - 9_EM | ecosystem: Host-associated > Plants > Roots > Unclassified | place...
GCCAACAGCGTCGGCCATCGTTCCGGTGCCCTCGACGACCTCGACGATCCATGACTCCGGCTCGCTTGGCTTTCGAAAGATCTCGGACGCTGGCGCGGAGTAGAACGTAATCGAGGCGCGCTCTGTCGCCCCCTCGAAGGTAGTCCCGACGATCGTGATGGTGCCGAGGTAATCGCGTCCCGGAAGGGTCCACTTTCCATCGACAGCTTTCGTCAGTTCGTCCTCGGTTGCCCCATCCAGGACGCGCACCACCATCGCATCTGGCATCACGATGGAAGGCAAGACCTCCGCCGCACCCAGGAACCCATCATCGGCGCGGACGCCGCCGACAACCCGAATCGTCGTGGGGAAGAGCGACTCGTGGACGATCCAGGTCCTAGACAGTGTGCTTCGGTCCACGACTTCTGGTGGAAGGCTTCGTAGCCGAGGCTCATGAACTTGCAACCAGCCCGCGAAACCGGAACGCCGAACCATCGCGCCTTCGCCGTAGAAGCGGAGGAAGTCTTCGCGCAGCTCTTCCCGGACGAGGGCTACTGACACGTCGAAGAGCTGATCCTGCCGCGCGAGTTCGAGCGGACCATAGCGGCTGGGCACGAACGGCAGCACACCTTGGTCGACCTGCGCGGAGACGTACGGAAGCCTGAGAGAACCCGAAAGGATCGCGTTCGCCGTGTCGCGCATGCAGTCGTCCGTCAACGACGCCGCGGGCTCAAGCACGGCGAAGCGCCACTCACCATACCCTCCATAAGGGAACTCTTCGAACCGGCACCGCTCGCTAACCGGGGCCTCGACGGACGCCGCGAACGGGCAGAGCATGTCTTCACGATCCTCGCAGAGAAGCGTGATCCGAGCAGGAACCTCGTCGATGTCTGCTCTTCCTCGTCCCCTCAGCGAAGCTTCGCGTACCGCCGCCCAGAGTCGGTGTTCGGCCAGCGATGACTGTTTGACGCGATCGCCAGTTTCATAGAGCCGACGAAATTCGTCTAGCGCGCGCAGGAACGACGCCTTGAACTTGCTCCGGTCGGCGGCGGCCAGCGCGAGGACGCGGCCCACCGGCGGCTCGGCGCCGGTGAGTCCTGCGCGGTCTAGCAAATCGGAAAGCTGGCGCAGGTCGCGACGGTCAGGGAACGCGAGCTTCGTCGTGTGACCGATCCGCGTGAGGCCGCCGGGATCGGGAAGGTGAAGCTGGCGGTATCGTCGTGCGTTCTCCGAGAGCCACTTCGCGAAATGGTTCCAGAGCTTGGGCAGGCTCGGAAGAGAGTGGTCCGGTAGTTGTTCCTGCGTAAGCTCGCGGAGCCGAGCGACGAACGACCTCTCGTCGCCGAGATCGTCGGACGACTCCGAGGCGGCAACGCAGGTGAAGAGAAGGTGCGCGACGAACTTCGGCTTGGCGTCCGAAGGTGGAGGGAGCCGCGGCCACCCTTGGTAGTCCGAAGCGTGTTCGAGAAGGCTCTTGACCCGCTGAATACCATGTCGCACTGCGTCGACGAACGCGTCACGAACCGCATCAGGATCCGCAGACGCGTCTCCTGCGACACGCGCAAGCTCCTCGGCAGTAACCAAGAGTACGGAGACGGCACCAGCGCGGTCATCCTTCTTACGGAAGAAGTGGTCGAGCAGCCGATCGTTCCAGTCCTGGAGACTCCATGTGGTCCACTCACCCATGGGTCCACCTGGTCCTTCGTCTACGGTCGATCGTTGGGCCGGGCTTAGACGGTAGAGTCACTAGCCATGCGAACCAAGCCTTCGAGAGCAGGGGAGCAGCCCGTTGCCGCCGTGACCAGCGCACGCATGAAGGCGGTCCGGCAGCGCAATACGGCCCCGGAGCAGGCGGTGCGAAAGGTCTTGCGCGAAATCGGAGCCAGCTATCGCCTGTGTCCTCGCGACCTCCCTGGCCGGCCGGACATCGCCAACAAGGCGAAGGAATGGTGCGTGTTCGTACACGGCTGCTTCTGGCACGGTCACGAGGGGTGCGCGCTAGCGCGTCTCCCGAAGAACAATCACACGTGGTGGAGCTCGAAGATCGAAGCGAACCGCGAGCGAGATCTTCGGAAAGAGTCGAGCATGCGGTCGCTCGGGTTTCGGATTGCGGTGATTTGGCAGTGCGAGCTGAGGGACGTGGAGGTCGTGCGACGCACTCTCTCCGAACTCGTAGCGCCCCCAGGGCGACGCCGAGCGAGGCGTTCATGAGCCGCTTCGATCCACGCCTTCGTGCGCGGCGACATGCTTGAGCAGCTCGACGCCGAGAGCCCGTGCGAGCTCCGGCGGCACCGCGTTTCCGATCATGCGTGCGACGGCCTTGCTGTGGAGCTTCTTGTCCGGGGGCCAGAAAGCATAGTGACGGGGAAAGCTTTGGAGCAGAGCAGCTTCGCGAAGCGTGATCGCTCGGTCCTGCTCGGGATGTCCAAATCGACCGTTCCCGATTCCATTGCAGAGCGTGGTCATGGTGGGCGCAGGCTTGTCCCACCACATTCGCCCGTAGATCGAGCGGTATCTCGATCCCGATTCTCGTCGATGGCAATCGAGGACCAGCCGGTTTGGCCAGTCATCCTTGGAGCCTCCGTCGGCCGACGTCGCCCGGATGCGCTTCAGGTTCAGCGGCGAAAGTTGCGCGGCGACGTGCAGCGGATCTGCTGCGTCGGATCCACCAGCTTCAACTGGGGGTAGTGCGGCGATCGCGCTGCGGACCGTCCTCCACCGAGCCGGCGAGGCATGGCTTCCCGCGGGTACACGAATCGCGCCTAGCCGCGAAGCCAGTAGAACAAGCCGCTTCCGACTCTGCGGCGCGCCGTAGTCCGCGCAGTTGACGAACTTCCAGTCCACCGCGTAGCCGCTACGGTCGAGGGTACGCAGGAATTGCTCGAAGACTTCCTGCCCTCGCTGGGCGAGCTCGGGAACGTTCTCCATCGTCACCAGTTCGGGCCGGATGCTGTCGACGAAGCGACCAAAATTCTTGAGAAGGTCCCACGATCGATGCCGCTCGCTTCCGTTCGTCAACTTCGAGAAAGGCTGGCAGGGGGCACATCCAGCTAACAAACGATACTTGGCGTGTCCGAACAGCTTCCGGATCGACTGCGAGTTCTTGCGGGCCACATCCCATTGAAGGAATTGTGCCCCGGCGTTGTTCGCCTCGTACGCGAACGCCGCCGCCGGATCGAGGTCGATGCCCGCCATGACACGTACGCCTGCTCGCAGAAGTCCGTGGGACAAGCCGCCTGCACCGCAGAAGAGGTCGACCGCTGCGATTGGACTTCTGTCCAGGTCCGCCACAGCATCCATCGTGCCGACGCGACGCACCGTCCCCCCGCGCCCGTTCGCTCCATCAAAGGCCAACCCCCCAGGACCGCGATGCACGAAGGCGATCCTAACATCGCGGACTGATAGCGGTCTAGCAATGGGGCGACCGTCGGGATCACCGCCCCGCACCCTGAAGCGGTTTTTGGGGCCGATCGACGCGACTTGGGCCGCCCGACCGCGCTTCGCGTGCTCCTGGAGGTAACTGCCGCAATCCATGAATCGTTCCTGCAAGCCGGCGGCGTCCCGCATAGCTGGTCGAACTCGTGGAGTTTCCCCGCTCTTCCATGATCGATCGAGCGACCGAGAAGCTCGCGACGAGGACATCGATCTCCTCCGAAGAACGCCGTGGTGACTCACGCTGAGCACATCGGTGATGGCTCGCGGGTCGGCGACGTGCTCGGCGCCTCAAGGACGCGTCGATTCGCTCGCGCCGCAGGGCGGCGGGCTTCGCCCGTCCTTGACCGCGCCTCCGTGCGCCGCCGTGAGCTGGGTGTCGGGTCGCTGGGGCGACCCGCACCTGGCAGGCTTCGAACGGCGGGCTACGGCCGGTCCCGAACCCGCCGCCGGATCAGTTTGGCCGCCCCCTCGTGTCGGCCCCGAACACGCGGATCGCGCGGCCGTGCTCGGCCTCGTCCCGGCAGGGCGGATCAGTTTGGCCGCCCCTTCGTGTCGGCCCAGAACACGCGGATCGCGGCCGTCCACCTGTGGATAACTCGATCAGTCTTGGCCGCCCCCTGCGCGGTGACTTGGGCCCCCTCTTGACACTCGGACACCGCCACGCGGGCGGTCCGGACGAGCCCACGCGCCGGGCGGCGACATACTCGATGTGCTCGATCGCCGTTTGCAGCTCGTGGCGCGCACGCTGCCCAGTGGCGGTGGCACCATCGCCTGTTTGTTCGCGGGCCGCGGCGCGCTCCAGCGCCGGCAGCGCGGCCGGGTTCGCACACGCAGACTGCGCGAACGCGGCGTAGTAGCGGACCTCGGGCTCCGGATCCCCGAGCGCGGCGATTAGCGCGGGCAGCACGCGCTGATCGTCGTAGCGATGCAGCGCCTCTGCGCCCGCGCCCCGGATCTGCGCTAGCGCCGCGGCGTCCAGCAACATCGCGAGCAGGACCTCGAGCGCCGCCGACGACGCCGGCGCGCACTCGCCGAGCACGAGCGCGGCGTGCGCCCGCACGAAGTCGACGGGATCCGCGCGCACGAGGTCGATCAGCGCGGCCGCCGCGCTCGCCGGGCGCAGCCCATTCAGCGCGCTGAGCGCTTCGCTGCGCACGCCCCCGGGGTCGTGCAGCACCGCGAGCCAGGCCTGCAGCGCGACCTCGTTGCCGATAAGCGCGCGAGCTCGCCGCGAAGGTCACGCATGTCTGCTCATCCTACCGCGGCGCCGTGGTGGGCGCGAACCGCACATCGCACAAGCTCTCGGTCAGCGCGCGTGTCGACCGCAGAAGCAGACGATCGCAACCCCCCATCCTACGGTCGAGCCTGGCGCGGTCTTGTTTGACGTTAACTACATTCACCCACGTTGGTGGAGAGCCAGATGTCGCTCAGCACCGGACGCATTGCCTCGACCAACTGGAGCGTAAAACTCGCGGCGTGAGCGGGACGAAGCCGTCGGCCACGGCTGACCACACCAATCGCCCCCAGCGCCGTCGCAGCGCTGGGACCGTTCAATTTCGGGGCGTCTGTCTGCATGGTCGCCGGCGCCGTACGGGGAGTGACATCGCCCGCCGTAGCTTGAGCATGCGCGCCCGAAGCACCGTCCTCGTCGCGACGTAGAGCCGCAGACGCCTTGGCGGCATCGAGCCTGCGTTGCCCTTCCCGTCAGATCCTCCAATCGGTGGGACCGCCGATCACAACGGGCGCTTTCGCGCGATCACGCTCGACCGATTTCCGCGATCATGTCCCGTCGTTTTCGACGCTAACAGTCAGTCAGCTACTTCCGCACTGCCTCAGCTCTGGATCTCCGACGAGAAAATCCCTAACGATTTGCCGTGGGCGATTTCGACGGCGTCAGGCACCGGCATTTGGCTGTTCCTCAAGTTGAATCCGTCCCAAGAGCAGCGCGATGTGCAGAACCCGGTCCGCGGCAGCCTGAGTGCATTCTTTTGGGGTAAGGAATCCATGAGCCACGCGATTGCGAAGGTTCAACCCCCAATCTTCCGATAGGACCGCCTGTAGAAGTCTCGCGAGCGAAGCCGGTAGTGTGCCGTCCATTTCGCCAGCACGCAGGAGTTCACCGAGCGGACGTTCGCGAAGCTCGCCATCACGCAATGCGGTGATCTCTGTGCCTGCGGCACGAAGGATGCGGCGGCACAGTTGCTCAACGCGCGGGACGAGAACGTGCAGAGCAGAAACGAGGTCACCACGCAGGTAGCGATCAACGGCGACGCGCAGGAAGGGAACATCGTCGTCTGCGACGAACGGCGACGTCATCAAGTGAGCGAGAAGATCGTCCTGCTGGAGATAGAGATCACGTCGCAGCCTCGTGAACAACTCCGAGATAACCAGCGCGGAGACCAACTGGATCTCATGAAGCAATGCGCGTCGCTCGTTGAACCGCGCAAGCTCCTCCGTATCCGGTGCGAGATCGGCAAGGGTACGGTCGTCCACAACTGGAACAGTGACGAGAACCTGGCTCGCGAGCGAGCGTGGAACCGTTGCCGCGGGTGTTCCGGTTTCGAGCGAAGGGACGAAAAGGCGCCCCGACATCCGGGCCAGCACTTGGGTCGCGGTGTCCCCAACATCAAAGAACGGACGTAGAACCGCCTCGTGGTCGCTCGCGCTCACGTCGATCGGGACATGGACTTCTTGAAACTCCCCCTGAGCCTCCGCACGACCGATTGCATCTCGAGCCTCGGCCTTTGCTCGGGCTCCATCCTCGCGCATACCTGCCTGCATGTACTCGCCGGCCGCCATCTTCCAGCGCATGGATGCGACGATGCCTGATGACGCAGAGCGCGCGACGCGCTTATGGAATTCTGCTCGACGTCTCGCAGCCTCACGCTGGTCTGGGCCGCGCCCGAGTAGCGCCTCGACCCGAGCTCGTACGCCGAGCAACTCCTCCTCGACGTGCTCCATGTGTCCCAGTTTCTCGAGGCGGGGCATGATGCCGTCGAGCGCGAGCAGCAAGTCCTCAAGTTGCTGATCCGTGACAAAGTTGGAGCGCCGCCCTCGGGGCGCGGCGAGTTCGACCTCAATCTCGTAGAGGGCCAACGCCCAGTGAGGTGCATCACAGAGTAGCTGCACTTGCGAATCGCGCAGAGCTTGAATGCGAGATGCAATCCAAGAAGGCTGGTTTACCTCGAGGGCGAGTCGCAGTGCGGTCCGCCAATGCTTCGTCACTTCCAGGCCACGCGTCGGGCCATTGACTTGCAGACCGGATGCCCAAACAGCGGCATCCATGTGGGCCTCGACGGCAGCGCGGACGACGTCAAAGGGACGCGGCAGGCTGGTGCCGGGCGTCCATAGCCCACGGAGTTCCCACAGTGCCTGTAGTAGCAGTGCGCGCACGGCCGTCGGAAAGCTCGAAGCGTTTGCTGTCGCCCAAGTATGGGGGAAGAGTTCCACTGGCGCTGCGCGCCACGTCGCAAGTGGATCGCCATCCCGCGCTTCAGGGACGATACGGTAGTCCCAGCCTCGAGAGGCGCCGAAGGTAGACCAGAGAATCGACGCAATCCCGGATTCGAGTTCCTGTCCGTTCTGTGCCACCTTCGCCCTGCGCGTAAACAATTCTGCGAACAGCACGTCGAGCTGGTCAGGGTGCTCGGCAACAATCTCGGCTGCTACGCGCTCACACGTCTCGATATCTGGCGCCTGCTGGATACGCGTTGTGATCGACATGTCAGGGTGCTCAGCTTTCGTCACGATTGGTTCTACCTGCGTCCTTCCTACTTGCCTTCGGTGCGCAGCCCCCACAGCATGCCCTGATCGAAGCGTGGCCATGTGACTTGTAGTTCGTCTTGCCTTTGTTCGGCTTCCAAGCAACCGCCCCTCGGCTCACGTAGAGCGTGCCGAGTCGCTCGTCGTCGCGTTCGACGCTAAATGTGACGTCAGCTTTGGTGAGCGTGGGCGGCGATGTGATCGTGATTGCAGCGGCGTGGCGATCCTGAGCAGGCTTCTTCTTCTTGGCCATCGGATTCTCTGTTCTCTTTGTGCGGTGGATGTTACCGAGATTTTTTGCCGGCCGGCTCTTCCATCGAGTACCAGTCTTCGTAGGCCCCGGAGGTAACGGCAGCGCCATCCGCCTTGCGCAGATTGCACGCGGCACAGAGAAGCTGAATGTTCGTGACGTCGTTCAAGCCGTCTGCGGCGAGCGGAACCATGTGGTCGTAGTTCTCCTCGGACCAGAGCGTGATGATGCCGCTCAGATCGGCCTGACACATGACGCACCGACCTCGATCACGGAAGTAGACCGCACGACGAACCCACTCGGGCATGTACGCTCTCTTCAAGGCACCAGACCCCTCGAAGAGTGGTGCGACCTGCTCGCGCACCTCATCGTCGAGATCTTCCATCGACAGGCTCTCGACATGGTCCGAGACGATCGCGTTGAAGTGGAGCAGCAACCTGCGGTTTCCGAACAGGATGAAGAAAACTTCGTGCGCTGCTTGAGCAAGGAGGTCTTCGTACGGCTGACAGAGACGAAGATCCTGGAAGTAGTCGTATAGGTCGTCGGCATCCGCAGCAGCGAACGTCTTGTCGCGCTCCTTCAGAAACACGACGAACGAATCGAACTCGATGTTTCGTGCGCGGAGTGCCTCCTCGACGGGAACTGTCAATGGTTCGAGATCGGCGACGGCCTCCGGGATGTTGCCGATCGCCTCCGCCATGGCTTGCCTGTGGTCGAGGTCTACATCCAACGTGTAGTCGTAGAGGAGGTGGTCGATGACGAAGCGAATGAAGGCGTGGAATGCCGACTCTCGCAGGTACGGGGCGAGCAGTCCGGCAACCTGTCCATCGCAGAAGAACTCGTCCCACATTCCCAGATGATCGAATCGCTCTTCGATCGCAGAGGTGATCACGTCGGCGTAGTGATAGGCATCGCGAAACCATGGCTGGATAGTGGTGCGCTCACGCATGGGACCAGATGCACTTGGTGTCGATGAGAGCCTGAAGATGCTCGCTTAGGCTTCGAGGGACGGGCCCACCTCCAATCAGCACGCCGGTTTCCATGTTTCTCTCCAAAACGTCACCTGACAGGTTGGCGCTCGTGATGAACGTGCGGCATCCATCCGACCACCCCCTTCTCGGCCGTCGCCCAGCGCGCGGCCGGACCGCTCTGCGTCTTCTCGACCTCAGACTTCGTCCCACGATTCCTCTCGTACTTCAGCCCTCAGTGTCAGCAATCGACGCCAATTCGTGTCGCTAAGAACGCCAGGGTTCTCAATTGCATCGCGCGCAGGGGTTCGATGAACCATCGCGTGGCAGTTTCCGCAGATGGGGACGAGTTCGGTTTTGGGGTTTACCACGTATGAGCCTGCCACTGCTCTTTGGGCAACAGGATGACGATGATGAACGAACGCGAATCCATGGCCAAGGACTCCGTACACCGTTCGGAACAAGAACCCGCAGACCCAGCACGCATGCCCGTGATGTTCTAGGCATGCTTCGCGAGCATTGGTATCGCGCTCATACCGATTCATCGCAACTTGGATCGCCCAGCCTTCGGCGAAGGCCAGCTCTCGGCGTGATTGCCGTTGAGCTGGCGTTCGAACTGAAGTAGAGGCGCCGCCCTCTGGAATCCAACGTGCGAGTCGTACGAACGCCTCAATTCTGTTGAGATTTTGATGAGCGAGCAAGCGCCACTGAAAAGCCACTGGCTGGGAACCTGAATGAACAATATGCTGCAGTCCTCCGCAGTGGACGAAGTGCTCTCGGTCATCGATTCGACAGAAGAATCGGATCGGTTTATCGCCAGCCAGTAGCTGCCTGATCTGCAAGCTGCTTTGTGTATGCTTTGCCCGTGAGTCCCAGAACAGGACGTCCCCCTCGATACGGTCACGGTACATGTGCTGCGGCTCGTTCCGAGTCTTGTGCAGCGTGACGTAGATATGGATCTCATTCGCGAACTCGACGAGGCCACCCCACTCGCGGGCGTTGGCGAGCGCCGCAACCCTCCCGATCGTCGCGATCTGGGGGCGGGTGTACGAGCCGCCCTCCTCGATCCCTTCTGGCATGAAGCGTTCGCCCTTGCGCGACGGCACAGTCACTTTCCAAGTACCGCATCCGACCCGGAAGGTCAAAGAGGAACCTACGAGCCGAAAGCGGCATCTGCCCACGCGAATGTCGCCTGGTCACGCGCCGCCGTCGCGTGCGTCGTCAGCCCGGCGGCTCCTGCCCGATTGCTCGTCCGTCGGCTGCAGGAGCCCTTCGAGGGCACTGCCGGCAACTACGGCCGAAGTCCTGTGCTTCCTCGACGAGCTCCATGATCTGCGCCCCGACGTCCTGAGCATCCTCAGCATCCTCGGCAACTTCGACATCGACAGCCGCCTCGTGCTCTCCCTCGTCATCGCCGGGCAGTCCTCGCTGCGCTCGTTGCTCGCGTGCGACGACCAGGAAACGATGGCACGCCGCATCCGCTACTACGCGCAGGTCCCCCTGCTGTCCCGCGTGAGGAGCTCAAGCAGTGCGGCGCCCGCCACGGTGCGTCACTGGCTGGCGCCGCCCGTCTTGCCCCGCTCGACGAGCGCACGCTCGACGCCCTGTTCGAGATCGCCCTGCGGCCATCTGCTCGCCACTGACGACCTCGCGTTCAAGTCGCTCGACTGTCCACCGCCGTTGGCGACGCCACCGTCTCCATCCAGCACGCCGTCGCTGCGCGCAAGGACCTGTGGCCGTGACCGCTCGGGCATCCCACCGACAAACACTCGCGTCCCCGGCGCAGCCGTCCGACCAGCACCGCCGATCCAGCCCCGCAAGCGCTGCTCCGCCTGCCGCCACACGGACCCCATGTGCCCGCCGGACCTCGATTGGATCCCACGACTGTCCGCACTCCAGCAAAACCCAGAGCTCGCTACGCTGACCGTCCTGCACCCGGCCTTCGAAACCCTCGTCCTCTCGCTCCTCGCCTTCCATCCGCAACTCGCCGTCCTCGATGCCCCGCCCGATCGCGAGCCCCTCGCCCCGACCGCTTGATGGTGAACGCCCCGTCCGGGCCGTGGGCAATGGTGCGGCATCCCATGCGGCAAGTTCGCCTCGGAGGCGGTCGTAGATGCAGCCGCGGAGGACATGTTCCACGGTATGTCCGGTGAGACCGCTGTAGAGGTCGGTC
>Ga0307508_10006944_pt1 | contig 10566 bp, 8 predicted proteins | sample 9_EM_MG_FD_203089 | JGI IMG/M metagenome (GOLD analysis project Ga0307508, IMG submission 203089) | Populus trichocarpa ectomycorrhiza microbial communities from riparian zone in the Pacific Northwest, United States - 9_EM | ecosystem: Host-associated > Plants > Roots > Unclassified | place...
AGATGAGGGTGGAGCCGCCGAGGCTCATGTTGACCACCTGGATCGGCAACGAATTGTAGACGCAGGGATTGTTCTCCGCGCCGCAACCGGGGTTGGTCGGGGTCGAAGGCATGCCGTTGTTGAAGTTGCGGCGCAGGGTGATGGCGCGGTCCATGCCGGCGAGGATGCGCGACTGCGTCGTGCTCGAGCTGTTCGACGGGAAGACCTTGATGGCATAGAGGCTCGCCCCCGGAGCGACGCCGATCATCGGGATGCCCGACAACGTCGTGGGGCAGCCGAGCGCAGCGCAGGGGATGACGCTCGACGGAGCGTGCGCTTGCAGCGACTGCACGAGAGTCGACGTGTTGCTGAACAGGAAGATCGCATGCCCGGCGATGACCGAGCTCACCCAGGTGCCGTGCGCGCCATTCAGCGTCGAGGTGGCGGAGACCACCGCGTCACCGGCCACCGTGCTCTCGCCGCCGATCACACTGCCGGCGACCGACGGGACGACGGTCGGATTGTTGGCGATGCCGCTGTCGATGACCGCGACGACGACGCCGGTGCCGAGATAGCCCTGGTTCTGAATGGCGGTGGCGCCGATCAGATCGTTGTTGAAGCTGTAATCGGCGGGCCGGGCGCCGATGAAGCCCGGGAGCTGCGCCGTGGTGACCACTTGCGTCGAGTCGGGCGCCGGGAGTGCCTGGGTGGCGCCGATCGGCGGCAGGTTGACGGCGAGGTCCTTGGCCATTCCGGTGACGTCGGTGCGAGCCTGGATGGTGGCAATGGCGCTGGACGGCAGGGTGACCGCCAGACCGTTGACGTTCTGGTAGACCTGATTCACCTTCGCCCCTGGGATCTGGTTGATGGCGGCGGCGACCGCGTCGCAGCGCGACGCGCACTGCAGCACGAAGCTCTGGGACGTGGCGGCGCTCGCGGCGAGGGGGAGTGCCAGGGTCAAAGCGGCGGTGAACAGGAACGAAGCCTTGGACAGATGGCTCTTCTGCATGCGACCTCCTTGCTTGGGGGTAACGTCTGGCGGGCGGAAGGAAGGCCGCCCGCTTAAAAGACCTTCTGCCCTATAGGTAGCGTGACCGGCAAAAAACGTGACAAGCTTTTACAATTGGCATATTCATGCGTAGCTGGGAGGCGCGATCAACTGTCGAGAATTTCTCGCAGGAGCCGGACAAGCAGGCCACGGAAGCAGGGAGCGAGGAGAGGATCCAGAGCCTCTGCGCCGAGGGGAGGCGGCGGAGGGGCAGGCTTGAGGGTCACGACGGGCATCGGGAACAGGGCATCGAGCGTCTCCTCGGGCGCGAGGCGAGCCGTTTCCATGCGCCGTGCCGGGGACGTCAGGAGCTGGTAGGCGCTGTGGATGTCGGCGAACCGCTGCGGTGCGAGCTCGGGTGGATAGCGGCGCACCAGTTTCCGGTAGGCGTTTGCGATCTCATCGGCGGTCGCCGAGGGCGGCAGGCCCAGGACGGTCAAAGGGTTCTTCAAGGTCGGCTCCTGCGGCGTCAAAGCGTCATGGGACGTCGAACGGCAGTTGGGGGGCGCGCTCGCGGCGCGGCGTTTTGCGGGTTTTGCGCGCCGAGGGCCTCAGGCCGCGGCGGTCCGATCGTTTGGCCGGTCGCCGCATGTCCTCGATCTCCCGGATCTCGGCGAGGGCTTTTTCCCGGGGCGCGCCGGTGAGCAGCCGCTTGGCTTGCTCCTCGAGGCGCCGCAGGGAGCCGCTGTCGCTCGCCCGGGCGAGGAGCGGCACGTCGTCGCACCAGAGTTGCCAACTCTCGTCGAGGCGTTCAATGGCCGCGCGCACGAGGCCTTCGAAGGCGACCGCGATCCCCGGCGGCGTCCAGGGGACGAGCGCCTTCTCGAACATCCGCGCGGCGGTGAGGGGAGCGGCGAGGTCCGGAGCCGCGGACAGGAACGCGGCGAGGCTCTTCTCGGCGGCGCGCCGGTCCGGCAGCCAGCATTCGAGGAGCAGCTCCATGGCGGCGAGCCCGGGGGTCTCCGCCAGGGCCGGGCGCAGGAGGAAAAGATTGTGGCGCACATCGCCGAGCATCCGGGCGAGCTCGCGGTCGTCCTCGGCCACCAGGGTCACCTCTGTCAGCTCCAAGGCAAGGCCTCCGCCCATCTCCCCGGCCACCAGCACCGCCATCTCCGGCCAGCCGCCGTCGAAAAGCGGCCGCAGGACATCGAGAATCCGGGCGACCTGGCTGGGGCGCTCGTGGGCGACGCCGATCATCAAGCGCCGGACGACGTCCTGCTGCCGGTGATCTCCGGCCGGCGTCTTGCTCCGGCGGGACAGCCGGTCCCGGAGGGCACGGAGGGCGCGGTGATCGCCGGCGGTGACCGCCCCCGCCACGCCCGCGATGAGCAGGCCGGTCTCGCCCGCTCCGCCGGACTCATGCTCCAGAAGAGACAGGGCGGTCCCCGCGGTATGCTCGCAGAAGCGGGTCTTCTCACAGAGGGTGAACAGCTCGCCGCGCAGGACGCCGGCGATTTCGGCACGGTGCGCGGGCGAGAAGCGCGTTCCGATCTCGGCGGCCATCTCCTCCAGGCGCACGAGGGTCCGGTTCGCCCGGGGCTCCTCAGGCAGGTCGAAGTCGTCTTCTTCGTCCTCTTCGTCTTCAGGCCGATCGGGCAGGCCGCGCGCCCACAGCTCCAATCCCCAGACGGTGGCCGCTTCACTTTCGGTGGTCGCGGTCCGGCTGCGGTTGCGGAGGAGGACGGCGAGGTCTCCATAGCGGCAGCCGGCGGCGAGCTGTTCCGCCTGGGCGCGCTTGCGGAGGGCGGCGAGCCCCTCCTGCGTCCCCTCGGTCAGGTCCACGTCGGCGAGCAGGAGCTTGGGCTCGGCGGCACAGAGGACCGCCAGACCGGCGGCGCCTTCCTGCGCCAACACCCGCTCCAGCACGGCGCGCCATCGAGAGTGCGCGGCGTAATGGAGGGTGGCGAGCAGGGGCGTTCCAGTCGTCCCGGTCGTTCCAACATTGGCCTGGACCGCCGCGAGCGCCGCCGCCCCAGCGCCGCGGAGCCAGGCGAGGACCGTCTCACTCGCCCGCGGCGCGCTGTCTTCGCGGCCGATCATCAGGCCGGCGTCCAGAGCGGCGAGATCGTCGAGCAGGCGCAGGCACCGCTCGGCGCTCTCGAGAAGACGGTCGAGATGATGGCTCTCATCCGCCGGGGCCGTGCCACGCAGAGTGTGCAGGCAGCGGGCCAGCGTTTCGCGGTCGGCCGCCGAGGGCGCAAAGGCGCACGCTTCGAGCCCCCGGCAGGCGCGCAACAGTTCGTCGGCGGCCTGCTGGTATAGATCCTTCTGAAGCTCACCCCTGGCGATCGCCTGGAGGGCCGCGAGGAGCTCCGGCGCCGGATGTCCTGCCGGGTCGAGCGGCGCGAGCTTGGAGCGGGCCGCCGTCCGCCGGCCCGCCGCGAGGTCGAGGACGGCTTCCGCCAAGACGGCGAAGGGGCGCGGCCGGCCGGTCCGGCGGAGTGATCGCAGGAGGCTCTCCAGCCGGATGAAGTCGGCGCGCGCCAAGCTTTGGCGGAGAGCCCGGTCGGCCGCCTCCGCCCACCGTGCGCCGTAGAGCGAGGCGGAAGGATCCGGAAACAGCTCGGCGGCGCGCGCGAGGAAACGGTCGTCCGTGCCCCGCCGGAGCAGCGCCTCCAACTCCTCCAGCGCCGACTCCTGGCGCTTTTGCTGCTTCTTGAGGCTCCGTTTGCCGCTCACCGTTCGACCGGAACCTCTTCCGCCTCCGCCAGCACCTCGAGAAGGGCTTCCTCGGCGCGATCGACGTCGGCCGGGTCGGCCTCCAGGTCAGCCAGGATCTCCTCGTAGGACGCGGCGGCGCTCCCGAGGCGTTCCTGCAATCCGCCGGTGCCTTGCGCGGCGAGCGCGCGGGCCTTGCGCAGGATGTAGTTCTCGACCGGTCCGGCTACCTCCGCCGGCTCCGCCGTCTGCCGCGCGCGTGTCGACAGAGTCACCTCCCGCCGGTTGTGAGTACCTTTCTGGTGCACGGCGACATGGATGATCCCGTCGAGGTCGTAGCGGAATTCCACCACCAGCGGGCTGCCTTGGGGAGCCGGCAGGAGATCGAACCGGAAGTGGCCGATCAAGGTGTTTTCGCTGCACCGGGGGCTCTCCCCCTGGTAGATCTCGACCGCCACCTGCTCCTGGTCGTCCATGATGGTGTGATACAGCTCGGAACGGGTCACCGGCACCTGGGTATTGCGGCGGATGATGGTGGAGAAGTGATCTGCCTTCAGGGGACCGCGGACGGTGCCTCGGAAGAAGATGTTGTCCCGGGTCTTGATGCCCAGCGAATGGGCCGCCACGTCCACCAGGATGTGGTCGAACACCTCGCCGGCCAGGATCGCCCCCTGGATCGCGGCGCCCAGGGCCACGCAGAGAGCCGGATCGACGGCGTGCTCGATCGGACAGGCGAAGAGTTCGGCGAGCATCTCGTGCACCCACGGGATGTGGGTGGAGCCGCCGACCAGGACCACCCGGTCGATCCGGTCCGGGGTGAGCCGGGCTTCGGTGAGCGCACGGTCCACCTCGGCGAGGGTGCCGGCGAGGAGATCGCCGATCACCTCCTCGAAACGATCGCGGGACACCTCCAGGTCGAGATGGGTCTTCCCCAGCAGCGCCTCCTCCATGACGCGGGAGTAAGGACGGGACGAAAGATCGATCTTCGCCCGCTCGGCGGCGTCCTGGAGACGCGCTGCGAGGCGCAGGTCCTCCCGGGGCAGATCTTTTCCGGCCTTCTGTCTGAGCTGCCCGCCGAGAAAGTCCGCCAGCAGGCGATCGAAGTCGTCGCCGCCCAATTGATTGTTGCCGCCGCTCGCCCGCACCTCGTTGATGCCGCCGCCGATCTCCACCACCGACACGTCGAACGTGCCGCCGCCGAGGTCGTAGACGAGGATGCGCTGGGTGTCTGCGGCGGCTCCAGTCCCGCCTGCAAGCAGCTCAGCGGACTCCTCGCCGGCTGCTCGCGGCACGACCTTCCGGGCCACCAGACGGTCGTAGACGAGAGCCGCCGCCGTCGGCTCGTTGAGGATGCGGACGACCTCCAGACCGGCAAGCTCCCCGGCGCGGATGGTGGCCCGGCGCTGGGCGTCCCCGAAGTAGGCCGGCACCGTGATGACCGCCCGCTCCACCGGCCGGCCCAGAGCCTCGGCTCCTTTTTCCTTGAGATACCGCAGGATCTCCGCCGAGATCTCCTCGGGCGACATCGCGCGGTCTCCCACGGTTACCGGTTCCGTCTGCCCCATGCGGCGCTTGATCGAGCGCACCGTCCAGGCCGGATCGAGCACCTGGCGGTTCCTGGCCCGGCGGCCGACGAGGAAAAGGCCGCTCTTGCGGTCGAGGCTCACCACGGAGGGCACGATGGGCTCGCCGTCGATGTCGATCACTCGCGGCCCGCCGGATTCCATCACGGCGAGGCAGGAGTTGGTGGTCCCCAGGTCGATGCCGAAGATCTGCTGTGCCATGAAATATCCTCAGAATGAAGGGCTCAGGATGAAGGGCTCAGGAATGAAGGTTGACGACGACTCGCGCCGGCCGCACCACCCGGTCACCCAGGAGGTAGCCGGGGAGGATTTCTTCCACCACCCAGCGGTCCGGGAGATCCGGCCGGCGCACCACGCCGCAGGCCTCGTGCCGGCGGTCGTCGAAGGGCAGATTGCGAGCGGGAATGGGCGTGAGCCCCAACGAGCGCTGCAGATTGGAGACCCGCACCTGGAGAAGGGAGAGACCCTCGCGCAGAGACCTGGGCGCGTCCTCCTCCGTCTCCGTCTCAAGGGCATTGCCTTCCACCAGGCGGAGGAGCTGAAGGACGGCCTGATCGAGCTCCAGGAGCACCCTTACCTGGGCGGAGCCGGGGCCGGCGGGAGGCAGCGGACGGGCCGTTTGCGAGGCCGCGGCAAGCCGCCCGACCGCCTCATCCAAGCGCGCCTGGAACAGCTCCTGGGCATGCCCCTGGCGGAGCACCGCCTTGCGCAGCAGCCTCACCTCCGTGGTCAGCGCTTCGATCGATCCCTCCTCGTTCGCCTCGTTCGGATGGATGATCCTCTCGTGCTCGCCGGAGGTGTCGCTCTCGCGTCTGTCGATGATCGTCGGAGCCATGGATTGCGCGCTTTACTCCCTGGAGTCGAGAAGACGGCGGCGGTTTGTTCCGGCCGGAAGAAATTCTAAGCCACGGGGTATGACGATGTCGAGAGGCACGGCGCGGCGCGAAGACGGTAAGATGCGCGCATGACTCGCCGAACCCTGTGCTGGGATTTCCTCGGCCGCATTCCCTACCGGCAGGCGGTCGAGCGGCAGCACGCGATCCGCGATGCGGTGAAAAAGGGTGAAGGGCTGGAGCATCTCCTGCTCCTGGAGCATCCGCACGTCTACACCCTGGGACGCAACGCCACCGCGGCCGACATCCTGGCCGGGCCGGACTGGCTGGCCGCGCGCGGCATCGACGTCGCGGACTGCGACCGCGGCGGCCAGGTCACCTACCACGGACCGGGCCAGCTCGTCGGCTACCCGATCGTCAACCTGAGCCCCGACCGGCGGGACGTGCGGCGCTATGTGCGCGATCTTCAGGAGGTCCTGATCCGCACCCTGGCCGACTACGGGGTGACCGCCGAGGTGCGCGACGGACAGGCGTTCATCGGCGTCTGGGCCGGAGACGACAAGATCGCCTCGATCGGCGTCCATCTCTCGCGCTGGATCACCACCCACGGCTTCGCGCTCAACGTCACCACCGACCTCTCCTACTTCGCCGGCATCATCCCCTGCGGTCTCAAAGGGATCGGCATGACCTCCATCGAAAGGGTGACCGGAAAGGCGCCGGACCTCGCCGAAGTGGCCACTGTCTGCGCCGGCCACTTCACCCGCATCTTCGACCGCGAGCCCAGCCACGAGGCCGCCGTACCACCGGTTCTGGCCGCCGCCGCGAGATGACCGGCCCGGGAACGCAGCCGCGCATTGCCGTCGGCCTGAACGCCGTCATCGCGGCGGTCACCGACGAAGTGCCGCGCATCCTCACCCTGCGCGCCGGCCGCGCCGGCTCCGCCGGACCGCTGGACGAGGCCCTGCCCTTCGGCCCCCTCGATCCCGAGAGCGACCGCACCCTCGATCGCGGCCTGCGCCGCTGGGTGCACGAGCAGACCGCCCTCTCCCTCGGCTACGTCGAGCAGCTCTACACCTTCGGCGACCGCGACCGCGATCCGCGGGTGCGGCGCAAGGGCCTGCGCGTCGTCTCCGTGGCCTACCTCGCCCTCGTGCGCGAAGTCTCCGTCGGCGTCGAAGCGCACTGGCGCGACTGGTACGAATTCTTCCCTTGGGAAGACTGGCGCGAAGGCCGGCCGCCGCTTCTCGACCGGGCCATCGCACCCGCGCTCGACGCCTGGGTGGTCACCGCGCCCGACGCCGCGGCCGGCCAGGAACGGCGCGAAAGAGCCGACATCACCTTCGGCCTCGGAGGCTCCACCTGGGACGGCGAGCGAGTGCTCGAACGCTACGAGCTGCTCTACGAAGCCTTCCTCCTTCCCGAAGCCTGGCGTGACCAGGCCGACGGCCGCGAGCAGAGCCGCACCCCGCCATCCATTCGGCCCGACCTCCTGCCCGGCCGCTCCATGGCCGCCGACCATCGCCGCATCCTCGCCACCGCCCTCGGCCGTCTGCGTGGCAAGCTCAAATACCGCCCCGTCGTCTTCGAGCTCCTGCCGCCGACCTTCACCCTGCTGCAACTGCAAAGGGTGGTCGAAGCCCTCTCCGGAGTCCGCCTCCACAAGCAGAACTTCCGCCGCCTCGTCGAAACCGGCGGTCTCGTCGAAGGCACCGGCCGCTTCGACGCCCAAACCGGAGGCCGCCCCGCCGAGCTCTTCGTCTTCCGCAGAGACGTCCTGCGCGAACGGCCGGCGCCGGGTGTGGGGTTGCCGCATGTGCGGCGGTAGGCGGTGGTCCTTCTACACATCTCTGCGCAAAGCGTGTCTGTCCTCTGTACGAGCATGCTCGGTGGCTCTACAATAAGTAGAGTACGGAATAACTGCTCAGGAGGATTGTGATGAAGATCCAGATCCCCGTGTTGGTGCTGACCCTGAGTCTGGCCGCCTCGGCGGTCCATGCCCAGGGCACTGTGCTCACCGAGTCCATGGGCGGCACCTACAAAGACCCGGTCCAGCGCGCCGCGGACGCCTACTCGCGGGGCGCACGATACAAGGCGAAGGCGGAGAAGGAGCTTGAGCCGAAGGATAAGGCCAAGCAGTATGCCCGGGCCAAAGAGGAGTTTGCGAAGTCCATCGGCTATTCCGAGAACTTCGACGCCCTCCTCGCCCTGGGGCAGGTCTACCTCGCGCTCGGCCAGAAGCCCTCCGCTCTGGATGCGTGCACCAGGGCCCGTGCCTACAAGCCGAACGACGAAACCGCAAAGGCCTGCGCCACCGAAGCCCAGGCGACGGTGCAACCGGTCGCGACCGCGGCAAGCCAGGCGAGCCCACCCGGCAGGCGCTGAAGGGGGCTCCGTCCCTCTTCTCAGAACTTTCACAGAACTTAACCAGGGGTCCTTCAGGACTTTACGGTCCGCACCGGCTACGGTGGGACCATGCGAACGAGGCCCGATGCGGTTGCGAAGCATAGTCGACGCTCTACTCGCTTGACGCCGGTCAAGCAGCCTGCGAAGCCGAGACCCCAGCCGGCCTGCCTGGGGGGCTCAACGGCAAACCGGGGCCGGGCGCTCCTCGAAGCCCACTACGACCTGATCCAGCGCAAGCTCCAGCGTCTGAGCTGGCGCAGCGGCTTGCCCGACTCCGAGGCTGAGGAGCTTCGTTCCTGGGCGCTCTTGAAGCTGGTCGACAACGACTATCGGATCCTCAGCAGATGGGAAGGCCGCAGTTCCTTTTCCACCTTCCTGACGGTCGTCCTGGTCAACCTCATGCGCGATTACCGGATTCACGTCTGGGGCAAGTGGCGGCCTTCCGTGGCAGCCCGTCGGCGGGGAGAGGCCGGCGTGATGCTGGAGCGGCTCGTCACCCGGGATGGGCTTTCAGGCGCCGAGGCTGCCAAGCGGCTCCGCGTCGAGCACGGCGCCACATTGTCGACAGACCAGGCCGAGCGGCTCGCGTCCGAGCTGCCCCGGCGGCCGGAGCGGAGGCGGGTGAGCGAAGAGGTGTTGCTCCAGATCCCGGTCGACGGCCAGGTGGAGATCCGAATTCTGGAGAAAGAGCGGGAGCGCGCCGCGGGCCAGCTCCGCGAGTTGCTCGTCCCGCTTCTCCGAGCGCTTCCCGCGGAGGAGCGTCTCCTGCTCAAGCTGTGTTTCCTGGAGGACCTCAGCATCGCGGCCATCGCGCCGATCCTGGGCCGTCCGCAGCGGGAGCTGTACTCGATGCGGGGCCGGTGTCTGAAGAAGATCCGGAGATCCCTGACCGAGGCCGGTCTGAGAGGCGATCAGATATGCGATTTCATCGGCTGCTTCCAGGGAAGCCTCGGTTTGGAAGCCGAGCTCAGCGTGTAGCCCGGCGGAAAACGCCGTTCCCGTCCGTCTTACAGAGCAACATGTCGAGGCGGCGCAAAGGCGCGCTCGGCCCATTGCTTACAAGAGGGATGATCATGTCGAACGACCAGAAGAACCCACCCAAACTGCCTGGCAAGGCCGGTCCACACGAAGAAGCAAAATTCCTTCCACCCGAGCCGTCACAACCGAATTCGGGCACGGGCAAGCGTGTTGCGGGCCCGGAGCCCGCGGAACCGGTGGACCCGGAATGGAAAAAACTGATCAATGCGTTTCAAGCGAACCGCCGGAGCATCCTGAGCGTCCCCGGAGTCACCGCCGTCGACATCGGCTATAAGATCGCGAAAGGTGCTTTCACGAACGACTTGGCCATCCGGGCACATGTCAAACGGAAGCTTCCGAAATCAGCGTTTAAAGGCCGCCTGCATGACTACTTCCGCAACGCCAAAGACCCGAAGACGAAGGCTACCGGTTTTGATCTGGAAGGTGGCTACGACGTTCTCACCGACGTCATCGAAGGGGACTACAAGCTGGCACAAACCGCTGGGTCACCGCGGCCGGGCACGGTCTTGGAAAAGCCCCAGGAAGCGGACACAGTTGACCCCCGCCGCCGCCTCGATCCCCTGGTGGGCGGCATCAGCATCGGCAGCCTGCAGACGCCAGCCGGGACCCTGGGCGCCCTGGTGTGGGACAACACCGACGGCAGCGTCTGCATCCTCAGCAACTGGCACGTCCTCTCCGGCGACCTTCGCGCGGAGGCCGGGAATCCTTGTTTCCAGCCCGGCCGCCTCGACCAGGGGCGATCGAGCGACGTCGTCGCCAACCTGAAGCGCTGGAGCTTCGACCGCCAGACCGATGCGGCGATCGCTGAGCTCAACGGCAGCCGCCACTACTGCGCGGGTGAGATCCTCTCCCTGTTTCAGCAGATCACCGGGGTGGCCCAGCCAAGTCTCGGCATGTTGGTGCAGAAATTCGGACGTTCCACCGGGTTCACCTGGGGCTTCGTGGATGGCCTCTACTTTTCTTCGACGATCGAGTACAACAACGGGATCGTGCAGACCTTCGAGGATCAGATCCACATCGCTCC
>Ga0307508_10006945_pt1 | contig 10564 bp, 8 predicted proteins | sample 9_EM_MG_FD_203089 | JGI IMG/M metagenome (GOLD analysis project Ga0307508, IMG submission 203089) | Populus trichocarpa ectomycorrhiza microbial communities from riparian zone in the Pacific Northwest, United States - 9_EM | ecosystem: Host-associated > Plants > Roots > Unclassified | place...
GCATATCAGAAAGCATCCTTGACATATCCTGCCTCATTACCTCCTCAACATGGAGTTTCTGGTCTTCTACACCGGATGCACACCTTTCAGCGCTCCCGCCGATATTTAACCATTGCAGACTTACTATCGCAACGACTTTGCAGAAAGATTGCCCACTTCCTCAGCACCACGACGAAATATGTTCCAGTTTGGTTTGCTTCTTGCTGACTTTCACGGCAAAATTAATTCGTAAGGGAACGCTTCTCCCGTTGGTGTGCATGACTTAACCTCCCATCGCCTCTGGCGGCCCGACATTTCCAACTGTGGGGCGCTGCAAATTTGGTTTCTCATCTTCTCCCAAATGTCTCAAATTGAACGCGGCGCCTGGCGTCGGCCCACATCTTTTCTTTCCACTCAGGGAAACAGATCTCCGAGCGCCCCCGCTATTAGTCGTCGACGCATACACGCATTGCGTGCGGCCCAGGTCGCTTGTCGTGCAGGTATGTCACGGGTGTACAGCCAACTGGACATTACTCGCACCCTGAACAAAGCCGTCGACCCCCGGATACGCAAATGCTGTTGCGGTTTTTCCACAATCGCCTTCGGCTGTGGAACGATCTGTCGGGTTCTTTACGAGATTCTATACTGTATAAGATCTTGGTAAATCAGCCCTCAGGGTTTACTCACGGTCGCGGGGCAAGTTTATGTTGCTTACATAACTGCCATCGGTAGCATTTTTGGAAATTCTGCCCGCTGGCTCCGTTTTTGGGAGCTCACCCCGATCTAACTGCCCTTGGATGCTATGTATGGGGGTGTTGACGAAGTTCTGCTGCTGCTGCTTGGGTGCGCTGCCGGATCGATAGCGCGCACCCGCCTGCGCAAAGTTTGCAAAGAGACAGTTTTTTGCTCGCCGGATTTCACCCTTGTCACCGATCCGGCTTTTGGAAGGAAGCAGCGATCTGGAGAGGTTTATCTTGAGTCGGGATCCCCGTCAATATTGGACTCATCGATCCCAATAATGTCCTCGTGGTGAATTCGAGATCTGCCTCGGTAGCCGCATCTCCCTCAGATCGCGGTGCTGCGTTGTTTGCTGCCAAGGAGGCTCGATCTGCCTGGCAGACATTCCCAATATACCGATGACGATGGTTGCAACCCCGATTCCTATTTCCAATTTCCAAACGTCCAGCACTCTGCTCATGTGACGATCCCTGTCAAGGTTGCTTGCGCAGCCTACGCCGCGGCATAAAACTCCGAATCACGCCGCTGCGGTCGTCGAGTGGGACTTATTTTTTTGGGGGTTCCCTCAATCAGAATGACCAAAGCCGAACTATGACCGCATTGTTACACAGGAGCGGTTTCGGTTCCGTCTGGGCGTGAGGCTGCAGGGTTGAGAATTTCGGCACCCGTACGTCGGTTTGGCTTTCGTGCCTGATTTATACCGAAGATCGTCGGGGAAAATGTGTGGTCAAACTAAAGCAAGCAATGAAGAGCAAAATAGAGTGCTGATGAATTTGAGTAGGTTGCGAAAGGACAGAGAATACGGTAAAGAGAGGCGCTGGGCGGCTAACGTTTCGCATAGTAAAACAAGGTTTCCATGGGAAGAGAAGCTCGGAACGGCGATTTCATGATCGCCCCTGTTCAGTCATTCAATTCAATGCACTGACAACCTCTTTTCCGCGGCAATTTCTCAATTTTCCTTTTGTGAGCTCAAAAAATTGCTCTCCAAATGCTGGCTTTTAGGAGACCACAACATTTAGGATGCTTTCCGCCTCCCCCCTCCCCCCAATGATGATATATAGTGCTTACGTGTGCTTAGTTAACGTTACTGTGACGTGACAATGTAGTCTGGAACCGCCTGCCTAATTCGAGATATGGTTGATCAAATTATAGTCTCGTGTTCAGGGCGTCCACCCGTGGCGTCGAGTTCAAGCTCCTTTTCCACTACTTGCCCGCTGGCTTGGCCAGGTTTGTTGGTAAAACGGGCGGTACTCGCATCTGCTTTCGTGTTGGCGGCCTGGTGTGCAGACAATACGAGCACTTTCGACCCGGTATTCCGTTCCTCAAACACCAAATCATCTTTATTTCGCCCTAACAATCACTAGGCCGTTGGATTTCTTTACCTATATATCTTCATTCGACCTTGGGCTAGTCCATGTCGGCGCCGCAAGAGGCATCTCAGGACGAAACCTCTCGCAATTCCACAGCCCATGGTCAAACTTCTTTGACGTTGCCGCCCATTCGTAGCCTCGACCTTTCTCTGTCGCGCCCCGACGAGCACCAAGTAACCGATCAGACTTTCCAAACGCAACAGCAGGCGCAAGTGCGGTCGCCTGGCGATATCCATGTCTCAACGTCCAGTCAACCACGACGTGACGGTGTGCACCAGTGGAGGCCGTACAGTGCGTCCCAGGATTCTAATCCAACTGGACAACCTGCTGCGGGGTCCGTACGCGAAGCTCCGCTAGCGTTTGGACGTCCGTATGCGACCGACACTAATTACCCCTCATCGTTTGTCCGCGAACCTCCACCGTCTCAGCCAACAACAACAACAACCCAATTCCGCACCCTTTCCGGGGCTGCTCCTCATGGCGAAAGCAGTGAATTGTCTACATTGGCTGACAGCCGCGGGGGTGCTCGCCGAGGGGAACCGGCGTATTCATCGTCTGCCACATATTCTCCTGAGCACTTGACTCCTCACTCCCAATCTCACACGTCGCGCTCCCTCGACCGGAGTGCCTCTATGATCGACGTGCGGCACGAATTTCGAGGCCCTGCAAGTGGAACGCAGAGTTCATATGGTTCTCCAGCACCATCCAATTTCGCACCGCCTCAAAATTTCGGCACCCAATCATCACAATTTCCACTATCCCGACCTTCATTTTCAACACCAGGTTATCCGCCCTCATCGCCAGTTGCGACCTTCCACCAACAATCTTCACATCGGGAAGATTCTGCCACAAATACAACAACCTCCTCTTCGGGCATGCCCACGTACAGCCACGCAACATATGGTGAAGCCATGCCCACGACCTCAACAACCGCAACCCCGTTCCATCCTCGCTCTTGGACTGATCAAAATCCTCATTCTACGGCTGCTGTCGAAATATCCGGTGCTTCTCGTCCCTTAGGTCAGCCGCCTGCCGGCGGCGCGCGAATTGGGACAACTGACAGATGGGGGCCCTCGAGCCCCGAACTCCTTTCCCATTCACCCAGTGGCCGAGCATCGATATCTTCTGGGCACGGCCAAGTTCCCCGGCATCGACCCTCCTCACCCTTCCATAACCAGCCACAAGGCGTCGCCAAGCTTAGCACATCGATATCTGAGGTCTGTTTCCGACGCCATTCCTCTGAAATCATTCCTCCATGCGCTCACACTTTCCCGATCAAATTCCAGATCGTGAATCATTGCGTGGCTCTCACGCACTTCGCCAAGCATTATGGTGAGCACATTATTCACTGGCAACAGCGCCACCACTTGGAGGGCGATGCAAATTTCGATATCACTCACCGTTCCTTGAGATGATCCAGCCGAGAAGCAAGCTCAAGGTCGCACAGGAGCTGAGGGCCAGCCGTCGTCTATTGAGCTGCAGCAAATGGCGCAGCGTGCAACGGCCGTTGCTCAATTGCTGGACTCGCTGCGAATTGCGCGATTGAACGAGGAAGGTGCGGCGACGCAAAATATGGCGATACCCGTTGGCTCTAAACGATCCTGGGATGCGTCGCAAGGCATCCACCCCCCACGACCTCTGAAGCTCATCTTTGAGAGCGGTCAAGGTCCAAGGTCCGTTTCAGAACCCACCGTTCCCGTCCCACATGCGTCATCGCCTGTGAGTAGCTTTCCCTGTTCTTTTTTCCCTCCTTATTTGAACGATGCACCCCGTCTGGAAACTAGCAAACTGACGATAAGCCGCCCGACACCCGGTCCAGCAAAGCTCACGAGGACCTGGAACTCATCAAACGGAAACGCCATGCGGCTACTGGCGCTCCCGTCGAGCCTCCTCCCCCAGCCCCCAAGGCTAAGAAGCGAGGGCCTCGAGTCAGTGAGCTTCATCACGGCGTTCCTCAATTGCCCCGCTGATTGCACTTTGTGTTGACCGACCAAAATATCAAACCACGCGGCGGTGTATTACCAACCAGGCGAAGAATTCTGCTGTGTCGCTGCCAGGGCAATGTGCTTCGTGCGGGAGTCGTGAAACACCCGAGTGGAGGTAGGCGGATCAGTTGCATCAGTGGTTGCCTAAATCATTTTGCATCACTTATCGGCCACCTTTACAGACGGGGTCCTGAAGGTCCTAGGACCTTGTGCAATGCTTGCGGACTGCGTGAGTGTTCGGGGGGCTTTCAATGTTATCGCAGCAGTTTTGCGTGGCATATTTATGTAGCTGACGTTTCGATGGATAGATTATGCAAAAGAGAGCAGAGAGCAACAAGCTACTCAAGAGGTCGCCGGCAGGCCTTCGCAACGAGGTTCCAGAGACACAACTGTTCTTTCCAGCAGTGCGGGTGCTTCCACAAGTCGGATGGTGCGGCAAGCCGGCCCATCGGACGCACGGTCAGTAGAACACATGCCATCGTCGCCTACACTGCACACAGGACCGTCGCCGTCGAAGCGATTAGCGCAGGCAACAACCCCAGTCCGCCTGACATATCCCGGGTACGTGGCGCTGCTTCATAATTAAAAAAAATGCCCACGTAACTTGCTTATATCTCCTCCGCGGACTTATAACGTGACAGCGACCTACCCTCTTCGGGCTGACTCTGACCTTTTGCACCATTGTCCCCATTTCGGCCTTGACTCACCGACGTACACTATGGAAGCCTCCCATATCTTGACTGGTGGCGTTGCGAACTGGAACAACCCATCCGCTTTGTATAGCGCATCACCGTCCAGATGGGCGCCTCTCATGACCGAAATCGCTTTCATTATTGTCATAGCTCGTTTTAATCGCTCTCGTTTGCATTTTAATTACGTTCAGGCTCCTCTCCATGCTGCTCATTTCAAAACGCCGGGGTCCAACACCGTATACCAGCTACACCCCGGACCCTACGTCTACATCAGCAGATTCCCTTCACCATTTTCTTCTCGATTTTTGGCGGCATTGGGCATAATCATCAATCATTAGTTTAATTTTTCCGCTCCCTTTTTCTGCTTTGTAGCAAGATACACTACAAACCGTCCCGTATGCTGTATGCTTACACACGTACTCCTGACTCATCCCTTCGTGTCCGGCGAGCGCAACGCAGCCCGATGCGGGGATGGTCCTATTCATTTGAATATTTTGAGCTGCGGTGTTTTACATAATTCCCGACTCTATTAGGGTTTGGTGGGACAGGTTTCAATATCGTTTTCAGTGGCTGTGTGTCCGGATTATGATTATTTTATCGTACCTCCCCGTAAAATCTCACCCGATCAAACCGGACTTTTCCGGACATGAAGAGGGATTTTTGCCGGTGCGCCGCGCGCGCCTGCCCCTCATATATTGACACCCTTGCAACAACAGTGTGCTAACATGGTGAATGATCAGAAAGAGACGAAGGATCTTGTGCAGAAACCCGTGGATCAGTGCCCCCCGCGCTGCCCATGAACCCTGGCCAACTGCGTGAAGCCAGTGTCAAAGTTTATTCATCCTCTCCTCATTTTACCCATTTTCCTAACACTGTCGCCGGTTCTGGGACCAATCCTGCCCCAGCCCCATTAGCACGTTCCGGTGATATTGATGTATTCATGGAAGGAGCCACGGAGCCCGAGCTTGAATCAAGAACAAGACGGCGTGGCAAAACTGCCGTGTCAACTACACGGGTCACTCACACTTCTCTGCTTCGACTTCGTCTTCCCGTTCACGTAATCGTTCATTCTCGGGTCCTCGGTGTTCACAGAGCCCACTGCTGCGACATCCTTGCAGACCCATCCACAGTCAAGGCATGCCAAGTCCTGCCAGTAGCACACGCCGACGAAGAAGCCTGAAACCTGAGGAACATGAGCCTCCTGTTCCTCAGCTACCCGCAGGATTGCTCGTCTTCACTGGTGAGCACGAGCATGAGCAGCGACCTCCAGTGGGCAGAAATGATACCGGGAAGTGAGAGACACAGTTTGCTGTGAAGGGTGAGCTCGAGGCAGACGGCGAGACTCTCCACCGTTTAGCACCCGTGGCCATCGACCGTCGGTAGGCCGTTATCCGCTGGTCCATCTGTTCCCACCGGTGCAGCTATGGCTGTTCCGAGACCTTTTCCACGCTCAAGAACGGATATGTACTCTACAGACGACGAACGGCGTTTCAGTCGGAATAGCTCGTTTCCTGCATTTGATGCCTTCCTCAAGGATCCATGCCGTTCGTCGTTGGACCTCGGACTGACCCTCCCCTCCTCGGCAGGGGCTCCTGACAGCGAGCAGGCGCGACGAAAGAGGGCGCGCACATAGAAGAGCACGTACGTTCCTATAGCCCTATCTTTTTTTTTCTATGCCTGGCCGACGCTGATCGTTACCCTGTTTACTCTGTACTACGGTTATCGCGTGCGTCGGGATTACCGCTTTCGCCCCCTTCCCATTTAAAAGTGTCTCGATATCTGGAGTGCGTCCGGTGCGCACCCCTGGTCGCCATACGCCCGTCAGCCATGCCGCTTCTAGCCCCTTGAGATCCGACTTTGCCACAGAATCTGCGACAACCGCACAATTCGCTAATTCCTCTCGCATTCCGTCCGTCCTCCGACCCCATCAGAATGGTGCTGAACCCCCCACTGACCGCCTAACCCCAATCGATACCACGTCATCCCCCCTCCCAGTCAAACGCCCGCAAGGTCGCCCACGAAGACCTGATGAAGTTCCCAGTGGCAAAATAGGGGACTTTGACGATCAGAATGAACCTGAACCTGAGACTATCATATCTGCTCTACGAGATTTAGGGACCGTTTTGCCCTTTGTGCGTCTGCAACCTGTTTTTACTTATTGGTGAGACAATGCAACAACTGACCTTTCCTTGTGGAATATGCCCCTCTAGTGGAACGACGATGATTGCGCGTGTTGCGCGCCATCCCACACAGCGAATCGAATGCTAGTCCTTTACCCCATTCCCCATACTGCGACGGCTGCACCAGGTCATTTCACATGGGCTGCTTGGACCCGCTGATTGTCGACGATGCCGATCAGCCTCCGCCCGAGAAGGAATGGTTCTGTCCATCGTGCATCGCGGAACGAGTAAGCACAATGTATGAGGATGGCGTCTCACCGCGAGACGCTAATATAACAGGGAAGGCGACTGTGCCTCCTTTGCCTCCAGATCCTGGACCGTTCGACTACCTCATCCGTTCCATTGAAAGTGCAATCCCGAAAACATTCAGCCTCCCAGACAACGTCAGAGGCTACTTCAAAACCTTGACTGTCTTGATCCTCCCATGGTGCAGATGCCATCCCCCTTAAAGAGGTGGATGTGCCCGAATCACGTAGAGCACGACGTAGTATGCAATCTCTCTGCTGGATGTTTTTCTTTACTTATCATCACACAGCCAAAACGACGAGTCCCGAAAACACAGAAGATCGTGAAAGTCACTCGTCGTGGCGTGCCAAACAATGGTAACATTGATAATCCCTTCTGCAGAAGACATGGTGCTGGAGCAGGACCGTCGGTTCGAAGAGGTCTGGATTAACTCGAAAAAGTACATGATACCAGGGTGTAGCGTGCGATTAGACTTCCTGCACAAGGTTCATTCTCTCCGGAGGACGCATGACGCCGACACCTCTGCCTTGAGGTACGGTTTAGGAACGCCTGGCTCAAGCAAACTATGCTCCCGACTCGATACCTTTCCTGTTAGGGCCACTGCTCCGGCATCTTGGAGACGACACCTCACGATCAACCTCACCTTTGACATCGTTGTCGTCATCGTCTGACGATGATGATCGAAGACGAGAGCTTGCCAGATAGACCTCGAGGAGATGTACGCGAAATCTGATGCCGCCCTATCTCTGCTCTCTCTGCATGAACGCGTAAGTCAGTTTCGATGTTGCTCTCCACTACTTGTCTCACCAAACCATAGCGAGTGTCTCAATCTGGCCGTGGACCGACATTGCTAGAGCAAATAGTGCACCTAGCTCTATCTGAAGTATGTTGACATGCCCACGATGTAATCAGTCCCTAACATGCACGCCATCGCAGCCATTGTCATCGCGGACCCGGAATGCGTTACGATGTCGCCTTCACCTCATTCCCTGTCCCCACCACCTGTGAAGGCAGGCTCCACTGCAACATCTTTTCGCATCAGAATCAACTGATGAGGTGGGGCCAGTGGGTAGGTTCTGCAAGGCCCGGATGAAGCGGTCACGGGTTCGCCACAAACAAAACCGACAGGGTCGGCCCTCTTGAATGGCAACCGCAACGACGCTGCGTCACAGTTGTATCAACCCCCTCTTTCCCCCAGGAGATACAGCGACTTCTTCATATTCGTGCTCTAATGCAGACCAAGGGAGAGCAGCGGATGATGGAGTTCTTGACCTCGTCCGCCGCCTCCATATCTCAACCGATGCAGCAGTCGTCGTCTGATTCTAGAGCGCTGGAGCATGCCAAACACCTCCCCAATAGAGTGGATGCTCATGATGGCGCCGAGGAACCTGGTCAGGATGCGAATGCTCGTGTGCGTGCACGGATAATCTCTCTCACTGCTTCTCAAATGTCGCCATACACTATTGCTCTTCCCTCATCAGCCCCGTTGATTTTGCGTTTGCCCGCTCCTGTGTATGGGACTAATACACGCGATTCTCCGCCTCCGCCAAGTTTAGATCAAAACTTCTCGAGCCTGTGAAAAGAATGGAGAAGGTGAATGAGCTCAGGGAGCAAAGATCGATTGCAGAACTCGAACAAGAGGCGTTCTGGGCACGGCCGAGGTATACCGTGCGGCGCAGATTGACTCGATGTGAATGGAGAGGAAGTGCGCTTTTGAAGCTTGTTTGAAGATACATTGGCAATCATTTGCTTTATCAGGCATTTCTAGTTAGTCCTCGACTCGATATTTGTGTATTGCGATCAAAACTCATACATCGCATTCACTTGTCCCTCGGATGGTGCCCACTGTCAGAATTACACGTGAAGTATTGTTGACTCTGCACCGCAGGAATCGCTTGATTGGGGCGGCGTCAAACTAGTTATAATTGGATGCGGATCTCCAACTATGGCTAAAGCCTACAAAGGTGTGTAAATGTGCATGTGTCTGCTGATCACCTGCATGTAAATCATCAGAAATCGTCTTTCATTCGCCCTACGAGATACCTTACGCGAGCGCTTTACCGTGCCCTGGCCCCTCGGTATGACGCATCGTACAACCAACGGAGGTGCCGAGAAAGGCAAGGGTTAAAGTCGTCCACGGACCTGTCGGTGGGATTGGTGTGGTTCTCAAGGACGCCCTTAAGATGCCTTTCGGATATCCTGGCGATATGAAACAACTTGGTCCTTCTTGGCCCTGGTGTCCGTTCCGACTACTGTCATCATATGCCGACAACGAAGGGCCACACTTCCATCTGTCAACTCCTGTGACTAGGCGATGTAGATCCGGGCGACTTCACTGGCAGCAGGGTGAAACGTACTGTCTCTGAAGCTTCGCTTGGGGCAATGCAGGATGTTGTCATGAGCGAGGTGAATCCGAATTAAAGCAGTTTCTGAAAGGCTGGGCACGTTTGCAGTCAGCCTTGGTGCCGATAAATGACACGTGGACATTTCCGGATCACGTATGAGCGATCATGGTGATGAATGCTGCCCAATGTACACAATTTATCACGGTTCTGTACATAGGTGTGAGTGAAAGCGCCTTTGCACGCACTACAAGGCGGTCATCCGCCGTCTGCCCGCTGGCACTTGGGAGCTCCAAATTACAAGACTGGTCCGCAGGAGAAGCGGATGAAAGCAACGCGTGGGCGCACAGGGCGTTGAAAACGATATCGATACATAGATGAATGGCGGAGCGTCGCGTCGAGAACGAGGACAAAAGCATGTGCATTCCCGCGAATTAGCGAACAAGACCCGCTGCTAGTAGCGGGAATTACGTATATAATGTCCCTGCTCAGTAAAGTGTACAGTACTAGCATTTCTCCCAATTTTGCGATCACTAGTAACATTGCCAAGAAGTACCTGCATGGTTTCTCAAATTTTAATTTTTTTTCGCGACAGAGGTTGCATTTAAGCCACCCCATCCAGAGGGATAGGGGGCCACACAGGGAAGAAGCATGTTGGCGGTTCTGACGCTCCTGGCACCTCCTGATCAATGGGGTTAATGGAGTAGGGGGTCACTGGGAGTGTGTTCCGCTGGCCGGTAGCGGCACTTGGTGTGCAGCAGCGGAGCAATGAATTGCACAAACTCATCGGGGGTGCGCCGTGATCATGGAATGTGAGCCTCAAGGTGAAGTAGGCCCTTATAAGAAGTGTCCCAGTTAGAATCAGGCTGGAAACAAATGATTCAGACAAGGCATCTTGTTAACCGGTTTGAGAATATAATATTGATTCGCAAGTCCATGAGCAGTGAAAATTTGATGCAATGGTGGACCTTCTCCATTCTCCACGGAACCCACCCGTTAGAAACCGGAGCACAAAGCGATTCCCGGGTACAG
>Ga0307508_10006946_pt1 | contig 10564 bp, 12 predicted proteins | sample 9_EM_MG_FD_203089 | JGI IMG/M metagenome (GOLD analysis project Ga0307508, IMG submission 203089) | Populus trichocarpa ectomycorrhiza microbial communities from riparian zone in the Pacific Northwest, United States - 9_EM | ecosystem: Host-associated > Plants > Roots > Unclassified | place...
ATCTTTCCTGCGGCCATTGATGGCGATCTGCTCCGCCTCGTTCACTTGTCCAACGGCTTCCGAATGGTTGATGGAGCTAAGTCTCTTCGAGTCGGCGATGTTTGCAAATCCGAGGCTCGCATCGTGTCAGTTGTCAATTCGAACGAGGGCAAAATTGTGAAAGTCAAGGGCTTTGTCTACCGCCATGCTCAGCCAGTCATTGAAGTTGTTTCATCGTTCCTCTATCGTGGTCGCTTTGTCGATTACCACAACACTTTTGAAACCACCGAGGAGCCCGATTATCTGGTGCCTTTGGAGACTGATGCAGCTGTCGGCGTTCTTCATTCTAAGGAGTGGTTTGAATGGGAGGATGATTCTCCTTTGCGCGCTGGCACCCCCTTGATCTTCCGCATTCAGTCTCAAGTATCATTCAAAGACAAAGCTGCTTATCGCAGCGTGTCCGTCTCGGGTGACGCCTTCGTTCGAAACCACCTGAAAGCTCTCGTAAAAGTAGCCTCCATTGACTTCCAAGAAGATGATTCTCATGGCAATCCTGTCCTTGCTTACCTTCAACGACATGGCACACCACAAGGTCTTACAACTTCTCTATCCAATGGCGGTTACAGTCTTGTTACACCCGACACCAACACGACTTTCAAAGCTCCCCTCACAAATGAACCCTATTCCAAAACCTCTGGCGACTTCAACCCAATCCATGTCAATCCCTACTTCTCCGATTTCGCTTCACTCCCTGCTACCATCACGCACGGAATGTGGTCCAGTGCTGCGACTCGTCGGTTCATTGAGACTGTTGTAGCCAAAGGCCACCCAGAGCGTGTCATTGCGTATGTTTTGGCTTAGATGTGTGATTGGCTCCTACTCATTAATTGTCTTCAGATACGACGTCAGCTTCGTTGGCATGGTTCTTCCGGGGGATGGTCTTGATGTGAAGCTCCGCCATGTTGGTATGCGGGAAGGAAACATTGTCGTCAATATCGAAACCGTCAACAGCGACGGCGAGAAAGTCCTGCAAGGATCTGCTGAGGTTGCACAACCCACGACGGTCTACGTCTTCACTGGCCAAGGTTCACAGGAGCAAGGAATGGGAATGGATCTCTACAACAGTTCACTTGCTGCACGTGCTGTTTGGGATGGCGCCGATGCCCATCTTCTTGCCGTCTATGGTTTCTCTATCATCGAAGTTGTGAAGGATAACCCGAAAGAGAAGACTATACATTTTGGTGGCATCAAGGGTCAGGCTATTCGCCAGCGGTACATGGATATGACGTACGATGCAATGGACAGGGACGGAAATGTCAAAACATTGCCTCTTTTCGCGGACATTGATGTCCGCACTCCGAAATACACCTTCAGCCATCCTAATGGACTGCTTTTTGCAACTCAATTTGCCCAAATTGCACTGGTCGTTACTGAGAAAGCTGCTTTCGAGGACATGCGCATGAAGGGCTTTGTCCAGAAAGACTGCGCCTTTGCTGGTCACTCTCTTGGGGAATATTCTGCTTTGGCTTCAATCGCCGATGTTCTCCACATTTCTGCCCTCGTCGATGTCGTTTTCTATCGTGGTATTACGATGCAGCGAGCAGTTGAACGTGACTCAGAAAACCGATCAAACTACGCTATGTGTGCCGTTAACCCGAGCCGAATTTCGCCCACTTTCAGCGACGCCGCCCTTCGTGAAGTCGTTGACACTATCGCAACCTTGAGCGGTTCTCTTTTGGAGATTGTGAACTACAACGTCGAGGTACATGGCATTTCCTTTTCTATTTGCATCATATTTAGTTTTCCTTAGGGCCAACAATATGTTTGCGCTGGCGAGCTTGTAACACTCCAAGCCATGACCAACGTTCTCAACTATTTGAAGATACAGAAGATAGATATCGCTCAGGTCGGTGGTATTGTTCAGTCGGTTTACTTGCTTGCTAACGCCGGCGATAGTTGACGAAATCATTCACTGTCGAAAAAGTCAAGGAGATGCTTGCAGACATCGTAAAGTCTTGCCTAGAGAAAGCCCAAGAGCAGCAGAACAACGAAGGGTACATCAAACTCGAACGTGGATTTGCTACCATTCCCCTACCTGGCATTGACGTGCCCTTCCATTCTCGTTATCTGTGGGCTGGTGTTATGCCTTTCCGAGCTTGTACGGCATAATATTCTTCTGTCCTGTTGATATGATTCTTATTGAGTTTTGCAGATCTTTCCAAGAAAATCAACCCTACCCACCTCAATCCTGATATGCTGATTGGAAAATACATTCCCAATCTGATTGCCAAGCCGTTCGAAGTTTCACGCGATTATGTGCAAATTATCTATGACCAAACTTCCTCTCCAAAGCTTGACAAGGTCCTTCACAAATGGGACGAGGACAGCTGGGGCGAGCCCGAAAATCGTCAGAACTTGGCTTACATCATCCTAGTTGAACTTCTCGCCTATCAGTTTGCTTCCCCAGTTCGATGGATTCAGACACAGGACCTCCTTTTCACCCATTTCAATTTCGAGCGTCTCATTGAAGTTGGCCCTTCTCCAACGTTGACTGGTATGGCGACTAGAACTCTCAAAGCGAAATACGAGAACATCGACGGTTCTCTCAGCATGACGAGGGCCATTCTCTGCCACTCGAAGAATGGGAAAGAGATTTACTACCAGTATGAAGATGCAGTCGAGGCACCAGTTTCCGACGGTCCCGCTGAAGCATCTCCCGCCCCTGCTGCTGCTGTGGTCATTCCCGTCGCTGTTCCTGTTGCACCCTCTGGTCTGGTGGCAAGCATTGAAGATGTTCCCATCCGAGCCCTTGACATCCTTCACGTCGTTGTTGCTCAGAAGCTGAAGAAGAAAGTCGATGAAATACCGCTTTCCAAGAGTATCAAGGACCTTGTTGGCGGAAAGTCTACGATGCAAAACGAGATTTTGGGAGATCTTCAACAAGAATTTTCGTCCGCTCCAGAGAAGGCAGAAGAGCTCCCCCTCGAGGAACTTGGTTCTTCATTGAGCAGCGGTTTTGGTGGCAATCTTGGTAAATACTCTACAAGCTTGATCTCGCGTCTTGTCGGCGGAAAGATGCCTGGTGGATTTAACGCCTCTGCTATCAGGGCGTACCTCTCTAAAGCATGGGGTCTGGGTCCCTTGCGTTCAGATGGCGTCCTCTTGCTCGCAACGACTTTAGAGCCCCCTAAACGCCTTGGTTCCGAAGTGGAAGCCAAGTCCTGGCTTGATAGCATTGTTTCTATCTACTCCCAGCGTGCGGGAATAACTCTTGGTGGTGCGGCAGGTGGTGCAGAGGGAGGTTCAGGTGGCGCTGTTATCAACAGTGAGGAGTTTCTCAAATTCCAAACCGATCAGAACAAGTTCGCCTCTCAGCAAATTGAGGTTTATATGCGCTACCTTGGTCGCGACTCTCGCGCAGGTGAGTTGGCCTTCGATAAGGAGAAGAGCAACAACTTGGCACTGCAAGCCAAGCTCGACAATATCACTCGCGAGCATGGAGATGCATATCTCGACGGCATTCAACCTCGGTTCGATCCCCTCAAAGCACGGCATTTCGATTCTTCTTGGAACTGGGCTCGGCAGGATGCTCTCCTCATGTATTACGATATTATTCACGGCAGATTAACCACGATCGACCGTGAAATCACTGCTCGATGCATTGCAATTCTCAATCGTGCTGACGACGACCTCCTTCGTTATATGCAATACCACATTGATCGCTGCGATCCATCTAAAGGAGAAACTTACAAGCTGGCTAAAGAGTTCGGTCAAGAACTTATCAAGAACACTAGTACTGTTATTAACAAACCACCAGTTTACAAAGATGGTATGTCTGACTTTTTTGGAAGTGTTCACTTCTAATTCCAACATTTCTGTCAGTCACTTTCCCCACCGCTCCCCGTACCGTCGTCACCGAGAAGGGCGAAATTAAGTATTCCGAAGTTGTCCGCGAGAACGTCCGCAAACTTGAAGCCTATGTTGAGGAAATGGCCAGCGGCGATAATGTTTCCGGTACCGTCAACATCCAGAAAGTACAAGACGACGTTCTTAAGTTGTGGACCGTTGTGAAATCTTTGCCGGAGATCAGCAATGACCAGAAGAACCGTATCAAGGCCCTGTATGATGGCGTTGTCAAGACACTCCACACAATCCCTGAACCTCAATCTCCTCTCATCGGTGGTACCCGTAGTCGCCGTTCCTCTTCCCAATTCCTTCGTCCTCAAATCACTGGTCTCACTCCTGTGGCCTCAATCACCTCCGACAAAACCCCATTACTGTATCTCAAGCGCAAGGTTGGAACAACTTGGGAATACAGCAGTAACCTCACCGGAGCCTACCTCGATATCCTACACGAAATTGCCACCTCCGGTACATCCTTCAAGGACAAAAATGCACTGCTAACTGGGGTTGGCAAGGGCTCTATCGGAGTCGAAATTGTCAAAGGCCTCCTAGCTGGAGGGGCTCGCATTGTAATCACAACATCCAGTTACAACCGCAAGACCGTCGAGTACTACCAATCAATTTATCATGAAGTTGGTAGCCGGGGATCATCTCTTACCGTTGTTCCCTTCAACCAGGCATCGAAGCAAGATGTGGAGGCGCTCGTCGAATACATCTACACTACGCTCGGAATGGATTTGGACTACATTCTTCCTTTCGCCGGTATTCCTGAGAACGGTCGCGAAATCGATGGCCTAGATGATAGATCAGAACTTGCACATCGAATGATGTTGGTGAACTTGTTGCGTATAATGGGTGCTGTCAAAAACAAGAAGGCTAGCCGCCACTTCGTCACCCGGCCCACGCAAGTCATCCTACCTCTTTCCCCCAATCATGGGCTGTTTGGCAACGATGGACTATACTCTGAATCCAAGATCTCTCTCGAAACATTGTTCCAGCGTTGGGCATCTGAAAGCTGGGGTGAATACCTTTGCTTAGCAGGTGCAGTGATCGGGTAGGCTCATAACCTTTAATATTGGGTTCTACCAGGTGCTAATTTACTATCTAGATGGACTCGTGGTACTGGCCTCATGGCGCCAACGAACATTGTTGCCCATGAACTCGAACGTTTCGGTGTTCGCACGTTTTCTGCGAAGGAAATGGCCTTCAATATACTTGGCCTTATGCATCCTCTCCTCTTCAGCATTACTCAGGTCGAACCTATCTGGGCTAATTTAAATGGCGGGATGGATCGCTTGCCAGACCTTGCCGATATCACTCAACGGATCCGTATTAAGCTCCACCAGAAAGCCGACCTTCATCGCGCCGTCGCTCGAGACAATGCTGCAGATTACAAAGCTATTCACGGAGTTGAAGCTGAACGTTTACTGCAATCTGTTGACGTCCTGCCTCGTGCTAACTTCCGCTTCGAATTCCCGAACCTCGAGTCTGGCCAATCTTTGCAAGACCTTGCTGCCCTACGTGGTCTCATTGACCTCGATAAAGTCGTCGTTATAACAGGCTTTGCGGAAGTGGGACCATGGGGTAGTTCTCGGACGCGTTGGGAGATGGAAGCGCGTGGTGAATTCACGATTGAAGGCGCTATTGAAATGGCCTGGATCATGGGTTTCATCAAACACTTTGATGGCCGTTTGAAGGATGGATCCCTTTATGTAGGATGGGTCGACAGCAAAACGAACGAGCCAATCGATGACAAGGACATCCGGGGAAGATACGAAAAAGATATTTTGGCACATGCAGGTGTCAGATTGATTGGTAGGTATTTGTGTTTTTTTTTCGGTTTCTTGAATTTAACTCCCTCTAGAACCTGAGCTTTTCCGCGGTTACGATCCAAGAAAGAAAGTCTTCAACCAAGAGGTTGAACTCCTGCATGACCTTGAACCGATCGAGATATCTGAACCTGAGGCCCAGAAGTTCAAACTTCAGCACGGAGACAAATGCAACGTCTGGGCAGGTGAAGGAGGGCAGTGGTTTGCAAAGTTCAAAAAGGGCGCTATCGTCTTCGTCCCAAAAGCCTTCACATTCAGCCGTACAGTCGCTGGTCAGGTCCCGACGGGATGGAATGCCGGCCGTTACGGCATTCCCGATGATATAATCGCTCAAACTGATCGTGCAACTCTCTGGGCCTTAGTTTGCACTGCTGAAGCTTTGAACGCGTCCGGCATCACCGATCCTTATGAATTGTATAAACACATGCACCCTTCGGAAGTGGGCACATGTCTTGGAAGTGGTATGGGAGGAGTAACCAGCATGGCAAAGATGTTCAAAGACCGTCGTGACGAAAAAGATGTCCAGAATGATATCCTCCAAGAAACGTAAGTGGCTTGTTTTCCCTTCAGGTTACATGCAGCTTCACATCGCTGTAGGTTTATAAACACGACTGCTGGATGGATCAATCTCCTCCTTTTGTCTTCGAGTGGGCCTGTAAAGATCCCAGTTGGTGCATGGTAGGTTGGCTTGATCCACACGCAAATCATTTGCTTACATCTATATCAGTGCAACTGCACTGCAATCTCTTGAGATCGCTTCAGATACAATCCTGTCTGGAAAGGCGAAGGTTATGGTAGCGGGTGGCTTTGACGACATCAGTGAAGAGGGATCATACGAATTTGCGAACATGAAAGCAACAAGCAACGCCGAAACTGAATTCGCAATGGGACGTGAGCCAACCGAAATGTCCAGACCCGCAACAACGTCTCGCGCTGGCGTACGTTTTCACTATAAAATCTATCTGATAAAGTTACTGACAACTAGACCCTAGTTCATGGAATCTCAAGTGAGTTTAAGGTGAATTTCTCGGACCTTTCCGCTTACATTCTCTTGTAGGGTACTGGTGTGCACATTGTCATGAGTGCAAAGACGGCGCTTGAGTTAGGTGCTCCAATTCGTGGTATCCTGGCATTTACGTCAACTTCTACGTTCGTATCTTTCACTTCCAAGAAATGCCGCATACTCATCATTCCTCTTTAGCGATAAGGCCGGACGCTCTGTTCCTGCTCCTGGTCGGGGAGCACTTACAGTGGCTCGAGAAATTCCATCGAAATATCCCCTTCCTATCCTTGATGTTTCATATCGTTCGCGGCAACTTGCTTTCCGCCGTCGCCAGATTGCTCAATGGTTATCGCATGAAGAGGGACAACTTCAAGATGAAATTCGATATTGCAAGAGCCAAAACGAGACTGTGGACGAGGATTACATCGCTAGCCGTATCGCAGATTTGGAAAAAGAAGCCAAACGACAAGAGAAGGATGTCCTGGCTATGTATGGATTGCTGGAAGGTTACGACCCTCGTATTGCCCCTCTCCGACGAGCCTTGGCTGTATGGGGCCTTAATGCTGATGACATTGGTGTCCTGTCGATTCACGGTACAAGTACCGTTGCAAATGTACGTCGGTTGAATGATCTTCTACAATCTAACTTAAAAACCATTGTAGGAGGAGAACGAGACCCGCATCTGGAATGACATCTTTACTACGATCGGCCGGACACCAGGAAATGCCGTACCAATCGTCGCTCAGAAGAGTCTGCTCGGTCACGCCAAGGGTGGTGCAGCTGCTTGGCAGATGGCGGGAGTGCTACAAAGCTTGATCACTGGTATTGTTCCAGGTAACCGCAACAGCGAGTAAGTATTTAACGCCCATTTTTATCTATTCTAAACATCCTTTCAGCAACATCGACTCTCACTTCCAAGGCCGCCAGTTCCTGTTGTTCCCTTCCAAATCGATCCACACAGATGGAATCCGAGCTGGTGTCATGGTAGGTTTCTTCTTTACCACCACTTGAAGTCCAACTCACTCCGTCTGCAAGTCTTCGTTCGGCTTTGGCCAAGTTGGCGGAGTTGCAATGGTCATCCATCCTCGTTACCTCTTCGGGGCATTGGAACCCGCTTACTATGAAGGATACAGACAGAGAAACCGCGTCAGAGCCCTGCAGTCTTACAAAGCGATGAGCGACATGATGATCAAGAACACCCTGGTAAAGGTCAAGGACCATCCACCTTATCTCGGGGACATGGAAGGCAAAGTCCTTTTGAACTCTTTGGCCCGTGCAAGTTTCGACCCCAAAAACGGCGAGTATTCCTTCAAAGGCAAGCTGGTATCGGAGGTCCCTTTGGATATTGCAAATGTCAAAACTGTCTCCTCTGTCCTTTCTTCAAGTGGTTTCGTTGATAATGAATTGGTTGGCATTGGCGTCGATCAAGGTCCGTTGCTCGTGCAATATTCCAAGTAATGCAACGACTCATGACTTGCAGAACTCATATCCTCCGTTCCTTCACATAACCCAACCTTCCTCGCTCGTAATTTCACAGAAGCTGAGATTGCACACTGTCGCTCTCAACCATGTCCCCCATCGTCTTTTGCTGCTCGTTGGGTAGGGAAAGAGGCTGTCTTCAAAGCCCTGGGTGTTGCATCGAAAGGAGCCTCCGCCGCCATGAAAGACATTGAAATCGTCAACAATGAATCTGGTGTCCCGACTGTCCGGCTCCATGGAGAAGCTAAAATCAAAGCCGAAGAGAAAGGTATCACAAGCGTCTTGGTCTCCCTTAGCCATTCCGACGTGAGTTTAAACCTTTCTCATGCTTTCCGGCGCTGACTCTACCTCTATCAGAATGTTGCCATTGCTTTCGCACAAGCTTCGTCATAATGATTTCTGCCCTTTGGATCCTGCTTCGTAGATTAGCTTACTGTTTGCTCACGTATTCCACTTAATGTCATGGACGTATACAACACAACATGAATAAACTTGCCATTTTCCATGATTGCGAATAATTAAGCTGCATAAACTGGATTTCCTCCTCGAACGCCTGTTTTATAAGAAAATGGGAAAACTATAACACATGATATCATACTTGCTTACCTCTTCCATCTCGTCGAGTTCGCCTCTATACGATTTTCCTATAGCTACTGAGCGCCTTTTCAATCCACTCCTGACATCTGCGACCACTTTTTTCTTGTCGTGAACAAAGTTGATTGAAATACCCTTTCTACCGACCTAATCACAACCTCACTGCCAACAGAGGAAGCACAGGAGCACTGACTAATACGGTGGATATAAGTTTCGATATCCAGCCTTTCATTGCCACCGCTCGTTCAGCAGAGGAAGATCAAACCCTCATACCATACTGTTAGTGGAATCAGGACCGACAATAAAGATTGATATCATGAAGAAACACTCTGCTCTGAAACGCTCTACTAGTATGATCGTATCTCTCCCTGCTGCATCTTTAGCCGTGCAAAGACCAAGGAATAACACGGAAGTCGAATGGGTGCAAGGCAGACATACGAGATGCCCAATGCAACCGTCTTAGAATATGGGAGGGACCGCAGAAGTTCTACAATGCTTGGAATTACATTTCAAGCCTCTTTGACGGGGAGAGGTTCTTCTCTGCGCTCCTGAAAGATCGACAAAACCTTCTTGGTGACACGAGGGCTAAGTTCGAGTGAAAGGAATTTCTAGAATCCACTGATGTGACACTGAAGAGAGGAATCGTATCTTGCAAGGAAACTCGGGGTAACGACCAGATGCAAGGACGGTATCATATTATGTAGAGTATTCCTGGTGCAAATTTTAATCAAGTTTCGCTGAAAGGAAGGCGGTCCGGTTCCATGGAGGAAATCAAAGCCGAAGAGAAAGCTATTCTTCATATCCCTTAGCCACTCCGATAAGAGTTTAGACCTTTCTCATGCTTGTCTCCTTCTATCAGAAAGTTGCCATTGCTTTCGCACAAGCCTCGTAATAATGTTTTCTGCCATTGCTTTACTGCTTGCTCATCCCATCATTAACCCTTGTCATGGACGTAGACACAACATGAATAGATGATTGCGAATGATTGAAGTGCATAAACTGGGTTCGCCGAAGGCTCTTAGTAAAAGGAGTTAAGGTACATTTCCTACTTGAGCGCCTGTTTCATTTTCTAGAAGAAATGAGAAAACTATAACATGTAATCTCATACATGCTTACCTCTTCCATCTCGTCGAGATTGTTCGTCTCTATTCGCACTATTTTCCTCCCAAGTGCTTTTTCAATTTGCTCCATCTGCGACCATGTTTTCTTGTCGTGAACAAAGTTGACTGACATACCCTTTCTACCAAAACGACCTGTGCGACCTAATCACAGCCCCACTGCCTGTCAACAAAGCAAGTACAGAACTTGTTGTAGCACTGACCAATACGGTGGATATAGGTTTCGATATCTGGCTTTTCGTCCCCACCTTTGATGCGCTCGTTCATCAGAGGAAGATCATAGTTGACTACCATGTTGACTTGAAGGATGTCAATCCCTCGAGCTATAACGTTGGTGGTAATTAGGACCTAAAATAAAGATTGATATCAACAGCGGATTACGAGCACTCATGAAGAAAACACACCTTCTCTCGTCCATCTCTGAAACGATCTATGATCGCATCTCTCTCTGCTGCATCTTTAGCACCATGGAGAGATGCAACTTTGTGTCCTTCCGCTGTCATCCGTTGAGATATCTTGTCTGCAGTGTGCCGATGCTGCAAGGAAGCAAATTATGAGCCAAACAATCCACTTAGGTCGATTCAAATTAACCGACCTGACAGAAAATGATACTCTGCCCAATCGTCAAAAGCTGATAGAGAGAAACGAGGATGTCGTAT
>Ga0307508_10006947_pt1 | contig 10563 bp, 13 predicted proteins | sample 9_EM_MG_FD_203089 | JGI IMG/M metagenome (GOLD analysis project Ga0307508, IMG submission 203089) | Populus trichocarpa ectomycorrhiza microbial communities from riparian zone in the Pacific Northwest, United States - 9_EM | ecosystem: Host-associated > Plants > Roots > Unclassified | place...
ACTTTTTGTTTTCCTTCTCCCCCCCCCCCCCCCCCCCCCCCCCCCCCGGGTGGCAGTGTGCACGAGCAGTGTGGCCGCTTCGATGCCCCCCATGCCGTGCCGTGGCTTGAACGAGGGACGAACGTCCAGACGGAATGCGGAAGCGACGGCCGTTGTGGGGTCCGGCGGTCCTCGCACGCAGGAGATGCGATCGCGCGCAATCCGGGACATGTCGGAAGGCAGAGGCAGTTGTGAGCGAGACGGGAGAGGGCAACACCGTCGGGCGGCGAGCGGATCCGTGCCGGATTTCATCGCCGCTGGCTTGCTCGCTGGGGGAGGAGGAGGAATGCATGGGAGGAACGGCGACAGGCCGTGGGGGGTTGATCGTTTCTGCATGCCGCCTCGCGAAGCACGCCTCTCCCCCCCCGACGGGCGCGTGAAGCCCACTGCATCTGCGCATTTCCGACATTTGTATCTTTGTACATATATACGTACATAAGGCAGGTTGGAAAGTGCAGCAGGAGCCGCGATCCGTTTCGCTATGTACTGTCTGTGGCTGCTGTCCGTCCAGCTCCGTGCTGCCCGGTCCTCGGTGGTGCGATGGATAGCGAGTTGGCTGCCCCCGATGGCAATGGACAGTTGTGACGGTGCGGCGTCGGAAACGGACGTCGCCAGCATACGATAGTTATGCAAACATGATCATTCCCCCCCCCCCCACCGGTGGCCGAGCCGGCCTTGTCCGCTGGTTACATATGTAGATACGTCTTCGCCGAACACTTCCTTGCTTGCTGACGTCCCGCATGCCAGCGGTGGACTGCACCTCCCATAGGCCGCACGTCTCTCTTGCTTTCTTTTTCCTCCGACACAACCGACAGAATCCGGAGCCCACAACGTCACATTGCCCCACCGCGCACCACCGGTTACGTACATACATATCCACGACGCCGCGCCGAGCAACGCTGCTGCGCCAGTAGGCAGGCGATGGGGGCAAGCCTCACCGTGGCGTCGTGGCGTCGTGGCGTGACCCGCTCGTCTCGGGTGGACGTCGCGTCTCGGTGAGTGGGCCGGAGATCGGCGTCGGGCGGGTGCGCGGTCCAGGCCCTCCGCACCACGGGGGACCAATGACACACGGCGCGACCATCGTCGCACCGCCATCGCTCGCATCGCATCGCAGCACACAGCACAGCACAGCAATCACATCATGCACCCACCGCCCCGCCGCACCGCAACCGCCAATTCGTTTCGGACGCGGATGTTGGTCTGGATCTGTAGATATGCTCTACGTTTCGTGCGTGCGTGCGACGTACATACATAGCCCTCCCCCAGGACTGTCCGCCCCCCCCCCCCCGCAGGACTCGCCAGGCCAGCCAGACACAGGCCTTCTGGCGGCGAGATCGTGTGCTTCTTGCCTGTGTATGTACGTCCGTCCGTACGGTGTGTAGAGAGCTGCGCGAGCCCGTTGGATCGCTTGTGCCGCCACTCGGTGGGTGGGCAGGAGAGGAGGGGAAACATCCGCACGCGGGCGGCGGGCTGCGAGATGATGTAGCTGCGAGTGGGCGGTAGTTACTTGGAATCTGCACTTCGCGCCATGTAATGCCATGTACTGTCCATGCGCGCGCGCTATCCATGTGCACACACGCACACGCCTACGGAGGGGACGTATGTATGTACAGTACTTCCAGAAAATCCGGGGTAAAACAACAGGCGGAATCCCAGCCGGCGGCCGTCGCCTCCCGTGGGCGGATGCCGAATTTCGTCCCAACAATTGCGAGACGTTCGAGCGCGCGGCGGGGCGGGTTGATGCCATCGAGAATTCAGCTGTCGATCGGCGGCGCCGGGGCCTCTCGATTCGCGTCGCGGTTTCCCTTTGCTTGGCCTGCGTGCCTGTCTCCCCCCCCCCTCCTTCGTATCGCTGCGGAATGGCTTGGGATGGCAGGCGTCGGATGGGTGCTGCGGCCCCAGTCGGTCGGCGCAGGCTGGACTCACAAAACATGGACATCCACCGCAGCGCTGCAGCCCTGCGCAAAGAGCGGCTGGCTGTCCGTCTCGTCCTCTGCCCTCCCCCACCTCGACGCTGGGAATGGAGAGGGGGGGGGGAATCTATCCGCCGCCGATGGAGCAGCAGGAGAACAGACGGACGCAGCATCCGACTGATAGCGAGAGACAGAGGATGGCAGGTGCGAAGAACAAAAGTTCCTGGCGAAGCGAAGACGGAGCGTGCGGAAATCCCCCACAGTCGCACAACGAGCATCCGTCGCGATCCCAGCAGTAATTCTCGATCAGGAACGCAGCTGGCTGGAGGGCTCGGCCATCGAGCTCTGCTGCTGCTCGCTGGCTTATGTACATCGTATACTGTGCTGCCGAACGATCCGTCCGCAACGCTCTAGAGCCTAAAGGAGTGGTTAATGCCCGACGCCCATCGCCAAAGGAAGGAGGGGGGGGGGGAGACACCGGTGCGTATACGTAAGAGCGCTGGGCGGCTGCAAGGCTGTCCGGAAGCCGAGAGGACGATGTGGTGGTGATGGTGGTGGTGGTGGTGGTGGTGGTGGTGGTGGAGGTGGTGGTGGAGGTGATGGTGGAGGGGAGGTGGTGGAGGAAGGCGGTGGGTGGAGGACTGGGAGAACGGTCTCGCCGCGGCCACCCGCACACGCATGCCGCATCCGGGTCTGCTGTGCGCGGGCGAGGCTGTCCTGCTCGCCACAGCCGTCCCGTGGGCCATGGCAGCCGTGCCGGCCGAGCGTTCCGATAGGCGGGCCGCGACCGGGCTCGCACGACCATGTGATCGCGCCAGATTGAAACGATAGATACTTCTTATCGGATTCCCCGTGGCCTCGTCGACGCCGGCCGGAGGGGCGGTGCAGGTGTGCGTGGCCCAGCTCTGCGCGAGCGAGAGTGGGGCGAGAGCGAGAGTGGTGCCATGCTGCGCGCACCATGTGGATATCTATGTATGTACATAGTATGTATGCATCTTGCGCTCTGCGGCGCCAGAACGTCGAGTTCCCCCTGTGTCGTCGGTGACACACACCCTCCCTGCCGCACGCACACCAGCCCCCCCTTCTGCCACCGTCGGGTGCATGTATGTATGTAGCTATGTATGGAGACTGGCTGGCCGGATGTCTGGCATGTTTTGTGTCGATCGCCCCAGTCGTCCCATTCCGGACGCAGCGACGGGGGCGGGGATGGCAGATCGAAACGGCGCTCCTCCTTCTCCGCGGGCGCGCGTTCCCACGCTGAGCGAGCTGGAGCCAGCACCGCATCCCGCCGCGCCTTCTTCCCAGCCTTGGCGCCAAGGCAAACATTGCCGCCGTTCCCACCCACGCGGACGGTACTGCGCACCGTCGCTGGCCACGGGAAACGGTTGAGGAGCGAGGAGCGCAGGGTGCGGGTTGCGTCGGCCGGACGCAGCAATTCGCTCGACCGTGCCATGTCACGCCAGAAAGAGGCACGACGCCCAGAATCGTCGGGCTTTCGCGGTGGAGGGGTGTGCAGGGCTGGGATGGCAGGGAGGCGAGCGGAGGAGAGATACACAGATAGATAGACACATAGATAGGATGTGTAGGGTATGCAGGCTGTGAGATTCAGAATATCAGACGGGGTGTCAAACCAGAGAGCGGGGGGGAGTGGCACCGCTGAATGTGGATTGCTCGAAGCGGCTGTGGGCTGTGACACACACAGAGGCAGAACATATGTCAGCGGTATGCGGGCTAAATGGATTTTCACGAGGCGTTCTGTTGTTGTTTTTAGTTGTTTTTTAGTTGTTTTTTTAACTGTTTTTTTTTAACCTTCTTCCCACACCTTGTTCGTGGAAATGAAGCGGATAAAAAAAGGAGGAAGGAGAAGAAGGAGAAGACAGCAATGCAGACGTCGCCACTCGAGATGATCCCCGGAAGCGAGAAGGGGGAGGCGCTGGCTGCGATAAGGGAGAGAAAGAAGAAGAAACAAAAACCGCTTAGAAATGGGACCACGCCACGGAAAGTGGATGTACAATACACGTAAATTGACAGACAACTACATGGTTCCGGTAGGTGGAAGCAGCGGGCGAAACGGAGTCCGGAGCGGGCGTAGACGTCCACGGGGGGGGGGACGGTTGTTTCTGGATCCGGTCGGAGCAGCCGAGCGAGGAAGGAACCCGAGGAAACGGGGAGGGGAGGGCGAGGGTTCCTCAGCGGTCTGAAACAGACTGCGGGAGGGAGGGGCAGCGAGGACGCGGCGCGAGAGTGGTGTGAGAGTGGCGTGCATGTGTGCGCGGCGGATAGAGACACGCAACGGGTGGATGTTTATTTTTCGAGGAGGACGACGAGGAGGGGTTCGTTGGACGTGGCCAGACGGGCCGCCGTCGTTCGGTTCCGGTTCCAGACCGACGGATCTCCGAGTCTGGCAGGCACACAGCGGAGGACAATCCGAAACAACTGCACCCGTCCGGGGGTCTCAGATGGGCGGGCAGCGAGACAGTGCGGACGGCGCGATTGTTCGATTGTGGCGTGTGTGTGTGTGTGTGTTCGTCTGGCGAGATCCGTCCAAAAAGAAAGGAACCCAAGCCGCAGTCGGACGAGGTAGACTGACTTATGTAAGCAGCTGGCTATCCCTCCATCGCTCCACTGGGGTCTTGGCGTCCAGCGTCTCAGCTGGATCTCCGCGGTTGGCCAACGGCAGCAGGAAAGAGGGAAAAAAACACACCGAACCAACACGCACGACGTCATGCTGCGATCCCCAGCCTGCCATGCCGTCCAATCGATCGCGGCGATGGTGACAATGGCGACGTCGGAGGCTGCGAGGAGGCTGGCAGCTGCGCGTGGTCTGTGTGCTTGCGTCCGTCCGTCCGTCCGTCCCTCCGCCCGCTGCGTGGGGATGGAGCGCATCTGCCCGGAGGCGGTGATCATGTATGGCGGACTATGTATGTAGGGGGAGGGGACTTGCTGCAACTCGACTGCACCGCAGACTGCGGAGGCGTCACGGTCGTGCCCCGCTTCTGGCCGTTCGCGGAGATCCTCAGGGAAGCCGGCGGCGACGGTGACGGCGGGGATCGGACACGCACGCATTCCCTCCGCGAGATCGATCGGGCGCGGCCAGCATGGAGGCCGGCGCGGAGTGCGGCTCAGCCACGCGTTGCTCGTGCGCGGCTCAGCCACACATTGCTCGCGGGACAACTCGCCGTTGCACCGCCACAGCGTCCCGCCGTGTCGAGCTCCAGGACAGCATCGTGTTGTCCCCGAGGAGTCGAGGCCAGGGCCCGCATTCCGCCAGCGCGCGACGCCAGAGCTGCTAGCCCGCCCCCCCAAAGTGCCAGTTGGATCCGACGACTTGCGCACAGCCCAGGGGAGGGCCCAGGAATCGTCAGCCGCCGGCTGCTGCTCGACCAGCACCGCCGCCACGACCGTGTTCGGGGAAGTCACGAACGGCAGCCGTAGAGCGGACGGGAGACGAGCTACCGCAATGCGCTCTACTCTATATGCATGTAGAGTAGATATCTGTCTGTCTGGCTGGCTGGCTGTCTGGCTGTCTGTCTATCTATCTATCTATCGATCTATCTCTCGTGGTGGATTGTTGGATTGATCCGCGCTATCGACGCACGTCTCGTTTCGTTTCGTTTCGCGCCTCGACGTGTCAACCGCCCAGCCGTTCCCGTGCATGGACATACATACTTCATACATACATACATACATACATACATACAGCAGACATAGATTGGACGTCTTATTTTTCCTTCCGAGCGCAAAAACAAAAAAAAAAAAACCAGCTTCACGATCGATCTAGATAGCCACGCTGCAGAGATATGACGTCGGTCGGTCGGTCGGTCGGGTCGTCTCTCTCTCTCTCTCGCCAAAAACATTCGCCGCCACGCGAGGCTGCCGAAGCGGAGAGACCTCGTCCGACTGATCCGCGATAGAGTACAGAGTACATACGGACAACATCGTCGCTGCCCCGCCGCCCCGCCGCACCGGCTCCCACTGCGCTGTACCGGGCGGCCGATAGCTACATGCGTCGAACGAAGCTCGCTGGCTGGCTGGCTGGCTGGCTGGCTGGCACGTCCGTCCGTCCGTCCGTCCGTCCGTGGTCAGCTGTTTCCCGCGCAGATGCTGCTTGGCTCGAAACGGCTAAACAGTGCTGTGGACGGACGGACGGACGGACACGATGGGTGGTTTCGCTTCAACGGCGGACGAGACCCGGTCGGTCGGCCCGCCCTAGACAGATATGTATGTAGATAGATAGATACCTGGTCGTCAATCAATCAGCCGCTTGCCGGAGTGGAGTTCCACAAGTGCTTTGTTCTGCGGCGGCGGCGGATGTGTCAGCACGACACGAAACGGTCTTTTTTCTTGTAGATACACTACATACTTATCTATGTATATATCCACATATTCCACGGAGCAGACGGCCAAGCGAAACGGCGCATGCAGATGTCAATGTTGGCGAGTCAAGCAGGAGACCCCTCCCCCCCGCCAGGTTATCTCCACGGTGACTAAGCTTTCGTGGCGGATAGATACAATGTATCTTTGCGCGATCTTTATTTTATTTTATTTTTTTCCATCTGGATACATGCATACCTACATACATACATACATGCGTACATACGTACATAATTACATACACACATACACACACACATACACACACACATACACACATACATACCTCATGTACGGGTCTCCAAGGCGCCGATCCGGGCGGGATTGTAGGTGTATGTACGGTGGGGCAGAGATGTATATCCACGGAAAAACGCGCAACCAGTCGCCCGCGGAAGATAGGAAAAGAGAAATCTCACTCCACCCGACGACTGAGGGTGTTTATTGTTTACCTTTTTTTTCCATTATTATTATGATTATTATGATGATTATTATTAATGGGGGGGATGGAGGGGGAGGGAGGGGGCCTCTGGGGAAAGCCGGAACGGAAGGAAGAATGGAAGGAACGGAAGGAAGGGAAAAAGAAAGCACACACTCCACGAGAAGACATCTATAATATCTATATAGATACTCGTCCAATAGAGTACATACCGCGCAGTCAGGGCGACCGCCAGCGAACGAGCGAACGAACGAACGAACGGGCGAGTGAATAGATGGACGGATGGATGGATGGATGGATGGATGGATGGATGGATGGATGGATGGAAGGGAGGGGCGCTGTGGCGGCTCCAATCGCTGCATCCGGCTGGCTGGGTTTTGGGTGGCGTTTGATAGCAACATTTTATTTTATTTTTCTTCGGGCGTCGTACATACTATACATAAGTATTCAGACATAGATACATATGTCGAGGGGAAAAGAAAAGAAAAAAAGAAAAAAAAAAGAGACGACGGGGGCGGGGCAGGGCAATAATGGAGCACGCACGCACGCACGCACGCACTGCACTCCGCACAGGGCGATGTGGACGGACGGACGGACGGCAAAGCTGGGTCGGAATCCGCATCGGATGGGGACAGGTCCACGGGCGCCGGATGGCATGCTGGGAGCGACGACAACGGGATGCGGGAGGGCTGGGAGAGTCCGGACGCGGCGGCGGACGCAGCTGGAGGACGAACATCTGTGGCGGGGGCGGGGGGTGGGGAATGGGAGTGAGAATGGGAATGGGAACGGGTCAAAGGGTGAACCAGCGGCGGCGGCGCTGCTGCTGCAAGGTTCTTTCTCGAGCGCATCGACTTTCTGCATTGCAATAACGCCAGAGAGATCAGGTATGTAAGTATCTAGGTGGCCTGTATGTATCTATGTACGCATGTATGTACGAACGTACGAACGTATGCGAGGCCACCACCACCACCACCACTACCACCGCCAAGTCGCGCGCTGGTTCCAGACGGCGAGGGGCGAAGTTGTGCCGGGCCAAGCTTCGCTGCGTGCTCTGCTCTGCTCTGCTTGCTTGCTTGCCCTGCCAAATAAATATGCGGCGGGCGCAGCACGGTGAGCAAGAGCGACAAGCGGAGGAGAAGAAAGGAAAAAAAAAAGAGAGAAAAGAAGAAGAAAAAAACGAGAAAAAGAAAAGAAAGATTGAGAGAGAGAGGTGCGACAAGGATTGCAGTTAACCTTGTGCTCTAGGCGAGGAGCATGAGGAAGTGAGCAGAGGGGGGGGGGAATCGCTGCTGGGAATTCTGGGTTCGGTTGTGCATTGCGTCGTATCTACATGGTGTGGTGGGTGGTGATTATTACTTTCTGTGGTGGTATGTATCTGGCTTTTTTCCCTTTTTTTTCTTTTCTTTTTTCTTTTCTTTTCTTTTCTTTTTTCTTTTCTCTTTTCCCTTTTGTCTTTCCGCTCTTATTTCTTCCCCCATTTCTCCTCGTAGCCGGCGGAGGGTATGCGGATGGAGACTCTCCACGGATTCCGGCAGTGGCCATGTTGAGCCGCGGGCGTGGCAGCCAGGACGGGTACACGGCCAGCTACAACGGCATCCGGGGGGGGGGGGGGGGATTGCTGGCTGGTCGAGACACGAGCCAGGCACTCTAAAAAAATAATCCAAACACAGCCGGCCAGCCAGCACCATGCGCGGAAGCGGAGCTGGGAGGTAGTGGTGGAGGTGGTGGTGCTGCTGCTGTTGCTGACTGGCGTGACGAATGACGGATGGGAACAGCAGATGCGATTGCGGAAGCCGGTCGTTGACAGGTCGAGACGTATCGTGCTGGCCGGCAGAAGGGGGGGAAAAACAAAGAAAAGGAGGAAAGGAACAAGTCCAGAAATCGTCGGCACGGCGGCGACGGGCAGGAATGAGCGGCGGGCGAGGGAACGAGCAGAGAAGAAGAAGCGAAAGAAAGAAAAAAAAGAAAAAAAAAGAGAGAGGCATCTATCTCTTCCAACGAAAACGATGCGCTCCAGCTATCTATCCACACGCCTGCGTACGTGCATCGACCTCCGACTCACCTACATACGTAGATACGCACTCCACGCCTACATACGATTTTAGGTACATATTGTACGTGGGCGTGCGTGCGTGCGTGCGTGTCGAGCCCGTCCGCCGTTCGCCGCCCCGTCCCCCGTCCGCCGTCCGCCGTCCGCCGTCGATGTCGAAAGGACATGCTGGTGAGGGTGGAGAGCCGAGCTGTGAGCTGATTTGCTTGGATATCAGCCACGCTGATGCCTGCCTGCCCCTGGGGGGGTTTCCTGGGAGCTTGCGGGCCGTCGAGGGATCCGGATGGGCTGGCGGCGTTGGCGACGACTCCCGGCCACGGCGGCGGCGGCGGCGGCGGCGGTACACAACGTGCGAATGTGCGTCTCCTCTCTGGCCATCGTGTCCAGGGCGGGCACGGCAAGCCCGCTCCCCACGCACAATGCCGGTTCGGACCGACAACCGCGGGCTCCTCTCTCGATGTCGTGGATACTTCCTCTCCGTCGTCCGCCTGCGGGTTGGCGGGGGGGTTCCCCATTCTTTTCGCCAGCATCCACTGCGTTCGGCAATGCTTTGGTCCGCGCTCCCTCTCGCTGCTGCTGCTCCGCGTACTCCTCGTCGAGCCCGTGGGGCCGGGGGAGAGAGCCGCCGGCGGGCGTGATTCGCGCGCACGAATGCCAGTCCACGGTCCGCGCGGGCGGGCAACGGAGCACTGGTAAGCGCCGGGCAAGGCGGCGGACGGGTAGATAGGAGTCAGCAGGAGGAGACGACCGGGCCCACGGGGCGTGTGCCTTCTCGTCGCCCCGGAGGTGCTGGCGTGCGCGGTGTTCGGTAGTGGCGGCGGGACAGATTTAGAGTGGGCGAGTGCGATGGAGCGGCGGGTGCGGTGGAGTGGAGGTGGAGTTCCCTCGTGGGCGGACAACGGTGGGACAAGCTGCGACGTGATTTTCCTTTCTTTTTTTTTTCTTTTCCTTTTTTCTTTCCCTTTGGGTTTTTTCTGCTGCGACGATGCTCCGATTGATAAGTCGGGCATTAGCGTTGAGCATCAACAGAAAGAAGGCCAGGGGGGCAGTGTAGCGCAGAGCTGCGGCAGCAGGGGTCGGGGTGGTATCCTGGAGCTTGCTTTTCTTTTCGCTCCGGCAGGTTTCTTTTTTGTCTTTTTTCTCTTCGCGCTCGCAAGGGCAGTCAAGCAACAGCCACCACCCCCCTCGCACCCGGATTCGCACCACCCGCCCGCAGAGACGGACGGGCCAGACAGGAATCGCAGCAGCCGGCCAGACGGACGGGGCGATTGAATGGACGCCGGACGGCCGGCGCTGTGGACGACGCGCGCGAGCGGGCGCCGCATCGAGCATGCCGCCCGCTCCGGCCTGCGTGGCGGTCTGTGTCCGCGACGATGACGCTGGCGCTGCGGATGGCGATGGGGCTGCTGCTTCCGCCGCTGGACTCAGTCCGTCCGTCCGTCCGCCGGGGGGGGGGGGGGTTCGATTTGCCCGCTGCGGCCATGCTTTTGCTGCTGGCGCGCTCTTCACAGATTGCAACTGCGCTCTGCAGCATCCCACGGTCATCCTCACACCACCACCACCACCACCACCACCACCACCGCCGCCGCCGCCGCCGCCATCCCGAATGTCCACCCTCCCTAAGCACGCCCTCCCTGCCTGCCCCTCCAGCTGCTAGAGTGCCTCCCGCTGCAAGTCCAGGGGGGGGGGGGGCGGGGGCCGCGCGCGCCCCCCCGCGCGGGCGGGGCGCCGCCCCCGCGCCGCGGCCCCAG
>Ga0307508_10006948_pt1 | contig 10562 bp, 17 predicted proteins | sample 9_EM_MG_FD_203089 | JGI IMG/M metagenome (GOLD analysis project Ga0307508, IMG submission 203089) | Populus trichocarpa ectomycorrhiza microbial communities from riparian zone in the Pacific Northwest, United States - 9_EM | ecosystem: Host-associated > Plants > Roots > Unclassified | place...
AGATGAGAGTCATGATGACTCGCTGTGTTGCAGAGGCGTGGGAGATCTTTTGTCGGGACAAGACAGATGTTGTAATTCGAAGCTTCCGCTGTCTTGGCATTGCACTGCCAATTGATGGATCTTGCGATGAAGAATTATCAATTAAAGGCTTGGAGACAACATCGCTTCTCGTGGCTCTCAAGGATTGGAAGACTCAAGGTGTGACTGTTGACAGCCCATCCAACAGTGGAGACGATAGCGATTCCAACTCCAGTGGTCCAGATGAGAATCTACTGGAAGATTTCACAGTTTCCGGTCCGACGCCACCCCTACGAGGCCAAAAATCCCGCATGCAATGCCGTACCAGAGGGGCAGTGCGGGGCACTCAGCAGAACGTCGTGAACCACGACATATCGTCGGACTTGGAAGATAAATCCCCACACCCAAGGACAAGTAATTCTACAAGAAAAGGCCATCTGCGGGCTGGAAGGTAGGGGAAATGCGGCCGTGGGGAAATACAGCCTTAAGGTGTTGCTCTGCTTCCAGTGTCTGCAGGTAAACAAGACTGACTAGGGATCAGAAGTTGAGGTACCAGCGCTCAGGAGAAGTACAAGGAAGAAACCTGAGCGTAATTATGTTGTTTCTTTCCCTGCCATTACCGAGGCTTAGGACGATGAGGATGATGGTATTGAGTACGGCTTTCGCTGGGAGGAAGAGGGGTGTTGAGGGCAGTTCGTGTAGATAATGAAGTAATTGGTGGAAAAAACCCCTCCTGGGCCATAGCCGCCTTTTGATATTGCGCAAGTCCATAAACGCCCTAGCGCACGGCTTGGCGCGGCCAGTGGCGATTAGAGTTTACCTCTTAAGTGAGATAATACGGTATATTGCTTTTTTTCAGTCTGAGACATCCACTTTCGACCACTTTTCTCGAGGTTTCAGATAAAAATAGAAAAAAAAACGTTTGGTTTTTTTTCCTGATGTAGCCCTCGGCATGCCGGTAGTCCCTTGGTGCGTCTGGGTTTCGTTGGTGAAACTCCCAGAGTTTCTCCTGACTGCCAACTGAAAAGTTGTTGAACGGTTCTTCCGTCCAGTCCTTACGTTCAGGATAGTCAAGCCATTTGACCAGATATAGAATTCGTTTGTTGTTTCCTCGGCCACGTTCGACGAAAGACATAACTTCCTCCACATCGTATTCCTCTGACTGCTCGAAGTCATCCGCTTCTCGGAGTACCTTTCAGGGGTCCAGCAGTCCTCGGTGTTCGCTGGTTTGGTATGGTTCGAGTAGCGAGACATGGAAGACATTGTGCATCTTCCATTTCTGTGGTAGTGTAAGGCGAACGGCCAGTGGAGAGAGGATTTTCTCGATTTGGAAGAGTCCATGATTTTTGTGGTCCAGCTTCTTCGATGGTCGGTGTGTTTTAATGTTGTGCCCGTTGAGCATGACCAAGTCGCCTACTTGGTATGCCGGAGGTTCCTTTCGGTGGGGGTTGGTATATCGTCGCATTCGCTCCCGTGCATCTTCTAGTCCTTTCCCAGATTCGGTGTGTACGGTGTACATCCAGTGCGCGTATACCTTGCTGGCCGGATTTAGGGGCTCGGTTGACGCTGGGCTTATGGCTATCCAGTGGAAGCCATAATTAGCGTAGAACGGGGACGTACCATTTCCCGTTGTGACTGAGTTATTGTAGGCGAACTCGGCCATCGGTAACAGGTGTAGCCAGTCATCCTGTTCCTGGCTAACGAACGTCCGGAGGTAGGTTTTGACTGTCTGGTTGAGTCATACTGTTTGTCTGTCAGTTTGGGGGTGAAATGCCATTGACATTTGCGGCTGGATTCACTTATTTGAAGGAACTCCTTCCACATTTCCAAAGTGAACCTTGACTCTCAGTACGACACAATATCAGTGGGGAGGCTGAGGTGCTTACATACTTCCCTGGCGAAGATGACCGCTAGGTCCACTGTGGATTTCTTTTCCTGTTCCAGTGGGAGGATGTGTGCCATCTTGGTAAACCGATCGATGACTACCCAAAGTTGGTCGCCGCCTCCAGATACGGGGAGTTCCGTGATGAAGTCCATTGCTATTGACTGCCAAGGTGTGTACGGTAATTCTAGCGTGGAGGACAGTCTGTAGGGTTGGTTTCTGGTGGCCTTGTTTTGCTGACACTGTGGACAACTTCTGACGAAATCAACGATCCGTTCGTTCATTTTTGGCCAACAAAATTTTTGTCAAATTAGCTCGATCGTTTTATCCTGTCCCATGTGTCTGGCGATCTTAGTGTCATGTTCGGATTCCTGTATCTCCTGTACCACTTCTTTGGGTGGCCAGAGTTTTCCTTTCCTATACAACAATCCATCCTGGATTGCTAGTGTTCCTTCCTTGGCCTTTCGGCCCTCCAGATCTCCCAACTCTGCTTTCTTTTTTGCCTGCATCCATCCTTGCTGATAGTCCGCGTCTTCTTTCGCCTTCCTTCTTATTTCTTCAACGAATTCCTTTGCCAATCTTTGTTCTGGGAGTGAGGCAAGTCGAGCCAAAGAACAGATGAACGATCTTTTCTGTCTATCTTGCTCTACGAAGTGGTTTTCCTGCAAAACCATCACTATCGGCTGGTTTTCTACCCCACCTTTTTCTGGCCGGTACTTCGAACGCCTTGGTAGTGCATCCACTTTTACTTTCTGGAAGCATGGTCGGTAATTGATTTGGAAGTCGATTCCGGCCAATTATTGGGCCCACAGCGCTTGTCATCAGTTTAGCACTTTCATTGTAGTAAAGTATTCCAGGTTCTGGTGGTCTGAGAACATCTGGACCTGGTGCGTCGCTCCTTCGCAATATCGGCGCCATTGCTTGAACGTGTTGGCTATTGCGAAGAGTTACTTGTCGTGGATCTCGCAGTTGATTTCAGCGGGTCGGAACTTCGTCGAGTGAAACGCAACTGGGTGCAGTTGGTTCTCCTCGTCTTGTTGTGATAAACCCGCTCCTATGGCGAAGTCCGAGGTGCCAGTCTCAATGAGGACTGGTCTTAGCGGGTTGAAATGGGCCAGGATTGGCACCGTCGTGAACTGCCTTTTTAGTTCCTGGAATGCCTTTTCTGCCTCTGGGGTCGATTCCTATTTCTCCCTTGATTCTTTTTTGTCAGCTTCGTAAGGGGTCTTGCTACTTTGTAGTAGTTCTGGATAAAGCATCGGTAAAAGTTGGTGAACCCCAGGAAGGATTGGACTTCCATTAGTGACTGTGGGGTTCTCCAGCTTAGCACCTGTCACGAACCTGGCGCGACAGGCTCCTTGGCGCCGGCGCCAGTGCCACTCTCACCCTTGTCGCCCTGTGGCTCGTCCTCGTTTCCGCTGCCGCAGCCACTGTCATCCGCCGCGCTTAGGCGCCTCGACCGATCTCCGCCATATCGCTCCGGTAGCAATATCCCCGACCGCTGGCCGGTCTAGACCTCTCTCCTTCGTCTCCGTTATGTTACTTGCGCGTCCTTCTCCTGTCATCGTTACGTATGTCGTTTCCTGTTGATTATGCTTGCGCGTCCTTTCTCCTGTCCGCTACGTTTGTTGTCTCCCATTGATTGAGCTTGCGCGTCCTTCTCCCATGTTCGTTACGAGTATTGTTTTCCCTTGATTAAGTTGTACGTCAGTCTTCCTTTCCTTTACTGTTACTGCTTGCGCGTCCTTTCTCCTGTTGCCGCGAGTACAGTGTTGGCCGCGCGGCGGCCGAGCGCGATCATGTGTTTTCCTTGGGCGCGGCGATCGAGTCATGATGTTAGACGGAGGAACTGTGTCAGTCTTGCGGGCAAGCTGTGATTCCACAGAGGGAAGGAAAAGTATAAAGGAAGGGCGCGGTAGCTAGTCTGGAGATTCTTCTCCACGCAATATATTATCTATACACCTGGACCTACCTTTACGCATCTCTGAGCGGCGTGATGAAACCAGCGCCGGGATCTCGGATCACTTGCGCCGATGACCACCGGGTCATCCGGCAGCGCGACGAAGTGATCCGGGATCGCCTACGACGAACGACATCGAGATACGATTATCTATCTACCTTTACCTACCTTCACACATCTCTGAGCGGCGTGACGAAACCAGCGCCGGGATCTCGGATCACTTGCGCCGATGACCACCGGGTCATCCGGCAGCGCGACGAAGTGATCCGGGATCGCATACGACGAACGACATCGAGATACGATTATCTATCTACCTTGACCTACCTTCACACATCTCTGAGCGGCGTGATGAGAGCAGCGCCGGGATCTCGGATCACTCGCGCCGATGATCACCGGGTCATCCGGCAGCGCGACGAGTGATCCGGGACCACCTATGACGGACCCGCAACACCACCGCGCATACCGGGCCGCGCCAGACAGAACGGAACGCCACCGCGTATGCCACACTGGGTGGAACGGGAGACCGCCGCGCATGCCGCCCCGGGCGGAACGGAAGAACGCCGCGCATGCCGTGCCGAGCAGAACGGAAGATCGCCGCGCGTGCCGCGCCGGGCAGAACGGAGGACCGCCGCGCACACCGGGCCGCGCCAGACAGAACGGAACACCTATGCCACGCCGGGCAGAACGGAACACCGCCGCGCATACCGGGCCACGCCAGACAGAACGGAACACCGCCACGTATGCCGCACCAGGCGGAACGGGAGACCGCCGCGCATGCCGCCCCGGGCGGAACGGAAGAACGCCGCGCATGCCGTGCCGAGCAAAACGGAGGAGCGCTGCGCGTGCCGCGCTGGGCAGAACGGAGGACCGCCGCGCACACCGGGCCGCGCCAGACAGAACGGAACACCTATGCCGCGCCGGGCAGAACGGAACACCGCCGCGCACACCGGGCCGCGCCAGACAGAACGGAACACCGCCGCGCATACCGGGCCGCGCCAGACAGAACTGAAGACCTCCGCGTATGCCGCACCGGGCGGAACGGAAGACCGCCGCGCATGCCGCCCCGGGCAGAACCGAAGACCGCCGCACATACCGAAGGATGCACCGGACAGGACGGAAGACTGCCGCGCATGAGGGAAGTCTGCCGCGCATACTGCAGGCCACGCCGGGCAGGAAGGAAGACGACAACAACGATGCCACGCCGGGCATGAAGAAAGACGACAACCACGATGCCACGTCGGGCATGAAGGAGGACGAGCACGACGAGTGAGTGGGAATCACTTGCGCCAAACGACACCGAGACACGAGTAGCGATTCGAGATCGCTCAAGAACAACGACAGAATGATACCGTGCTACAGTAAAGACCACCGGGTGGCAGTAGACGAAGACAGCGTAAGGCCTAGCACGGCCACACGGAAGGCTGGGAGCACGACGCCTCGCCAGTGAGAAAGGCACGCCGAGGAGCTACGTTGCCTGTCGAGCCCAAGACAGAGAACGGAAGTCGGGGTCAGGTTTTTTGACAGCACCGCGTCCACCTTTTCTTCCAACATCTTGATTCCGCTGCTTCAACTGACACATCCTAAGAATTCCACCTCCTGAGTTCTCCAGACGCATTTCACGGGTGAAACTGCTAGCCCATTTTCTTGCAGTCTTTTCAGGACTTCTTTGACTAGGTCGTCGTGCCGTTCTTGGGTTTCGGCGTCACAACCAAGAGGTCATCCATGTAGGCTAGTATGCCAACATCGAGCATGTCAGAGAGGACATGATTCATCATGTCTTGGAAGGTGGATGGAGCATTGGTTAGTCCGAAGGGCATGATCTGGAATTCAATCAGCCCATAGCGGGTTCGAAATGGTGTTTTCCATTCCTCTCCTTCTCTTATTCGGATAAGGTGCAAGCCATTTTTGAGGTCCATTTTGGTGAACCACCGCAATCCTCTAACCCGGTCCTGCAATTCTTGCATCAACAGCAGTGAGTAGCAATTTGAGATTGTCATTCGGTTCAGGGCTCGGTAGTCAACGTATAAGCATAGCCCCCGTCCATGTGGTTTTGGCACCAAGAGAATGGGCAAGCCAGCTGGTGACATGGAACGTTTGATTTTCCTTGTTCGTTCCATTTCTGTCAGCCACTCTTGGAGGGTTTGATGTTCCTCTTCGGATAATGGGTATATAGGTCCACATGGCGCTGTGCTTCCTTCCTGTAGGTCAATCTTGCAGTTGTATGGGCGATGCTCTGAGAGTGCGTCCGCTACCTCTTTCCTCATTATTCCTAAATATTGGTGGAATTCAAGGAGTACTGCCTTCAGTGGGTCTTCATTCTGGGCTGCCAATACGTACCCGATGAGACGTGTTTCAGGGTCGGAGGAGACTGATTCGTCCATGGTCAGCGAGAATTCTGCCGATTTGAATCGAGTGCACTTCTCCAGGCATCGGGGGCAGTTAAACCGTATCTCCGGGTTGGTCCAGGCGCCTTGTGGAGCATATTCTAACATCCAGCCGAAGGGGAGCAATATGTCGATTTCTGGGTCCATTGGTGATACCTCGAAGCTTTCCCTGGTGTACTATTTTCGGTGCTGCACTAGAAGGGGTTATATGTAGAATTGGCACGCCCCTGGGACTTTCTCTCCTGTGTAGTTTTCGATTCTTCGAGTTTGTTTATGCTCCTTTTGCAATATCGCAAGTTTTCTCATTTTTCGATTGCTAATTAGCACGATCAAACACCCTGTGTCTAGTAGTGCTTTCACTCGGTGTTTTTTCCCGCTGTGGTGTAGCACCATGATCATGTGGATTACTGGGCGGGTTGCGGCGGGGAGTTGCCTTTGTTTCTTTGACGAGGTTTCAGCACTTGGTTCCTCATTTTTTCGCTTTTGGGAGGTCCCACAAATTATCGTGTAGGCCTGTGGCTGCGGCATGGACTGGCCAATCAAAAATCCGAGTTTTCGCTGTCGTCTGCCCATATCGGTAGAATCCCTTCTACTTCCAAGGTGTAGACGGCCGCGATTTTTTGTTGTTTGGCTGGGCCGGCCCCAGGCAGTTCTGGTTCCTCCGATTGTTTCCGTTTTCTTGTAGTCGCACCAGCCGCTTTCCATGGTGCAGCTGGCAGGGGGGTGTCTTTTTGGGTGACACGTACGACGCATTCGTACGTTCGGTGTCCTTTCTGTCCGCAGCGCCAGCAGCTTTCCTGGTTTTTGACGTATTCCTCGTGTTCCCCATTCGCGACCCATCGGAGGGTGCCTTTCTTTGTTTTCCAGTGTCCTGGCTGGCCATAAGGGCATTTCCTTTCCGGAGTTGAGGCGGGGTCGGTCTTCCCTGATTCCTTTTGCCTCTAGGAGGTATCTCCGCGAGTATCCTTCTTCTTGTCCTCCGTCTTTGTAGGTCGGGCGGTTTCCCATACCTTTTCCAAGATCTTCAACCTCTTGACCTGCAACCCGGCCTGGTACGTCACTTGCAGGAATCCTTCATCGTCTGCAAATTCTCCTAGGTAATGTGTGAAGCGCATTCGCAGGTTTTTGGAGGTCATGGCAAGGTTGATTTTTTCTTTTAAGGCCTCTCGCGTAGCCTGGGTGAAGATAATGAGAGCTCAGAACTCCGTTAGGTATGCCCGGATGGATCCCTGGTATCGGAGCTGCCCCAATTTCAACTGTGCGTTGGCCGCTTCGTGTTCATTTTGGTATTCCACTTTGATGGCCGCAGCGTAGTTGACCCAGGTGTCGTTATCCTGCAGCTCTCTGTACTGGCGTAGATGCCAAATTGGGGCCGGGCCTGTTAGGAGCGTTCCGACCCAGGTGATTTTCTGGTGGTCGACCGTCTCTGGGTAAAATCCCAGATACATGGTAACCGATTCCCACCATTTGTTGAAGGCCGTCGTGTTCTTCCTGTCGAGTTTTTCTGGGTTTTCCATTTTTTAAGCGTAAGGTATACACACGTTCTGTCCTCGGTTCAGCATACTGCTGGGCTCTGGCCACTCACTCTGCCACTAGTTGCAGTAGTTACTGTGGGGTGAACGTTGGCCGCAGGTTCCTTCGTGGGGATTGTGGGGGTGATGGGGAAGGCGGCAAAGGTGGGGTTAAGGGTCCTGATGGCGGGGTTGAAGGGGGTCCGCCAGCCCCTGTCCCGGGTGGATTTCTCGAGGGTGGGGGTGAGGCCGGGATAGCCGGCCATTGTATCTTCCTCATCTGCAGGGAGAGGGGTAACTGAATGGGGCTCCGCAGTGTTGGACAGACGGTTGGTGGAGGAGGTCTGCTCGGGGCTCTGGGTGCACTAGTGCTGGAGGGTCTGATTGGACAGCGCCAGGGCTGAGGGGGTTCCGGTATTGGGGGTCTTGGTCTTGGGTAAGCGGGTGCGGGTATCCGAGTTGCTATTCGCTGGATTTCATCGTGGGCTTGCCGCAATTCCCTTTCTATTTCCGCCATCTTTCTCTGGTGGTCGGCCGCCCATAATTCTATATTACCTTGGAAGGTGGCCAGGTGTTGTCCTCGGGCAGTGTTGGCCTTGGCCAAAAAGACCAGTCCATCATTTACCTGGGTAAGCTGGGTGGCCTGGCATATCTGACATTGGTTTGCTTCGGCCGTTCATTCGATGATCGCCTTCCAGATATTCTGGGTGATGGTCTGGTATGCGTTGGCCGTATAGGCTAGCTTGCTGCGAACCCAGGATTCTGCGATTTCCTCGTTAGTGTTTACTCCGTCATATACATGCCTAGTGCCTTCTGACAACGTGTGGTATGCCTGTTCGATCTGTTGCATCCGTTGATCTATTCGGTCGATGGTGTTGCCGCATAGCTCAGTGAGCTGTCTTAGGTCATTTTCGGCTTGTCGTTGCTGCCTCACCATAGTTCGGACCCAAACCACCTGATTGTTCATTTCCACGGCTTCCGCTGGTGCGGACGTTCCGTCTGTGATCTGAAGGAGGTCCCGGGAGGCCTCGAGCAGGAGTATGTTGAAGTCAGAGGAGGTCGTCATCTTTAGTATAGGTCCAGAAAGTGTCCGGTGTAGATGGTTTCGTCGTCTTCAAAGGTGTGGTCACAGATTTTTTGCAACTCGTATCCATCAAGGTCGGCGCTTATATGCTGGGACGCGCAAATAAACCAGTATTGGGTATACCAGTTTTCAGGGGTACAATCAATTTGCGTAGTTTCTGGGACTGGGCCGTCTATTTCTGTATCCCACTTGCTCAAGCCAAGTTGGAGTCGATGGTTGAGAATGTGTGCTCGAACAATATTGGGACGTTGGTTCGAATACGTTCGAGAATTTGAGGAGGTATTGGTGATCTTGTTTAAAGTAGGGCATGTGCTGGTCTCCTTTGAGAGAGTAGGGTGATTTTGGATCGAATATTGTAGTGTGACACTGGGGTTGTCTCGTAACCAGAGTGTGGGGGGGATCAAAGGTAATCAGGCTACTTTCGATAATTCACAACAGAATAATCTTAGATCTTGTGTATTGATTGCGGTGGTTGTGTCTTCTGAGGATGTTCGTGCTTTCTGTTTCTTTTCTCGAGGCGAGAAGGAACAGTGTATGTATATATAGGCGCAAGGCGGGGTGAGATCGAGTGACTCGGGCCACTATTCCTCCGAGGATGGCAAGACCCCCACTGGGGTGTGGGCTCGTCTTGGGTTCTTATTGGTCCTGGTCAGAATGATGATAAAAGAGGTAGGGGTCTTGTTGGCACTGCGGTTTTTCCCTCAGCTCTGGACAGAGTTCCATCCTGCAGCCCGGGTAACGTCTCGAGTTGGGTGTTGCTTCAGATGGGACCCTGGAGCCTTCGTCCTTTCCGCTTCTTCCTCATAGACCCGCGGTTTACCGTGTCGCCCACCCCCAGAGTTAATCCCTAGGGCCGGTGCTTACAGCCATAACCTTTAACCCCGTTCCTTATCTCCTGCCTAGACTCTCTAAGACCTGCTCTCTATGAATAGCTAGCTATCGGTACATATCTCGTTTTTAGTTACCCTGAAGTGTCCCCTGAAGTTGTCCGTGACAATTCCGGGTAGCCCCCTAAGTGCGTATTTTCCTGCGAACCTTCTTCCAGTGTAACATATGCTGCGCTGTATGTGCTTCCCTCTTTTGTGATCTTCATAGGAGCAGCACAGTATATGGGGTAGCACACAGAAACCAGTGATCCTGACGCAAAATTCGCCTACTCTCCCAACATATGGACTGACGATGAACTTGCGTTTGAGTGGCTGCGGAACTTTGACAAGCATACCAGGGATCGGGAGGGTGGTGCTGGTCGCACCCACTTTTTTATCCTGGCCGAACACCACTCACAGATTACCCTCGAATTTTGTCTTTATGCTATCGAGAATAATATTGAACTCCTCTGTTTTCCCTCTCATACGACACAACTCCTTCAGCCTCTCAACGTTGGTCTCTTCTGGCCTTTGTAAAAACATCATGGTAAAGCTGCAGAAGATCACATGTGAGACACATGAGACGCTGTTGAAGTGAGGATGGCAGCGAGGCTGATAATGGATGCGGAGGAAAGGGAGAAGAGGCTGACCGCAAAGCTCCTAGCCACCGAAGGCATAGAGAGGGAAATGCTGGAGAAGGCGAGCTGGGATATCAAGCAGTGGACGGACTTGGCGGAGCTGATGGAGAGAAGGAGGGTGGAAATAGGGGAGGTGAGGAAGGCAGTGGAGATGCTGGCGGTACAGCAAGCAGCAATGTCGGTGCAGCCACTGAGCGCGAGGACCGCCGCCGCGGAGCC